>Ga0164292_10002437_pt1 | contig 15158 bp, 17 predicted proteins | sample GEODES117metaG_FD_111486 | JGI IMG/M metagenome (GOLD analysis project Ga0164292, IMG submission 111486) | Eutrophic lake water microbial communities from Lake Mendota, Wisconsin, USA - GEODES117 metaG | ecosystem: Environmental > Aquatic > Freshwater > Lake | place: USA: Lake Mendota... | reverse complement strand
ATACGGAAAGAACCTTCTCCACCAATCATACGAAGATCACTTACCTGTAGAATGCTTGCTGCCTTCAAAATTTCATTTAGATCTTTTTCATCAAGATCAAACTTAATTGTGGTCTTTGGCATCTTTAGTTCTCTAGTAGGAACCGTCAGGAGGCTCGGTTCCGAGTAATAGTATGTAACACTCGATCTACCGTTAGAAACGACTACATGGGTATCGTGGAACTCTAAATCGGGGTTTGAGAACATACTCACAACACCCAAAAACTTGTTCAAATCCCAAACAGGAACTTCAACATCAAAGTCTTCTGAGATTGTAGCCTCAACGTAAATATTCTTACCAGGAGAAATAGTCTTTAGGACATTTCCTGGTGAAATAAGAATATTTGAATTGATTGCTGCAAAATTCTTGAGAATGTTATAGGTATCTTTGGAAAAACGCATTTTTGTCACAGTTGTCATATAAATCTTTCTAAAAATTATTCACGTTCTTTACGATAAACGCTATCGTTAAGTTGCTGCTTCTGTTCGTGGCGATCACCACGCTTACTTCTCTTCTGTTGCTTCTTCCCTAGACCGGATGGCTTATTCTTGCCTCGGTTACTAAACTTCTGAAAACTTTCCTCGTTCATAGCCCTAGTATATCTCCTGTATTGAAATAGTCAAACCGAAATCCATTGAGATCCATTAGAATCTTTGTACCAAATATACATTATGCCCAAATCATTAATCCACAATTGATTTTCTACGGGATTGATTGGTGCATTTGTTCCTCTATAAGGCTCTGTAAGACCACTATTAATCCAACTGGATTTTTCTTGTTGTGGGCTTTTTTGTGTAGTACGTTTGCACGCATACATTCTACCTTGGTCAACTACAACATCTCCCTTTTTATAAGTTTGGGGAGTACCGTTTGAATTTTTAAATTGAAATTGACCTCGAAACATTTTAAATATTTAGATATTTGTCTTTATCTTTGAAAAATTATTCTTCTTTTCAAACTGCAGACTTTGATCAAACTTATCTACTAGTTGATCTGCCTTGTGGCTGATGATATAGATAGAACACTTGTTTGTCATTTTATTTAAAATTTTCATAAAGGCTTCAGTACCAGCAGCATCTAGAGATGAATCAAGAATCTCATCAAAGATCAATAGGTTGCAATTAAGACTATTCTTCATTCGTGCAACTTCACGCCAAGTTAAAAGGATTGCCAAATCAATTCGTTGTTTCTCACCCTCTGAGAAGGAAGAGTAGGAGAATGCATCTCGGTATCGTGATTTGATTGTTTCCTTGAACTCTTCGTCGATGGTGAAATCAACATAGAGATTAAGCTTTCCGAGGAACTTGTTAACGAGTCCATTGATGATGGGAACATAATGTGCAATAATCCGGCTTTTAAGACCGCCATCTTTGAGTATATCATAGACAATATCATGGTGTATTTGTTTTGTAATCAATGCGTCCAATTGACTAGTAGCATTTTGCTTCTCTAGTTCTGCATCTTTGATTTTTTGTAATAATGTATTTTCATTTTCATTCACCAACTTCTTATTCTTTTCTTTTTTCATAAAACTAAGAGAAGATTGATTGCTGATAATTTGATATGAGATATCGTTATTGTCTGACTGATATTTTTGTTTGAGTGTCTTCAAGCCTTCTATTTCATTTTGAAGTTCTAAAAGTTCTGCATTCTTTTTTGTGGCAATAGCAATAGCCTTACGACAATCTTCCAACTTAGATTCTTTATCTTGAATATGCTTTTCTTTTTGAAACTTAGGTAGATTCTGACCACAGCATTTACATAAGGCATTTTCTTTAAGAGATACAATCTCTTCAACCAAAGTTGTTTCTAATACCTCTGCCTTGGTTAACATAGCAGGAACATCTTTTAGAGCACTTAGGCTCGTTAACTTATTGGTTAGTTTAGCCGATACATCTTTTAAATTCTTTTCATGTTTTGCTTGAAGAACATTATCATTTGCAATCTTAGATGTATAATCTTGAATAGAAGATTCGATAGCCTTTATCTCTTCGACTGCAGTAGTTTGAATTGTTTCTAAGACTTCTTTTTGTGACTTAATCTTTTCGTGTACAATCTTTAACATGCTTTCTTGTTCACCAAGAGACAGTTTTAATCCTGATAGTTGACCCTTAACATATAGATTCATATCAGCAAGAATATCAAGGTTCAAAAGACCTTCAATGATCTTACGTCTTTCAGCAGGAGTCAATTGCATGAAAGGAACAAAGTTAGACTTACCAAGAATAACTACCTGCTTGAATGCTGCATAATCAAATCCAAGAATATTTTCTTCAAACATCTCTTGGTAGTCTTTAGTCTTGGCATTCTGATCAAGCATTTCTCCATCTTTATAGATCTCAAATAGTTTGGGTGCGAGACCACGGCGAACTAGAAAATGGCAGTTCGACTTCTTAAATTCAATTTCAACAACACATTGCTTGGCATTAACTGTGTTGATCAGTTGTGGAATGTTAATTGGTCTGAATGGCTTACCAAACAAACCAAAGCAAAGAGAGTCTAATAGAGCAAAAGACTTACCGTTTCCATTGGTACCAGTAACTAATGTGGTCTTGTAATTATCGAGTTTGATCTCAGAAAAATTATTACCAAATGAACCAAAGTTTTTAAAACGAACTGTTAGAAAATCTATCAATCTTCATCCTTTGACATTGCAGCATTATACGCTGAGTTTATAATATCAGCAAGCACATTTTTATTAATTGATTTTTCTGTAACTGTATCAATCTCTTCATGAAGTAACTGTAATGTATCTTTATGAATGTCAACAGCCACTAGGTCTGGGTTTGCAGTTACATCTTCTGTTACGGCTAACTCTGCTACTCCTGCTTCATAGAACTTATCCAAGTACTTCTCAAAGGCTGGGCCTTTAGTTCGGTTCTTAATAAAGATCTTAACATATGTATCTTTAAACTTTGAGTAGTCTAACTTTTCTGGGTTGGTTTCATCGTAGTCAAACGTATAGAAAAGCCTTTTTGGATTCTCAATAAATTCAAGCGTTCTTGCTGCAAAATCAAAGACATGAAACCCTTTGGCTTCCCAAACGTCTGAGAAAGCCATTTGATACTGAGATCCCAGGTAATGTATATTATCCCGGCTAGATTTAATGTGATAATGCCCAGTAAGAACATATTCAAATTTGTCAAAATGTTTTGGGTCATAGCCATGCTCAATAAAAATACCACGAATACTCTGAAAGCCACACAACTCTAAATGTCCTAGTAGTAGAGAGCACGTGGTGTTGGTAATAAATTCTGCCGACTGAATCTCATTCTCTGGGTTAATCCAAGGCAATAGTGCTACACAACCAGCAGAAGTTTGAATCTCTGTTGGTTCTGAGTGGATCTCCCAATTTGAATACTGTTGTGCAATTTCTTGTAAAGAATTTACTGTATTATTGTTCTTGTAATAAGTATCATGATTACCACAGATAGCAATACACTTTACGCCAAGTTCTTGAAGTGGTTCAAAGAACCTTGTGCGAACTTGTTGAAGAGTCTTAAAATTAATATATTTTCTACGGTCAAAGACATCACCTAGATGAAAGATAGTCTTAATATCGTTCTCTTTAATATATGGAAATAACTGTCCCTCAAAGAAGGACAGAAAGTATTCCAAGACTATTGGGGAATCTGCTTTATACCCAAAGTGGGTATCGTTAAGAATGACTGCCTTCATATATCTTTCTAGTTTCTTTCTTTTCAATTAAATGATGAACTAAAAATTCTTTCTTTGCTAACTCAACATCTTGATCAACCATCATCTTAGCAAGTTCATACACAGATACTTTTGGTTCCCAGTTTAATACTTGTTGAGCCTTAGTTGAATCTCCAAGAAGCTGATCAACTTCAGTAGGTCTATAATATTTTGGATCAATTACTACATAATCTTTATAATTTTTTCCAATCAATCCAAAAGCATAATCACAAAATTCTCTAACAGAAATCATCTGCCCAGTAGCAATAACATAATCATCTGGTGTATCTTGCTGAAGCATCATCCACATGGCTTCAACATAATCCCCAGCATATCCCCAATCTCTTAATGAGTCAATATTTCCCAGTCTCAATTCTTTTTGAAGTCCTTGAGAAATTCTACCAACAGCCCTGGTAATTTTTCTAGTTACAAATGTTTCACCTCTACGAGGGCTTTCATGATTGAATAGAATACCACACGAGGCATGCATATCGTAACTTTCGCGGTAATTTACTGTCATATAGTGACTATATGCTTTGGCACAACCATATGGGGATCTAGGATAAAAGGGAGTAGTTTCTTTCTGAGGAACTTCTTGAACCTTTCCAAACATTTCACTACTTGATGCTTGGTAGTAACGAATTTTATTGCCACTATGATCTTGGTATGATCGTATAGCCTCCAATACATTCGTTGTTCCTATAGCATCTACATCCCCAGTATATACTGGCATATCAAAAGATAATCTTACATGGCTCTGTGCTGCAAGATTATAAAGTTCTTTAGGATGATATTTTAAAAGAATATTATATATACTTGTAAAATCATTCATATCTCCATAATGAAGAAATAATGTTTTATTGTAAACTTCTGGGTTTTCAATATGATGTTCCAATCTTCCAGTATTAAAGGAAGAACTTCGACGAATTAGTCCATGAACTTCATATCCTTTAGATAATAAAAAATCAGTCAGATAACTTCCGTCTTGTCCAGAAATTCCGGTAATTAATGCTATTTTTTTCATATATCGAGTGTTGGTTTTTTAGATTTGCGAGTTCTTTTAGCTTTCTTGGGAGTTAGCATTTCATCGAATCTAGTCATATCAAGATCAGTAAGACCAAAAAAGTCTCTACGACCTATATCAATACCAGCATAGGTTTCATTGAACCAATGATGAAAGTCTTTATCATTCTGCTGTTCTGCATACTTGTATTGAGTGTACTTCTCTCGTTTTTCTTTGTTTATAATACGAACAAAAGAAAACCAGCAGATTTGAGTTAGATAACCAAAGGGACTGCTGGACTTTTCTGGATCAAAGTTATCAATATATGTAACACAGTTTAAAACTGCATCAGATACCATTTCTTCTCTATATGGATAGTTTGCAAAATTAGGGCGATATGAAAGTCTAGAAGCAATTTTTAAGATACATTCCCCTATAAAATCTGGAAGTTTTGGCTTTTTACGACCAATATTTTCTGCATCTTCTTTTTTTTGTTTATAACCAATTAATGCATCTAAAAGATCTTGATTACTCACGTAATCAGCATCTGAAGCTGCTTTGTTTTTTCTTTTCTTTTTAGGTTGTTGCACAGCTTATTATATCACAATATATCAAATAATACAACTATTATTTTTAATTATTTTATAGGTATTCAATATACCGTGTTCTAATCCTATTGTTTTTATAGGTAAGTTGCTGTTACCACAATAAAATTCTAAAACATCTTTATTTTGAATATTTAAAGTTACCTTATGTGTAGATAGATTATTAATAAAATTTGCTATATTTACAAGTGTACTTTTTGTTTCATATGAACAATTTAGTGTTTTAGTAGGGTTTTCCGTATTAATATAGTATTCCACTAATTTTGCTAAATCTTTCATATAAAAAAAGTCCATTATTTTATTGGTATGTATAATTAATGGTTCTTTATTAATATATCTAAGAATATTTGCTTTAATAAATCTTGTGTTCAATTCATTTTCATCAAAAACACTAAAAATTCTTAAATTATAAACGTTATCTGTAGAACAAATTAATTCATTTATATTTTTTTTACTGGTACCATAAAAAGTAGCTGGATTAAAAATTTCTGCACCAGATCCAAAGTATATCATTTTTTTAAAATGAGATTTGCAAGATATAATATTATTATATAATGCCACATTTTCATCTAATACAGAAATATCATCTGTTCTAAGTCGACTCCCACCAACTGCAGCAGTATGAATAACTACATCAAAAAATTTATTTTTAAACCAGTTTAAACAATCTTGTTTATTAGTTATATCAAAATCATTTCTTGAAATGCTTCTGACATTATAATTTTTTTTTAAATGATGACAAAGACTCTTACCAATATAACCATTACCACCTGTAATTAAAATATTCATTTTTTAAGATTAATATAAGTTGGACAAGGATCATTTATAATACTATTAAAATTAATTTGTAATTGATCACTATCTATTGGATGCATTTTTCTAATATTTTTGAATGACTGCATAATTTTTTTATCATCATCTGCCCAATGTGAAAATCCAAGATAACCATAATCTTTGTCTCTACCACCACCAACAATATTTACTGAAATATTTTCATGATCAATGTAATTTCTAATCATTTCAAATGGGCGATATATCGCAAATGGTGTAATAGAATATACAAATGGAATTTTACCTTCCATAGCCAATCCAATTCCCATGCCCATCATGGTCATTTCTGACGATCCTATATTTAAAAATCTACCTTTATTTTGAAATTTATCTCTTATTTTATCCCATAAACCATACCCCAAATCAGCAGTTATTAAGTAAACATTTTTATTTACTTCCATCTCATTATATAATAATTCTGCAAAGTCTTTTCTCATTTTATCCTCAATTATTTAATGATTCAATTCCCTGATTATAATTCTCTTCATTCATTATATGATAATGTGCATTCAATCCTTTTAAAAACGGAAATGCTTCTACAGAAGTTTTATGAATTATTATAGAAGGTAAAAAACATTTAAGTCTGGTTATAAGATAATCTTGATCAATTTCCATATATGCAGCATATCCATTTACATTTACATGTATTTCAATATTACAAATATTTTGTTCATAAATTGTTTTTAATGTTTCCCACACACTTCCTTCTGCACATTCTCCATCACTAATGAGAACATAAACTTTTTTATTTGGATCAGCAATAGCTCTTCCTAAAGCTATACTAATACCAAGACCTAAACTTCCAGTAGAACAATAAATTTTATTTTGTTCATCCCAATGTGGGTGACCTCCATGCTTTAAGAATAATGCCTCTGCATTAATATCATAATGCTTTTCAAGACATGCATATAATGCAACAGCTGCATGACCTGATGACAGAATAAAAATATCGTCTTTATTCATTTTAGAATAAATTGAATCAATTATATCTACAGAAGAAAAATAACTACCTAAATGACTCAATTTATTTTTATATGCAATATTTAATATAATTTTTTTTAAATTCATTTGATTTGGCTTTCAATCTGGTATTATATAGAATACCTTTAATCAATATATTTTCACGATGTATACCAGACATAATTCAAAAACATTATCCACCACCAAATAATCCACTTATTATTTTTAACATATAATTTACCAAATAAAATTGTTTTTATAGTAATCTGCAATACTTTGAATTTCGGTATCAAAGTTTTCTTCTGGTTTCCATCCAAGTGATGTTAATTTAGAATCATCTAAGGCATAACGAACATCTTGACCAGGACGGCTGTATGAATAATCAATATGACGATATATATCATTTTCTTGAATACCCAATGAAACTAAAAGTTTGTGTATTGTACTTATATTACTTTGTTCATACCCACCACAAATATTAAAAATTTCATTTTTTGCATTGGATTCAATTATAGTAATAACTGCTCGTGCGGTATCTTTTGCATGTAACCAGTTTCTAATTGGGGTTCCACCATTGTGAAGAGGAATTTTTCTTCCTAAAGTGATATATTTGCAAGTTTTTGGTATTAATTTTTCTACATATTGACCAATACCATAATTATTTGTTGGACGCAAAATTATATATGGTAAGTTATACGTTCTTGACCATGCCATTATTAACATATCTGCAGCAGCTTTTGATGCAGAATATGGATTCGATGGTTTCAAAATATCTGTTTCTATGTGGGCTCCTTCAGTAATATCACCGTACACTTCATCAGTACTAAAATGTATTAAAGTTGGAACCTTGCCATTTTCTTGTCTATAATTTTTTATCATCTCTAAAAGATTATGTACACCGTTTATATTTGATAATATAAAATCATCACTATTAACAATAGAGTTTCCTACATGAGTCTCTGCTGCAGTATTAATTATATAATCACAATCATATAAAAATGTCAAATCATTAATGTCGCATTTAACAAATGAAAAATTTTTATGTGCTTGAAATTCTTGCAAAAGCTGATCATTAGCTGCATATGTTATCTTGTCAACTCCTTTTACAAACCAACCTTTATCTAAGCATAAACGAGTTACATATGATCCTATAAATCCTAAACAACCTGTAATATACACCACTTTAGTCATAAATTTCCATTGCTTTTAAATTTGGGTTTATTGCCCGAGAAAAATAGTTAACATTAGATGGACCACAGCAAAATAAATAATCAACATTTGACAAAATGTATGATTCAACAATAACATCCTCGGCAATTTTATATTGATATTCAAAAGATCTATTACGAGTCCATCTTTGTTCATACCAAGGCATATGTAAAGGCGTTCCGTCGTTAAAACTTCTTATTGCATCATAAGATATTACCTTAGCACCATAATAACTTTTTGCAATTTCAAATCTACTATTTTCGTCAGAGCAAATAAAAATTTTATCGTAATTGTTCACTACTTTATCAATTTCAAAAAAATAATCTTTCATATTTTTTTTCTGAGGGTGATCTGTACCACGAAAATGTAAACCAAGTATTTTAAGATTTGTAAAATTTTCTTTTACAAAATTATCAATTTTAATTTTAATATTAGTATTTAACACAAAGTATTGTTTAATAATTGAATTAAACATTATTCTTCTATTATGAATTTCTTCAAATGTTTGAGGTAAAATATCTCGCCATATATATTCTGTAGTTTGACTATTAATTAATCCAACTCCTTTTAATATGTTATCTTGGGTGGGATAATTTACTGAATGTGGTTGTTCAAAAAAATAATTCCATATATTATCATCAGGATTTACTTTATATATACTGTCTGTAAAATCAATATAATATTTTTGATTTGGGTGATGTAAAATAGCTCGGATTACCTGCCATAAACATCCACCCATTCCACAAAACTCTTCTGGTTTAATTATTATAAATTTATCACTCATAGTTCAATAGTATTTAACAATTTATTCTTTTCCTGAAATTGATGATAAAAACCATCAGTATGTAAATCTTCTGGTCGTCCTTTTCCATGAAAACCAAAACAATTGTTCAAATTTAGTTCGCATTCGGGAATGTTAGATTCCAAAGAAAACTTCATAGCAACTTCTACTGGAGCATATTTACAGTTATTTTGAATAAAATAGTCATAATAGGTATTAGTTAACTCACCATCGTCGCACGTATTCATAAATGTAAGATGCTTGGTTAATTGTATAAATTTATTACTTTTTAAAACAAATCCACCATTTCCAACTCGATTTCGTCTTCCTTCCCACTTCCAAGGAGCTCCAATATAATCATATTTGAGAAATTGGTCTGACCATAAATGTGGGTTAATTACAAAACCGTCATCATGTATTCCTAGATAATAATCACTTTTTATTATATCAGGTAATTCTGTATACGTGAATCTAGAACTATCCAAATAACTTTTTAGTTCAGTTTTAATAAATTTAATATTACTTGGAAGTTTATCTGGTTTTTTATTGCTTACTAATATCATTTCAGCAAAATCAATATCCTTAGAACTATATAAAAGAGCTTTTATACTCTGTATGGGATTTACACAGTTATAAGAAAGAATAGTAATGTTTTTTAATTGCAACTTATTCATATATAATTTTTAAAACATTCATTAAAAATACGTACACGTTCATTATTTGGAAGCCCAGTAGCATGCACCAAAAAATCACCGGGGTTCCATGGACGTGGTGGTGTTGGTTTATTTCCCCAAATTTCTTTTTTTACTATATCAACTGAAGGAACAGCATTTAAAAATTTATGTTCCAACACTTTTATGTATGGTTTAATATCAGGAATTAAGTACATTGCATTTATTGTTGCCTGTTCTTCCGGCATAGAATAATTTTTAGAAATTTTATAAAATACATCTATAAATGACATTGTATGTGGTGTATTTTTTAAAATAAAATTACCAGTATTTAAACTATAATAGCCATTCCAATCATAAGAACAATAAAAAATAGAATTATCAATTTCAAAATTTTCTATAGCTATATTTGGATTTGTTACTAGCGCATCTGCATCTATCCACATGATATAGTCATATTTTTCAATATTCTCAAAAACTCTTAATATTCTTAGATATCCAATTTGTGTAGGATTGTATTTGCCAGATCTATCTGTACCAAATCCGTTTAGAGATAAAAAATCATAACCATGTTTTTTAGCATACTTTACTTTAGATTGAAAAGTTATATCAAATACTTCTTCCACGGTGTTATCGTTAGAATTTACAGAGTGGATTGAATCAGTATATCCTGTTATTATTAATGTACGTTTCATACTTATTTTTCAAATACAAAAATACTACAACCATTCCACCAACCTTCTGCGTCTTCTTCACCATAAAAGCTTACCTGTAAGGATACTTTTAAATTAAGTTCTTTTATTGCTCTAATGGTACCCATCTGAACTTTTGGCCAGCACCAATCATCTACCATATAGATAAATGATTTTGACATACTTAAATAATAATATTGAAGTGCCAAATAATGGTCTAGTTCTTCATGATTTCCATCATAAAAATATGCATCTACGTCTTTAATATTTTTTTGTTGAAGATTTATTTGAAAACAATCCTCATCAATTAAATTTGGATTAGTTCCAATATTGTCTTTCCAATTATTTAAAAAATCTTCTTTTGGTGAGCCAAATTGAGAAAAATTATCTACAACCCAATAATTTAATTTATCTGTATTCCCGTGCAATGCTGCTATAGCAGTTGAACCATGCCATACACCAATTTCTAAGTAATTCTTAATAAGTTGATCTGATAAAAGACGATTGGCAAATCGTTTATAATCTTTACCAGAAAAACCTTTAATTTCTAAGATTTTATCAGTAATATTTGCTGGGTTTTCATTATTCAAAGCTTTAAAAACAGTATTTTTTAATTGTTCAGTTCTTGTAGTCATTTTTATCCTTATATTAGTTTAAAAAAATTATTTAACGTCACTTCAATGTAATTCAATTGCTCTATTGTTATAACTGGACTAGTTCCTAAGAAGAATGTATCTGTAGTAACCTTTCGAGCATTTGGGTAATTATTTATAACATCTTCAGTATCCATCATATTTTCATATGCAGGTTGTAACATAATATTTCCTGCAAAATATGGTCTTGTTTGAATTTTATGATCCTCAAAATAATTGATAATATCTTTTCTCTTAAATCTATTATTATCTTTTATAGTTATAGCAAATGCAAACCAACTAGGATCAGAATGTTCAGTTGCTTTTGGTAAAATAAAATATTCTTCATATTTTGAAAATATATTATATAATCTTTTATGATTAGCTTTTCTAAGTTCATGTATCTTAGGAAGCTTTTTCATTTGAGCAAGTCCAATGGCTGCTTGCAATTCGATTGGTTTTAAATTGTAACCAATTTCATCATAGACATACTTATGATCAAAAGTTTCATCTGGTAAGGAAGGTAACCAATTTGAAAATCTTTTTCCACAGCATCCATTCTTTAGTGTATTTGCTTTTTGACCAACGCAAAAGCAACCTCTTCCCCATTCACGAAAACTTCTAATTACAGTTTCTTGTTCTTGTGTATTACATGCAATAAATCCACCTTCACCCATTGTCATGTGATGAGCAGGATAAAACGAGCAACTAGACATAATACCAAATGAACCTAATGGGTTTCCTCTGTATGATGAACCTAAAGCATCACAACAATCTTCTAAAAGAATTAAATTGTACTTATTCACTATATCCATTAATCTATCCATATTGGGTGGATTACCTAAGACATGTGCAAAAATAAGTACCTTGCATCCTTCTTTTGCTTTTTGTTCTACTTGATCTAAATTTAAATTTAATGTATCTAAATCAATGTCAACAAAAACAGGCTCAAATCCAACTTGAAATATAGGATTGATGGTTGTTGGAAATCCAGCAATTGGGGTTATTACTTTTGTTCCTTTAGGAAGATTATATAATCGTTTTGATGTCAATGCCGAGAACATCAATAAATTAGAACTACTTCCGCTATTTGTTAAAATACCAAATTTTTTATTAAAAAGATCTGGAAATGTATTTTCAAATTTAATACCATTTTGCCCTAAAACTAACCACCCTTGCAATAAAGCTGATATGGCTTCAACATATTCTTCTGAATCAAAATAAGGTCCAGCATACTGGACCCAATCGTGACCTGGAATCCATATCTTCTTTGGTTTTTGATTAATATAATTTTCTACAGCTTTTAATATATCATCCATATAAGTCTCAATATTATATCGTGTATTATGTAATATGCAATTAAATTAGTTGCAATTCTTTATTTGATTGAAGTTCTATACCATTTAGATCATATATTTTGTTAAATGTACCAGTATGTGTATAAGAATATTTTGATGTATCATCTAAATTAAAATAATCTTCTAATTTTGTTGGACAAACACATTCAAAATTTTCTAATCGTACTATTATATTATCTACCGGACCATCATAACCATTTTTTTCAATATATGCACACAACTTTTGAGCTCCAGTTTTTGTAATACAATATGCTGCTAAACCCTCACACATATAATTTTTAAATTTATTAATATGTTTTAAATTTTGATCCCAGTTAGTATAATCTAATTTATTTAAAACATCAGTTTTACTTTGATAATGTGCTGTTATTGCCTGTAGATATAAAAAATCAATTTTAGTATAATCAAAAGTTTTTAAATTTTCCATTTTAAATGTATCAGATGGTAAACAATCATCTTCACATATTAAATATACCATTTCATCAACTTCTTTGGCTATCTCTTTCCATAGTCTGTAATGAGCCATAAGTGCGGCTATTTCTCCAAATCTAACCCATGTTCGATTTGTATACTTCATCATATTAGTTTTATTGATAAAAAAGGATAAATTATCAAATATATAATATGGAATATCATCTTGATAAAATACTATATCATTTGGAGATACCCCCATTACCAAATTATAATCTATATTTTTAAAATTTGTTTTAATTTTTTCTTGCCGTTCTGTGGCACCTGGTAACGAAATTATTTTAGTTTTTATAATGATATAACATCCTTTAATTGTTTTTTAATATTATTCAAAGATTCAACAACATCATAATTGAATAGTGGTGCATTTTTTATTTTAAGATATAAATCTTCGTTTGAATCAATATATTTTACATATTCTAAACATTCTTCAAATGATTTAAAATGGTTTACGTAAATAAAACAATCTGGATTAAAATCATGAAGAACATATTCATCACCCCAATAAATTGGAATACATCCTGCTGTTTTTGCATGTAAAAACTTTTCAGTAACATATCCTATTTTATGTGTATTTTCAAACGCCATAGAAAATCTATATTTACATATAGCATCATATTTTGTTTGCTCGTTTCTTTGTGTGTCACCGTTACCAAATGGTAAACCAAATCCAGCTGTTGGTTTGTGTGTATTAAGCAGTTGAAGAAATTTAACTCTATTATTGTGAATAGCAGAAAAAGGAGCTATACAAAATTCATCTTTTGGTGCGTGTAACCATTTATTGTTATCAAGTTCACTTGGGGTTAGAACTGGTATCGGGTTTTTTTGATTTTGCAAATTATAAAAATTAATATAAAAATACCAAATAGGAAATCTAACATTTTTTAAATCGTATCTAAATGGGTCAAAAGATAAATGATAATCACCATCTTTATATTGAACCTCTTTTGGTTCTGGCATGCATGTTAAGATTTTAGTTTTAGATCGATCTATCTCTTTTGGAACATAATTTTCTGCAACTAAACATAAATTACAATCATGTATATTATTTGTTAATACTAAATCATCACCATAGATATCTTTTAATAAAGACAATAAAAGATTTTCTTCATAATTAAAATCAGGCCAAAAATTATTAATACTTAATCGAATCACAAATACTCCTATAAATCATATCATCTGCGCTGTTTAATTGACAGACACGATCAAAATTAATTTTTACAGCTTCAGCCATTGAATTATAAAGATATGAATTCAATAAATCAAAAGACTCAAGTTCTTCAATAAAAATAATTCCATTTAAATCAAAATCCTCACCTATGGATTTATCACCATAGTATATAGGGATGGTACCAGTAGCAAAACAATCTGTTATTTTTTCAGTATAATACTTTGGATATATACTATTTTCTACAACAATAGAAAACATATAATCTTTTAATCCATCCAATTTATCAGGAATAAACTTATAATCTCTTCCATAAATGTGATCTTTTATTTGTGGATTATTTTTTAATTGTTCAAATAATTCCATTCTTTTAATATGACCAGATGTAAATTTTTTAAAACTTGTTATATACGAACATAATTGTGTTTTTTCAAATATATGAGGATTTTTAATCCATGGCATATTTGATGCAGGTGGATTATATTTAAAAAAATCTGGATCAATACTTATTATTCTATGATCATTGGTAAAAATATTTTTATATTTTGATTTTAAAACATCTTTATTAGTTGTAATTCCCATCAATAGTTGTGGAATTATTTCTGATGATTCACCTAACCATCCATATTTTGGTCCACTATAGCCATCATTCATATATCTAAAAATAGAATTATCAAAATAAACAACTGGTGAATTATCATTGGGATAAGAATTAAAAATCCATTCAAAAGTTTTTGGGGGATTATTTAAACACGACCCACCAGTAAAAGCTTCAGTAAAAATATGTAATTTATTCATATAATGATCCAATTTTTGCAATAAATATCAGACCAATTTTTTGGCATTCCTTGTGCAGCACCAAACCACTGACTTGGTGCAATCACTTTTTTACTTTCACTGAGCCATGCTCCCCACCAACTAAAAGAACTATTTGCAATTATATGATAATCGCACATAGTCATTAAACACATATCAATATTTTGATTTTTTGTATCTGGAATACAAAAAGGTCTTTTTAAATCTTTAAAAAGTTCTGCAGCTT
>Ga0164292_10002432_pt1 | contig 15174 bp, 15 predicted proteins | sample GEODES117metaG_FD_111486 | JGI IMG/M metagenome (GOLD analysis project Ga0164292, IMG submission 111486) | Eutrophic lake water microbial communities from Lake Mendota, Wisconsin, USA - GEODES117 metaG | ecosystem: Environmental > Aquatic > Freshwater > Lake | place: USA: Lake Mendota... | reverse complement strand
TGTCACCACGCCCAGCGGGTCTGATGCTGACATAACGGCGGTTGTTGCTGGGACGGGGCTTACTGGGGGTGCATCAAGCGGGTCTGCCACGCTCAACGTGGACACCAACACAATCGCCACGAGGACATACGTTGAGGAAATAGCAACTGGGATTAACTGGCATGGGGCAGTTTCCGCAGCCACGACAGCCGTCCTTCCGAATTCCCCAACGTATACAGCAGGGTCGGCAGACGCGAGCTCAGGATATGGGGTTGGCGCAAAGCTGACTGCCACAACTTATGGATTGCTTACAGTTGATACATTTGACTTGGACACGGTGGGGATGCGCGTCTTGGTTAAAAACCAAGCCAACCAAATCCACAACGGGATCTACACCGTTACGGTTGTTGGGGCGGTTTCAACCTATTGGGAGCTCACGCGCGCTGCCGACTCAGACAACCACATCGCCGGACAGGTTGGCGCAGGCGACTCCGTGTACTGCCTTGAGGGAACGGTTAATGCTGGGCAGGGCTTTGTTCTTTCATCAAATGGGACATATAACGAGTATGTTCATATCCTTGGAACAGATGCCCTTGAATGGGCTCAGTTTACTGGAATTGCAAACTTTAATGCCGGTAATGGTCTATCAGTATCTGGGAACACGCTTAACGTTGGAGCCGGAACTGCAATTACTGTCAATGCCGACACCATTGAGGTTCAGCTTACAGACTCAACGTCATCTACCTCAATAACAACTGCGGCAACTCCAGCGAGCGTCAAGGTTGCCTATGACGCAGCGGCAAGCGCCCAGAGCACGGCAAACAGCGGAGTGTCAGATGCTGCAGCAGCCCAGACAACGGCAAATGCTGCAATACCGAAATCCCTTGTTACGGCAAAGGGAAATATCGTTGCGGCGACTGGGTCTGGCGTACCGTCTGCACTCGCCGCTGGGTCTAATAACCAAATCCTTATTGCAAACTCTGCACAGGCAACAGGTTTGGAGTGGATCACTGCTCCGTATGCGCCTTCAGCAAACCCAGCAATTACCGGAAAAATTGTTATTGATAATAACGCTGGATCACCAGTTTCTCTTGGGAGCCTGAATACACAAACCGCAATTCAGGCAGTTAGCGCAGATGCAACACACACATCAATTGTGGTTGATGCTCACGGCACCGGAGTTCATGGATCGTACATTGCAAGGGCAACTAGGGGAACTGCGGGCTCCCCAACGGCAGTTCAATCCGGGGATACCGTTGGGTCAGTCATCTTTACTGGCTATGGGTCAACTGGGTTTGTCGGTGGGGAGCCAGTAGCAATTCGTGGTCTTGCAACTGAGAACTGGACAGACTCAGTCAATGGTTCAAAGGTTGAAATTATTGTCACTGCCCCAGGGGGAACCACTGCCTCAACGGCGATTACCGCAACATCTTCCGCCCTAGAGCTGCCAACTGGCTCCGCCTTTAAGATTGCTGGAAATACGGTGCTTTCCGCCTCAACGTTGGGCTCTGGGGTCACGGCGTCATCCCTCACATCAGTTGGAACCATCGCAACCGGAACATGGAACGGAACGGCGGTTGGGATTGCGTACGGCGGGACTGGGGCAACCACTGCTGCGGACGCGGCAAATGCTATACTCCCGTCTCAGGTCGGTCAGTCTGGGAAAGTCCTGTCTACTGATGGGTCCGCCCTTTCGTGGTATTCCATTGACCTATCTAACCTGACTATTGATGGAGGGTCAGCATAATGTCGGACAAAATCATTAAGTTTGTATCTTCACGAAGGGTTCTTGAGGAGTATTGGCCAAAGCCAATCGCATCGTCTATGCCTCAATGGTGGAAAGACATGCCAGCCTATGGCGGATATGCCGGAGCCAAACCGGGCGAAAAGAAGATGAGCGGAGATGCTACCTACAACTCAACGATCAAGAGGTGCGTGCCCGTTGCAGACAGCCTTTCTCTCGGCTACGTTATTGTAACCGATCAAGACATTTATGCAAACATTGCCCCGCCAAAAAACCCAGACGACCCAAACGAAAACGGGACAGTTTCTTTTTCGTGGCGCGGCGGTGTGGCCCATGACAAGGTTGTTGAGGGCCACACATTCGGTCAGGCAAAAGAGCACCCCTTGGCCAAGCAGTTTAAGAATAGAGATGTACAAAAGTGGATTAACCCGTGGAGAATTGAAACGCCATCGGGATACTCAACGCTTTTTGTGCCCCCAATGAACAATCCTAACGGCTTCTTCACCGCACTCCCTGGCGTGGTTGACACCGATAAGTACACAAACATGGTGAACTTTCCTTTTATTATGAATGACGAGAAATTTGAAGGAATCATCCCAGCCGGAACACCGGTCGTTCAGGTAATCCCGTTTAAACGGGACTCTTGGAAAATGGTTTCTGGACCAATGGATGATGAAACAAATGAAAAATACATGAGAACAGATCTAAAGTTTAGAACGTTGATTTCCTCTGCTTATAAGCGCCTGTTCTGGCAGAAGAAGGAATTTAAATAAATGCCAGCAGTAATTAAGCCAAGACGAGACACCGCAGCCAACTGGGCCTCTGTTAACCCAACCCTTGCGGCTGGCGAGATTGGCTACGACACCACTAACAAGCAGTTCAAGATTGGAACTGGCAGTACTGCGTGGACGTCCCTACCCTTCTCAACCGAAACCCCAGACGGGGCTCAGGCAAAAGCCGATACCGCAGAGTCAGACGCCATCTCATCTGCGGCTTCAGATGCGACAACCAAGGTCAGCACCCATGCTGGTCTGACTGCAACCCACGGCGTGTCTGGGGCCATTGTCGGGACAAGCGACACCCAGACACTGACCAATAAGACAATTGACGGGAACAGCAACACGCTAACCGTTCTTAATGCTCAAACTACTGCAACTGCGTCAGCTAACAACAGTACAATTGTCCTGAGGGACGGAAGCGCAAACACTGCTATCAACCAGATTACCCTTGGCGCCGACCCAAGCAGCGCCATGCAGGCAGTTACCAAGCAGTACGCCGACAACATCTCTTCTGGCATTCACGCCCATGAGGCCGTGAAGGCGGCAACTACGGCCAACCTGTCTGCAACCTATGCGAACGGAACCTCTGACGCAAGCGGTGGACTTGGAATTGGCGCGACCCTGACCGCCAGCGCTAACGGCGCAATTTCAATTGATAGCTATTCTGCTTCCGCCAACGACCGAATCCTTGTTAAGAACCAAACCACGCAAACAGAAAACGGCGTATATAAGGTTACAACCGTTGGGGATGTCGGCACCGCATGGGTGCTAACTCGGGCTGAGGACGCAAACAATAGCCCAGCAGGAGAACTAAATCAGGGCGACTTTGTCTTTGTCCTGAACGGGACAGTGAATGCCAACATGGGCTTTGTCATGACGGCAACCGGGACATCAACGAACCCAACCGGCGCCATAAAGATTGGCACGGACAATGTTGTTTACACCCAGTTCACTGGAGCCGCCTCAATTACTGCTACGGCCCCACTCCAGAAGTCTGGCAATACACTATCCATTGACGCAGCAAGCGGCTCAAACGCTGGCTCCATGAGCTCTGCTCATTACACAAAGCTTGAAACGCTTTACATACCAATTTCATTCCACATCGCTGGAACCTTGGCAACTGGAGTAAAGCAACCAAGATTTATCTCCCCCATCGCCTGCACGCTTGTCAACGCTCGAGCCTATGCTGGCGGCGGCTCTGGCGTAACCTATCGCCTTGTAAAAAACGGCTCTACCAACGGCAATACAAGCGCCACCGTGGGGGCCGCTGTCGTCACCACCTCACTTAGCACTGTTACCTCTCTTGCCATTGGCGATGTGCTTCAGATTGAGATCGTCAACGCAGGAACTTCTGGAGCCGACCTTTCGGTAACCATTGAGGCGACATACTAATGGTTACCGTTGCCGATACGTTTGACAGGTCTAATACTTCCCAGGGGACACTTGGGTCAACAGATACTGGCAGCCTTGCTTGGCAAAATCCAACCTACTGGATGATTGATACAAATGCGGCAAAAAACACCGAGGCATCTGATGTGGCGTGGGTGATCACGCCTAACCCAGACGCAGATGTAAAGATCGTTACCGGAAACTCCTCTGCCTTTGGAAACGGGGTAGGCGCGGCTTTTTGGGTTGAAGACAACCAAAACTACTGGGACGCATACGTCTACTCCGAAAGATACACTCACCATCAGGATTGCACGAATGAGTGCGTTCCTGGTTATTACACATGCCAAAGCTGTGAATTTTGCGGCGGTGGGAACACGAATCCCGTTACATATACTGCCGGGGAAACAACCACGTATGTTGGCACAGTCGCTTGCGGATGCTCCGCAAACAGCCACGGTACATGCGAGTGCACCGGCCCAACGCCATCTAGGTCTACTGGAAATGTCAACGAAACCGCAAATGTTTGCGGAGATGCAAACTGCTCTTCACTGTCTGGGACTAATGCCGAGACATGCACCACGGCATACGCCTTCAACCCGACCTTTTTCAACCCAGTTGTGCCTGGAAATTCTTTTCAAAGCGGAGGGGAGAATAAGGCTGGCGGCGGAAATTATAACGCCACATTTTACAATTCTATAAATTATAATGCGCTAACCTATAATGCCCCATCATTTACCCCGTCGTCGGGAGGTAACTGCAAGGCGTACTCTAAGACGTTTAGGGAATGCACTTCGTTCAACCCATTTGTCCCATCAAAGTTCACCCCTGGAAACCAGAAGGGTGGCGGAAATTACGCGAGCGGTGGAAACTATAAGGCTGGTGGGAATCAAAACGCCACAAACTACAATCCAGCTAACTATTCGTACAACCCGACAACCGGTGGCAATATGGGTGGCGGAAATGAGTTTACGTACTACTACTGCGCCCCTGGCACGTATACGTCTGGCGCGTGTATTGAGGACCCATGTACCCCAGTATCAAACGCTGGAGATTACTGCTCGGGCGCTGGGTGCGCAGGGGACAGCCTTACATGCACCTCTTGTGGAACAACCGGTAAGCAGTATTCTCGCACCTGCACATGCACGGAGACCGGCGGGAATGTCAACGCATGCTCAACATGCGCAAACTGCTACGACGCATGCTTGACGACCCAAGAGGTTTGTACAGATGTTTACTATAGAAGGTACTACCTCAAGGTTGATCGAGTCGCAGGCGGAACTAGGACAAACAACTACACCTCAGCCGCGCTATATGACGGAACAAGCGCAACCGAGGTCTGGGGATCACTGTGGGTTACGACAATTGGCTCCAACTATACGGCGACCGTGTACACAGACGGTTCCTGGACATCCCAGGCTGCAACCAGCGGGTCTCAGGCCTCCGGTCAGACCGACTATCTTTCCTCGGTCGGTCATGGCATTGCGGTTGAGCCGCTTGGCCTTGCCTCGCCTGGCGCGACCGATAGCATTAACCAGTTTGTGTTAGAGTATGCCCAGCTCGGCGGCGATAGCGTCAGGGTTATGGTCGGATAAAATCACGGGGAGATTATTATGGGAGAGTTTACCGCACCACAGGGCAGCACTGGAGATCCAACTGCTCCGACAGACTGGGAGAAAATCCTTTCCGAGAATGCATCGGAAGGCGCAGTGGCATACTACTTCCATTCTGACCATTGTAAGTTTTGCGACCAGGCAAGCCCATGGGTTGAAGCAATCTCCAAAAAGTATGCCGCAAAGAACCTAACAGTCGTTAAGATTAATACTGATAAGCAGAATAATATCTCCCAGTCTGCTGGCGTTACCGGTGTTCCAGTGTTTATCTTTACGGACAACGGATCGCCCCTTACGCGTGTTACTGGCTGGGGCGAGCTAGCCCATACTGATATTGAAGTCAGGCTCGGTCTAACGGATTTCTTTGACGAGAAGTCGGGATTGCTTGATCATGCCGAAGGAATTGATGCCGCCTTAATGAGGACCGCCAAGAAAGACGACGCGGGAACATGCGAAGGTTGCGGCGACAGCAGCAACGCTGGAATTGCCCAACTTGCCGAAGGAATTACCGCAGAGTTTGATCAAATCAGGAAAGAACTTGATGAAATCAAGCAACTTATCCTAGGATCTAAGTGATGTCTTTTTGGAATAGATTTAAAAGAAAAGTTGGCGGAAGGGTCATTACCTTTAGGCCGGAGTCCTCATCGCTTGATGGCACTGGGGCAACGGCCCCAAAGCCAGCAAAGCATTATATCCCAGACTGGTATAAGAAAATCCCTAACAGGGGACCGCGCGGTAAGAAGATCAACCCGCTAACAGAAGAGCAGGACGCAACAGTAAAGAACTGCGTCCCCCTTCTTGATGCCTTTTCGTCTGGATACATCCAAGAACTAAATTGCGACATTTCAGTTGATAGGAGCGGACCATCCGTGCAATTCATTTGGCCAAGGCAATATCCCTGGGAGCCGGTCAGGCCGCCACGGCACCCAGACTCCATGAAAGGATTTGTTTCGCCAAAGGGGTATGACGAAAACCCATTTTTGTGGATTCAGCCATTTGAGTTTCAGCTTCCTGCAGGGTATTCGCTTTTAATTACTCACCCATTCAACAGGAATGACTTGCCGTTCCAGACAATGTCTGCAATTGTGGATACGGATGTATTCCCCCTGCGCGCAGAGATCACCTTCTACCTAAGGTCTGATTTTAGTGGCGTTATACCAAGGGGAACGCCCATCTTCCAGGCAATTCCGATCAAGAGGGAAGAATGGTCTTCCGTTTTTGAGAAATACGAAGAGGCGCACACCCTAAAGTATATTGCCCTTAGCAGAAATGTTTTTGGTGGTGCGTACAAATCTAACTTTTGGCAAAAAAAGAAGTATGGGCAAGGTGATCAACAGGCTGACCCGCAGGCTAGGTGCCCAGTAATGCACGGGGGACAAGAAGATGAGCTCTAAGCCGTGGGATCTGCTTAACCCAAATATCGGAAGGGTAAGCGCAGAGGTGCTTGAAAAAAGAATGAGCGCATGCCGTGGGTGCGAGCATTTTATTAGGCTGTCAGGACAATGCAAGAAGTGCCTTTGCTTTATGAAGCTTAAAGCGTCTCTTCCACATTCCGAATGCCCAGTGGGGAAGTGGCATCAGGAACCGGAAAAGACAGATGACCTGGGTTAAGTACAGACAACTCTCTCAGAGGGGACGAGTTGGACCAAATGGTGTTTACTCTAAAAATACTGACTGGGTTACCAATAAAAAGTATAACCACACGTCTGGCCCCAAGGTCTCCTCGGCATTTGCTGGCTGGATAAAATCTCTTGGCAAAATTGACTACCTGAGATTTGATGGCGAAGGCGACGGTTCTTTTGCCGAAATGGTTGTCAAACAAATTGACGGCCTAGATAGAAGTTCAGTTTTTTGTTCTGAATTTAGCTCTGAGCTAAGAAGGCAACTGACCGGAAGAGGCATTGCCCCAACCGAGAACATTCTTGTTGATGCCCTTATACCTCCAGTCCCTGGGGGAACAATGGTGGTCGTGGCAAATCAATTCCTAGACGCTCTTCCATTTAATGTCTTCAGAAGGAAAAACAAAGGGAAAGTTGTTGAAGAGCTTATCTATAGCAATAACGACAAGGGTGGGGAGTATTCTTTTCGCGCAATGAATTATGCAGAGCTCAACCAGGATGCGGACTTTAATGCCAGCCAAGAAGACGGCTCGTTTGCATATTCTCCAGCAAAAATTATCTATATAAAGAATATGCTGTCAAGGCCCGGAAGGACAATCCTAGCCATTATTGACTACCAGGAAAAGAAGACGGCGCTTGACTACATACAGGACGTTGACAAGATTCCGTATTCCCCAACAACCTCTTTGTGGCTAATAAGCATTGCCAAGAAGATGTCCGCAAAGGTTGTCTATTCCGACTTCATCTCTGTGTGGCCATTTGCAAGAATTGCAGGTGAAGCAAACGAGCCAATAGGGTGGCAGACAATTACTATTATTGAATCCAATGTAGCGGAAGATGAGAATGAATATTACTGCAAGGCTTAAAAGGATTTTCGCTGGCAAGGACAACTCCGTGAAGGTGATTAGGTTTTTTGCTACCCAAGAGTACATCCCAGAGTTCTCTCCATCCCCAGCCTCCTCGCCAAAGGAGATACCGGAGTGGTGGAACAAGATGGCGCTATACGGTGGGTATCTAGGGGCACCTGAGGGGGAAAGAATAATTTCTCTTGGGAATGGTGGGGATAATGCCACGATTAAGAGGTGCATTCCAGTTCTTGACTCAATGACAATGGGATACCTGATTAAGACGGATTCTGAAATGTATATTGAGCCGCAAAAGGCGCCACCAATTGATTTTTCTGATAGCTCCAATCCGGCTGCGCCAATCGCAATTAAGGCGACATTCCCTAGGGAGAGAGAGAAAGTTACGGTCCATGACTACGGCCAAGCGTATACGCACCCAGTCACGCAAAGATCAAAGCAAGAACTTCAAAAGGTTTTCACCCCGTGGCATGTCATGGTTCCAGACGGTCACTCGGTGATAATGATAAATCAACTGAACAACCCAAGTCCCTACTGGGAGGCGGTGAGCGGGGTGATGGATGCGGACGCCTTCTATCCGAGAATTAACATGATGGTTGCCATGAATGATCCAGAGTTTAAGGGCATTATCCCAGCGGGAGCAACACTGTGCCAGATCATCCCGTTCAAAAGGGAGAGCTGGAAGTCAGTGGTTATTGACAACCAGAGAGAAGACGTCTCAAAAGTAAAAAAGTTAAACCACCGACTATCCTCCGTGTTTCACGGATCTTACAGGAAGCTTTTTTGGTCCAAGAAGGAATTTAAATAGGCTAAATGTCTATATACATATCCATCTCCTGCTTTGGAACCGATGCCGAGCTTGAGCAAACCATCAAGAGTGCGGCTAGCAATTCCGTACTAAATTCGGGGCTTCACTTCGGAATTGCACTTATTGGCACAAGGGAGGTCCACGACGGGGAGAAGTTTATATCAGAACTGATTAGGGATCTTCCAAAGACGCAAGAATATACAATTAGAGAGTACGGGATGCTTGAAGAGGTCGGTGTTGGTGCAGCAAGAAACGCGGCGAAGAGCCTCTACGCTGGTCAGGACCACTTTTTGCAAATTGATTCGCACACATACTTTTCTCTTGGGTGGGATAAAACACTTGTTGAATACCTAGAAAAAGCAACAAAAATTACCAATAATGCAAAGACGGTATTGACGGGAACTCTTGGGTCATATACGTACGATGAGTTTGGCATTATCCCCGAGCAGTTGCCGGATGGGGGGAATTTTTACTACAGCATCTGGAACGGCGAAAAGCATGAAAAAATTATCCCGTCGTTTGAGCATGATGATGCCTGCAATGTCACGGCAGCCCTGATGAGGATGGTATCCGGGAACAGCCTTGCCCCATCAGTAAAGGTGACTGGCGCGTTTATGTTTGGCGGAAAAGAATTTGCCAACAGAAGGCCGCTCCCAGAGGGGATTATTTTCTGGGAGGAGGAGATCATTCAGAGCATTGAACTGATTGACGAGGGCTTCTCCCTGGCCTTGCCACACATTGAAGCCGTTCTCCATCACTTTTATAAAAATGACGAAACGAACACCGGCAGGGGGAAGAGGACTGATGTGGACAAGGAGTACATTCTTCGGGGGGTGGACTGGACGGAAAGAAGGGCCCAGATGGTTGACACATGGAATTCATATATTAACAACCCAGCGAACCAAAAAAAGATCAAGGTCTTTGAGAGGTATGCGGGGATAGACCTCCGCAGCGGGCTTGTAAAATTCAAGCATCCGCTATACTATGCCAACATTGGCACATTGCCATTAGAGGGAGGAAAAAATGTCGGGTAACACACAGGTTACGGTTGAGGATCTTCTTCGGAAGATTGGGGCGATGTCTGTTCAGGGCGACGTGTTTCAGGCGCGCATTGCGGCGCTTGAGGATAGGATTGCCCAGCTAGAGGCTGAACTCGCTAAGGCTAGTGATAAGTCCGGTAATGACAAAAAGTAAGTTTGTCTCAATGACAAACGAGGAGCGGAGAGACTTTTTTTCCGTAGAGCTCCAAAGGGCGCTGGACCGCAACGGCCTCACCGCGGCAACGTTGGCTCAGCAGCTTTCGCTAAGCTATCACCGCGTCCACCACTGGGTTAAGGGCAGGAGCATGCCCTCGCTGCAGATGGTTGCATTAATCGCAGATCATCTGAGCGATGACGAGTTAAGCCGCGCTGGGATCGCCGCCAGTAATCGAGAATGCAAGAATTGCGGAGAATCTTATACGGCAAGCTCCGCGCAGGGCAGGTCGTACCTTTGTGGTCGCAGGTGCCAACTGCAAAATGAAAGGGTCCGCCAGAAAAGCGGTAGATCTATGGTGGAAAGAAACCCAGATTCAAGCGAAAACAAATACAGACTTGCTGTGGCGAATTTTTGCGGCGCGTGCGAGCCTGGGGGAATTTGCCGCAATGGCTCCTGCGAGCTGCGGTCAGTTTCGCCGCTGCCGCTATTGTCAAAAACCCAAGCAGTTCTTGCTTCGGGCGGGACGCAAATAATCAACAGTGCCAAGAGCAAATAAATAACGCAGAAGCAGCGCTTATTGAAGGCGTGTCCTAATTATTAGATAATCTTGTTGCGTGTTAGCAGCGAGGTTTTATGGACACTAAAAGGATTACCGCGGCAGCCATTTTGTGGCTGGTTGCATCCACACTTCTTTTTGGGGCGGTCACCTCACCCGCGCTCGCCCTTGAAGACACCGATGAGTGGGACCAGCAGATTGACTCCAATGGAACAATCACACTTACCGAAGGAACGATTTTGATTCAGGGCAGCAACAATGCTGGCCCCGGATATCCATGGCAAAACAATGTGACCGGGCTTACCACCGATTCTTCGGCTGGCGAGACGGTCTCTTTTGATTGGTCGTACTGGACCACCGACGGTGCGTTCTATGACCGCGCTCAGATGCTGCTTGACTCAAACTGGGTTGACCTCGCAATCTGGGCTCAGGCTGGCTATAACCCGCTGCAGCAAAGCGGCACGCAATCTGTGTACATCGCGTCAGGCGGCTTTTTCGGATTCCGCATCTTGAGCATTGACTCGTGCTGCGGCGCAGGATTTCTTCAGATCAACAACACCACGTGGGTCGTTGGACCCGCGCCAACCCCTGAGCCCTCGGTAGAGCCTAGCCCTACCCCAAGCCCGGAGCCAACAATTGAACCAACACCAAGCCCTTCTCCAACTCCTCAGCCAACACCTGAGCCAACTCCAGAGCCAACCCCAGAACCATCTCCAGTACCTCCAACGCCTGAGCCGACTCCAGTACCTCAAACACCTGAGCCCGTATCTCCTAGTCCCAGCCCTGTTCCTACTCCTGAGCCAACACAGCCCCCTGTGCCAACTGTAGAACCCTCTAATCCGCCCGTAGAGCCCTCCCCGAGCCCAAAACCCACTCAGACACCAGAACCGCCTCCACCTAGCCCTAGCGTGGCTCCTACCCCCACGCCAGAGCCTTCTGTAGAGCCGTCCCCAGAGCCAGAGAATCCAGCCGAGGCTATTGGTGAGGCGGCTGAGGCAGTCGCCGAAGCCGTTGGGGAGGCCGCAGAAGCGGTTGGGGAAGCCGTTGGCGCAGCAGCTGAAGCTGTGGGGGAGGTTCTTGATGCAACTGTCGGTCAGGCCGCAGAGGCGGCCAGTGAAGCAGTTGGTGAGGCCCTTGCCCCAATCGCGAATTTAGGTAATGATGTTACAGAAGAGGAGCGCGAGGAAGCCGCTCCTACAGTTATCGCTGCCGTAGTTATGTCTCAAGTAGCCCAGAATGCTGTGGCTGCTGCGGCTCGTGCTGGCGCATCGTCCCCATCTGGTGGCGGTAGTGGCGGCGGTGGCGGCGGTGGTGGCGGTGGGTCATCTGATAAGCGAACTGGCGGCGGGCGATCTCATCGCCGTAATAGATAAGGAGTTTTATGGACGCACTTAAGGATATCTATCTAGCCGTCTGGTGGACGGTAAGCGCATGGCCAAAGAAGGTCAAGAAGCGCCTGTCTGGAATCGGCGAAGCCGTTAGAGACCTCTTGCCAAAAGTAATCAATGAGCTCGTGTCGCAGTCGTGGACTGTATTCGGACTGCTCGTCGGCTGGGTTGTCCTGCCCGACGGGGATACCCGGAACTTTGTCGGCACCGTGCTGCTCTGGCTATGTGTCGCGTGGCTTGTGACAATGCCGCTGCGCATTTCGCGCGAGGACTGATTACCCGATAACGACGTCGGTGTTCTGAGGGATCTTTTCCTGCCACGCCCACCCAGAGCCCTTGTAGACGATTTTCGGCGACGAGAAGTTCATGCGCATCTCAGCCTTGCACTTTTCGCAAAAGACCTTTGAGTCATCAGACATAGGGCGCACAACCTCAGTCGTAAGGTCGCATGGATCACACTTAAAATCGTAGGCTGGCATATGTCCAGTATAGCAAAAGACCCGCCCCGAAGGGCGGGTCTTTCGTTTACCTGCTAGGTATTACGCCTTGTTCTCTTCGTCGTCTGGGAAGACTTCGTTTGCAAGGCTTCCTGAGTACTCGTCTGCAATCCCATCGCCGTCAAGGTCAATGGAGGTGCCTTGAATCTGGTTCACGGCATCCTGATTGGCTCGCTCAACCTTTGCCTTGCCGACACCAAACTTGGCGTCTTCAGGGTTCAGGGCCCGGACCACAACCTGCAAGCAGGCAGCCAAACCGGCTGAGAGGACCATTCGGAAGTCTCCGCCGCTAATGTCAAGGAGCGGGATTCCAAGACCAAGTGCAACCGCGATAGAGGTAGCGAGGAATGCCCGACCCGCCTCAAGGAGCATCTCGTCAATGCCCGTATTTGCGGCGATCCACTTAATTCCGTTAATGATTGAAGACATATCTTCCCCTTACTTCTTTACGCCCGTGCCGCCACAAGCGGGACACGGAACTGGCTTTTCTGCAGGGGCTGGTGCTGCTGGTGCAGCTGCGCCCTTGACAGAGATAATAATAACATGCTCGTGTGGCTCGCCCTTGTGCTGCTTGCTTACTCGCTTGGAGTCGGCAATCTGCTTCAACTGGGCTTCCGTCACGATCACGCCGAACTGCTCTTTGCCCTTGCCCGTGCGCGTGGGGCATGCCCACTGCCAGCCAAGTTCAGGGTCGTAAGCCGCAGCGGTCATGTGGCCATAGCCAGCCTTAATGTGGCTATTGTCCTTCTTTGACCAGTATGCAGCCCATCTGCTGTGCCAGCCCGACACCTGCAAGCCTTCTGGGTAGCCAATCGGCTGCTGAACCCAGACGATGAGACCCGCGCCAGCCTTTGCAGACTTGACGACATCGTCCCATGACTTTGCAAAGCGAGCCTCTGCACCAAGGACTCGAGCGGACTTGATTAGATCACTAAGTGACGAGCCGTTATCCGACACGCCCTGCTTGTCCTTGTGCCCGGTTGCCTTCTCCTTGGCGGCAATGCCGTCAGCGGCAGAGAAATCCTTGGTGTACTTGAATGCCCACGAAACAGCCGCAGCCACGCTAGACGGACCGCAGTCATCAAGAATGCCGCCCTTCTCCTCGTGGTCAAGCTGGGACTTTACGCGAAAATGTGTTGCCATTGGTACCCCCGTGCTATCAGAATGAATATAGACATTTTACAGTTAAACCATGCCTGGGTCCTACGTTGATAATTCTGCGATCCTAGGGGGCGTTGCGCCAACCTCGGGCTACAGGTAGTCGCTGTACCCCATGGCGTGCACCCTTCGCTCCGCCGTGTCGGCCGTCCCGGTGGGATTAATCAGCCTGATATCCACCGTGGTGGAGGTAATGTTTTCCACGACCGCAAACGAGGTGCCCTTAGTACCAGTGGTGTACTCCACCGTTGCGTTAGCAAAAAAGTTTCCATTGCTGTTGAGGGCCGTGCTCCAGTTAAATGTTCCGAGCAACAAGCTTCCGTTTGCTGCGACGCTGGTGGTCGTGGACGACGTCCTGACAGCCGAGACGTGCTTATGGCCGAACAGGGCGACAGCAAACCCGTTGACCAAGAGGGCTAACCCATACCCGATAACATTGGCATCTCCAGCAACAGTCACGTAATTGAAGTAGAATGGACCATCGCTTCTGCTGATTACGTTGAGGTTTGCGTATGCCGTTCCATTGTGGCTAGCGTAAAGTTCACTGGAAGAGATTTTATTCCCGCCACCAAGTTGCGTCGGGTTGAACTCAGCTCGGTGATAAGCTTTGCCAAGAAATGTGATTGGTTCCCTGGCTATGCTCAAAAGTACCTTGCCACTGTCTATTGAGTTGTAATAGGTAACTGAAAGCGAGCTGTTTGCGGCGCTTAGCGGATCAGTAAGAGCAGAGGGACCCGAACCAACGACGGTAAGCGAGGCGGCAGTTAGCGCGGTCGCGGTAGCGGCGGAATGAATAAACAATCCCTTTGTTGCGTCAATAGACCCGATTCTGTCTGCCTTTAGCGATCCAGAAATAATATTGTCTGCACTGAGGTTGGTAACAGAAACATTTGCCGCATTGAGCGTTCCTGTCGTGATCTTGTCAGCGGATATGACAACTGATCCATCCGCGCTTATATCAATAGCGTCAACAGCCGCCCGGGTCCAATACCCATCAAACGCAGTAGTACCTGGCTTGCCGTTCCTGTAAAGCTTCCCATCCGCCTCGGAATATGCAATCTGCCCGACTGGAAACTGAACAAGTGAGAACGTATCGCCAAGAACTCGAGCATTTGCATTGGCATCAACGTACGAACCACTGACCGCCCAGCCAGTAGAGGTTCCGCCGGTGAGGCTTAGGGCGTTCGTGCCGACCTTAGTAACGGTAAATGATGTGCTATCAACCACGGTAACCACGAAGAATTTGCCGTTGACATCAGAGGCGTTAGTTCCCGTGGCGCCAGTAATCCCTACGATGTTCCCATTGCTGAATGTGTGGGCAGCAGATGTGGTAACAGTTGCGGTGGTTGAAGCCCCGCTAGTAATGGTGGTGACGCTTCTTGCAACGCCGTTCCCAGAATATGTGACGGAGTCAACAATTTTAGGGACATTCACGCCCAGCCCAGAGTACGCGCTATCAAAGCTGACGGCCTCTGTTGGCGATACGGCATCAGTGTCTATTGAATAGTCTGTAATTATTGGCTCTGAGCCAGAACCGTCAATCGCAGCAATTTTATATGTGTAGTTATCTCCGACAGATACAAAGGT
>Ga0164292_10002428_pt1 | contig 15188 bp, 9 predicted proteins | sample GEODES117metaG_FD_111486 | JGI IMG/M metagenome (GOLD analysis project Ga0164292, IMG submission 111486) | Eutrophic lake water microbial communities from Lake Mendota, Wisconsin, USA - GEODES117 metaG | ecosystem: Environmental > Aquatic > Freshwater > Lake | place: USA: Lake Mendota, Wisconsin... | reverse complement strand
TCTTCTTAGAGAATCACTTGCAATGAACTCAAGAACCGGTAGCCCTGATTGGGAAATGACAATCGAACTTGAGAAAGAGATTGCAAACATCTTGACCACCAAAGGTCGAGTAACAGAAGCCGACGAGATCCGTCGCCGAATTAAGACCCTGGAAGAGACCATCAAAGGTGAGTAAATCCAAGGTCACCATCACTGCAGGTGCGGTGCTCCTATCCGCCGCACTTGTAGTGGTTTTTCTTCAGGGCTCGACTCCAGAACCCACGGTTGAAGCTGAGCAAGCCCCGATTCAAACCCCAGTTTCAATTCCTGCCGATCTTCCCGCCTCCAAGGTCCTAACCTGGAACTGTGAATTGGAAGAGCACAAGCCAGAGCTGATCTTCTTAACCTGCGCTGATGGTGGACTCTATGTTGAAAAGATCAAGTGGAGCACTTGGACCAAAGATGGTGCAACTGGCATTGGAATCTTTTCAGAAAACCTCTGCGAACCAAGCTGCGCCGAAGGGCAACGCGTAGAGGCTCCAGTCAATGTGGTCCTTTCAAATCTGACTGAACATAATGGAAAGTATTACCTTAGGAAACTAGACATAAGAACTAAAGATGGAAAAGACTTTCCTTGGGGGAGAGCCAATGGATTCGTGTGGGATGTCATGGAGTTTGCAGAGATGATGAAATCGAACGCCTGAGGTCCAAATGGATGTGACCTACACTTGATGAAATAAACCTAGCGTCAAGCTAGCAAAGGTCGCCTACAATTGCTTGACCACTATCTACTGAGAACGAACCTGTCAACTGTAAATCATCAATGTATATCATTTTGTTTCCAATCCTACTAGAATTAATACAATGGATTCAGGTTCAGTAGACACTTGAGTTGATTTTGGAGTATAGATTGCTCAACGAAAAAGAGATTGAAGACTGGAACAGTTATGCCATCGATCGCCTTCGTCGCTACGAAGAGGACGAGGCAGATCCGATAATTAACGTGCGAGATGTTTTGCGCCAGGGTAAAAATGGTCAATACATTTGGGAATTACTTCAGAATGCAGAAGATGCTCATGCCACGAACGTAAGGATAATTCTAACAAGAGACTCTTTAATATTTGAACATGACGGTGAATTAACTTTTACTTTCGCAGATGCAAAAGCAATTAGTAAAATTGGGTTTACAGGCAAAATTGATAAGCCAGCGATTGGTCAATTTGGTGTGGGGTTTAAATCAGTTTTCAAGTATGCCGACATTGTTGAAATTCATACAGAGCAATTGAATTTTGCTCTAGAAAACTATACTAAAGTCATAAATAACATAGCGACTCCAAAAATAAGCAGAATGAGCAGCAATAGCACTTTATTCAGAATTTCTTTCAAGGAAACCGAAAAAGTTACTGCCTATAATGATTCAAAAACACTTTTGGAATCCCTCAATCACGAAAGTGTTCTTTTCTTGAAGTTCTTGAAAACAGTAACAATTGATATCGGCTCGGCCGTAGCCTCGATAGTGAAAAGAGAATTTGCAGATTCTTTAGTGGAGATAGAAGTCAAGAGTGAAGAAACCTCCAATAGTACTTATTGGTACTCGAAAACTCAAAGCATCACTGCCGAATTACGAGATGGGAATAGTGATTCAAAAGGAACTAGGGAAACTTACCTAGGTTTTGCTTTTCAACTTGAAAGCTTAAGCATTAATTTGGAAACAATTGCCGTAGAAAATTCAAAGATTTTCACTTATTTTCCATTAGCAGATCAAACGTCAAACCTAAAATTTCACATTCACGCACCATTTGTTATTAATTTAGCGAGAACGTTGCTTGATACCGAGGAAAAAAATGCAATCTATAACCAAAAACTCGTTCAATTTGTTTCTATGTTTTTAGTAAGTGATTTGTTGCATCTGCATACTGAAAAAGGCCTACCAGAACGAATTTTAGAGATATTCCCCATTCCCTCAGACAATGTTCCGTCGATATTTAGTTCTATAGGTAAATCGATTCATGAGATTTTTCAGAATAACTACATGGTTCGAGTCACCGATTCCGTGCAGGCCAATCCAAGCGAAGTATTTCAAGCTAATCCAGAAATAATAGAATTGATAGGAACTTCAGGTCTAGCTTTTTATAATGAAGTGGCAAATAGTAAGTTTCGCCGGACTGATCCAAGAAGAAGCAGCGCAGGTAAGTATTTTCTACCGAATGCGCGCAGTGCCCGTGTATCAACGTTTCTTCGCCATATTGGTGTGGCGAGAATTGATAATGAAAGAGTAAGCGAATTTTTCAGCGAAATTAATTACAATCTTCGGGAGGATAATATAGAAGACAATAAAGCAGTAATACTTAAGAATTTACTCACATGGTTGAACTCTAAAAATGATTCTGCCATGCGCAATCTTTACGAAATCATTGCCAATATTGCTCTGCAAAAGAGTAAATTATCTAATTTGCCAATATTTCGAACTTATGGCGAAGAATCTGATTCACATTTGAAGTTGCATGAAGTTTATCTTCCTTCGAGTTTGGAGCAACAAGATTCCGATGTTTTGAAGTCTACGATCTACTACAAAGATTACGTTCGAAGTGAAAAGTTAGAGAAAATTAAGGAGCTTTTTGATAACTTAGGAATTGAAGAAAAAGACCCTTGGGTGGTACTAAGGCACAGAATCGAAAAAGAAACCCATCCAGAGGGAAAGGCAAAAGATCTTGAGCGCATGGATCAGTTTCTGCGATTCTACAAAGAAGACAAGGATCGTTTTTTAAGATTAGCAAAAGGAAAAATCCATCTTGTTGCGACCTATCCGGATGGCAAGGATTATTGGTGTAGACCAGAAACGATTTTTAATGAATCAAAAGAATTTCCATTGACAAAACTGAATTCCATGGCAACTGCAGAGGAGAAATTGCCGATTCTATGGAGTGGGTATGTTGATTCGGAAGATTTTCTAAAGATGGTACGTGATTTGGGCGTCAGGTTTCGTTTAAGTACGATCGGCGAAGGCCTAGAGCTAAACGTATCTTTTTTGGAAACGATTATAAGTTCCAAGGATTTGCAACTGATTAAGCTCTTGTGGCAGTTCGTTCAGACTATGGATTACTCTGATTTTAAGAATCAGGCTTTCAGGAGAACCGAATTAGACACCAAAGTTTTCACGATTTTGACGGAATCTGAGTGGATTCCTTTAGCTAACGGGAAGTTCTCCACCCCGTATGAATGCGATCCTGAGAGACTCGCTGCGGGCTTTACGGAATATAGCGGTGTTTTCTTTCAAATTTCAGATTTTGGCAGAAAAATCATGGACGCAAAGCTTGAATCTGAAGAGGCTAATACCTTAGCAAAAGAGGCTGGATTTGAATCCGCTGAAATTATGGAAATTGCGGCGAAATTAGCATCTCAATACTCACTTGATGATTTACGTAAATTGGATAAAACAGATCAAATGAATGAAATGCAATCGGTTAAAAACTTTGAAGAAGTGGTTAAGAAATCCAAGCTACAGGAAAGTACTAGCCCGCAAATTATTCACGAGAAAGAACAAACTATTAGCCGAACTACGTACGAACCGGCACAAGAATTACGAAAAGAGCATTTAAAGAAGTTATATGGAGATCCCAGCGGGAATGTAAGCTGTCAAATGTGCAACTTGATTCAGATGCCTTTCAAAGCACCAAGAAGTGAAGACAACATAGAATGGGATTACTTTGAGGCAGTTGCGCTATTTAAGAAATATCAAGTTGAGTCTTCTTCTAATGCCGTTGCATTGTGCCCTACATGTTCAGCTAAATTGAAATTTTTTCGCAATACAGACCCAAGCTTGTCGGATCGACGTATAGCTGCAGAAATTTCTCGATTAAAAAATGATCTGGATAGTGGCCTAATTGATTCTAATTCAGAAATATTCTTTGAATTTACGCTATTAAACACCAGTCATACGATGAAGTTCAATAAGCAGCATTTGTTACTCCTGTACGGGCTGATAGAAAATATCAAGTGAAATAATGCTTCAGATTAATTGGACACCTCGATTCAAGCAAAGACTCGATCGATATAACGGAGTTAGCGATTACGTTGTGGCCAAAACAGCGGGCTTGGTAAGAAAATACAATGCAGATCCAGTTAGCTGGAGCTATAGTCTTGAAAAACTTAAAGATAAATCATTCAAATCTGCTCAAGTTTATAGGTTGCCCATTACTTCAGGAGATCGTTTAGTTTTTGTAATTGATCACAGTCGTCTGATTCTCACAGATATAGGCAACCACGATGTTATGGATGATTACGCCAGAATGCCCAGAAGCTCAAGAGATCTTGATTTATCTCAGGCAACACAACCGGATAATTGGTTTGTTAATCAAATTCAAAGCCATCTTTCGCAAAAAAAGGATGATGATGGTGAATCCAAAATTAATCTGAATGAAATTCTTAACGCTTCTCAAAGCGGTTTCACGGAACGTTGGTTGTACGAAGAAGAATTGGATGAAGGTTGGATTCAATACTTGGACGATGAACAGGTATCTGTCGTAGAGGAAATTCTTCAGAAAATGAATAGTGCAGACGATTCTCTAGTTATTCACTTCATCTATGGGGGACCAGGAACAGGCAAAACGGTGGTTTTGCTAAATTTAGCATTCCAGCTACATAACCAGGGTCGTAGCGTTAGCTTTATGCTTAACGATCAAGTAGCCAAGTATTTGAGTCGCGGTAAGCAGAAAGTTCCAGGTGTAAATCTAGGATTTGGTCCTGGCGTAACGGTATTGCTTGATGATCCAGCCACAATCGATGAGTTTGCTGACGCAATTCGAATCGCCCAATCGACGCGATGCAGGGCTTTAATTGTTGCGTTTGATCCTCTCCAGTGGCATGAACGAAAAATGGAAAGTAAATTAAAGAATATTTGCGACAAAGTTGATTACTCTTTTTCACAGCTATGGGTGTGTTATCGACAATCTTTCGGTGTTGCCAAAAAAAGTGTTGAATTAACTCAGGCAATTTTTGAGCGAAGTTCGCGATTTCTAGAGGACTCAAAGATAACCGCAGAGAAAGTCGATTTAAAAGAACATGTTGACTTGTTAACTGGAATGGAATTTGTTGACAACTCAGGGCGATATTTAGTGGTGCGAAATGACTTACCACTTAGTTTGAAAGCAGAAAGCGAAAGATTAAAGGCAAGAATAGATTTATGGTCACATTCACCTGCCGTTTGTTTTATATACGAAGATACGCTGGCAGAGAAATGGCGAACTAATGTTAAGAATGAATTTGTCGGGATAAACAAAAAGGATTTATTACTCTCCAAATATAGTTCTATTCGAGGCGTTGAATTCCAAGAGGTTTTTGTGTTCTTGACGGCGGATTTTTGGACGAGATTAACTCAAGGACAAAAGGGACTCAATTCCACTAATTGGGAGAAACTCACTAGTTTGCACACAATATTCAGCAGAGCCAAAGATTCATTAGTTATTTTTGTTGAAGATAAGGTTTAATCCTGAGATTAAGGGAAATCGATAGTGAACATTGGAAATTCGGCCTAATTGAGTTCTGTAGCTTCGGGTCTCAACCGAACCGAAATTCCGCATTGTAAGTATCGTGAAATTCGGGGTGTTGAGTTTCAAGAGTTGTTTCTCTTTCTCACTTCGGATTTTTGGAATGATTTGAATTCAGGTAAAGTGGGGGTTGGATCAGAGGAGTGGGAAAAGCTGGCCTGCTTACACACAATTCTGAGCCGCCCGAAAGATTCCCTGGCTCTATACGTAACCTGAAAGTTATGTTGACTTATCCAAGCGTATTTTGAAAGTTTCTCCAAAAGTACGAGCTACGTGTTTCTCTAGCTCTCCTTCGGTCATTGTTTGGACTACTTGAACTGACATAGCGCGACGTAAACGTTTCGCTGTTTGCTTGACTATTTCCGTGCTGATGATCTTTTCCCCTGAATTAGAATCTATTACACCGCGATTATTTACAATAAACTTAGCAATAACTAACGACAATCTACGATTTCCACCCAGTGCTTCAGGTCTTTCAAAGATGTTAACTGCTTCGTCCTCTTGAAGTTGGCTCGCAAGTTCGCCTCCAAGAACATATGAACGCAACCACAATCTTTGGAAACAAGAACGTTCAGCTCCGCCGATAAATCTCTCATCAGTTTTTTTCGCACTCCAGCGCCAAAGGGCAAGGTCAGGCAGAACTCTCATAGTTATATAAGACCAAACGTCACGATTGAAGCCATCTATTGGGCTCATATCGCTAAAGATGTCTTGAGAAACTCTTGTAAAAATCTTATCAAACTCACCTGATGAAACTTTTACATCTTGTATCTCTCCCGATTGTGCGCCAATTTCTTTCATGAATGTTGTGCGCGCATCAAAAAGCCTTTCAGAAGTAATGCCGCTATCTGTGAAGGGGCGAAGATGGAAATCGTCTCTTTCTAATGCCTCTAAAACATCAATCCCTCCAGATTTAACAGCTTCCAATTCAGATATAGCAGCCTCCATACTTAAATATCTATATGAAATATTCACTTTATCTCCAGATTCCCAGACATTAGATGCTGTACTCGAGCTCGAATATGCGCTTGTTCCTCAATCCATTTCTGCTTTATTCCAATTTGTCCGGTCATAAAAACACTTTGAAACATGCTTTTTACAAATTTAGCCCAAGACCCTTCGGGCATGGAGTCGTTTTGAAGGTAATTCAATTTTTCATCATCATTGATCGCGTTGTCCAATGCCAGCATGACCATGTCGGTCATTAATGGAATTTGAAAGTGCGGCTGCTGGATAAACTCTTTATGAAGCTCATTTACTTCTATTCTCAGAATGTTTGAGTGTTGCGCTGTAAGCCAAGAATCCATATCTATGTTCTCATTTATTCGAATCTGCCATAGTGCCTTGGATTTGTTTAGATCTTTGGAAAAATCTAGGAATACAACATTTCCTTGGGTGCGAGATCCTGAGAGGTAAATTTTCCATGTTTTTGTCAAAAGCCTTGAATTACTCACATGGGGGGCGCCAATCTTACGTAAACCCTTTTCATCAAATCTCGTGGTTACGATTGCATGTAAAGTTAAGTCATCTGAAAGTTCGTTAGCTGGAATATTCAAAGAAATATCAATTTCTTCAGAATTAATGAGAACAGGCTTGCCATGATGTTGCAGCTTTGTTCCTGGGCAATATGAATACAAAGTTAAAAAAAGCTCATCATCTTTCGCGAGTGCACAGTCTGAAACAATTTCTCCATACCGAACACGAAATTTCGCAGAAATATCAGTCGTCATGGAATTAGTCCACCAAGAAGTCAAGTTGAAATACTCGTTATCAAAATCTTCAGAAGGATAATCATGATTGTTGATAGACATACTAATCATCTTTAGATCATTTACATCTGCAAGGTTGTAACCCAAGCTATAGAAACTCTTAGGCATTAATCAACCAACTTCCAGCGGCAAGTGGTGCCAATACCTTGAGGAGCCGAAACGGTTATCTCTAGATTCTTCATGCTCATGGATGCATCGAGCTCCACAGGCTGATCCGGTGTAAACCTGTTTCCCTCAAGTTCAATCTTCAAGATTTCAGGAATTTCTACTCCTTCTGGTGGATCAATTTCGGGATTTCCATTCTCAAGAATGGCGTAGGCGGATAACTGAATTTTCTTAGTTTCATGCTCATTTTTCGGGAAAATGATTTGGAATTTGAAAACAGCTTGATAGTGCTTTAGATCGGAAGCGATGATTCTTGGGGTACCTATTGAGACAACCTGAATATTTGCCCCTCCACCACCCCCGCCAGATTCACCGCCAGGGCTTGGCTTCGGTGGTTTTGGCGGACCAGTCAAGGTCAATCCATCAAGCAATCTACCAATTACATTGCCGAGAATGACTGATGCAGAGCCATCCTGAAATTCGCCCTTAATGCCAGCGAGTTCTTTGAAATTCTCCTTGATGTTTTCTAGAGTCTGCTTAATTGGATTTCTTGCGTTGGGTTTAAGCTGCAATTTAGATGGAATCCATTCATCATGCGCAACTGGTTCGGATTTTCGAAAATCGGCGTCGAAATCTTTGTTTGATTTAAACACTCCTCTAGTAGATATTTGATCAAGTTTTTGCGTTACCTCAAGGTATTTGACAACGAAGTTCGCTTGACGCATAAGTGCGACGGATGAGATTGGAATCGAACCTTTCTTGGCCCAATCTCGGTCACTTTGACTTGTAGGAATATTGAGCCATGCTAATTTTCCAGTTGGCTCCTTCTTGGCTCCCCCGGGGGAGAAATAGATGTCTTTCGATTCCACACCTTCAGTCTGTGAATTCAAGGCTTCGTAGCACTTCACGAACTCGCTCAGACCAGGCATCTTTGCGGGATCTTTCTCAGGAATTGGAATCCCATCTAGGCAAAATTTGAAATTTACAGATCTATTTTTTCTGGTACCTAACATATGAGGCCACCCATAGATACAGGCTGCAAGTTGTATATCTTGAATAACTTCTTTGCGTTGCGAGCTGGACAGAGTTGGACTGTCAGGGTTTGCAATCAAGGAATTTCCAACAACCATCGCCACAAAGCCTGTTTCTTTTCCGAGATAATCTGATAGGCCAAAAGCCTTTGCATAATCCTCTGCCTCTGTGTCTTCAAAAGGACTTACGAGACCTGAATTCTTGTTAGGTTCTTTACCAAACCAATGTCGCCCAGTGTATCGACGTCCACCATGCGCGAAGGTTCCTCGAATTGCCATACCCATGAAACGTTTTCCAATTTTTCCTTTTTGTAAGAATTGGCTATAAACTAAAATGGTTGAGTATTCACTTGCATTTGTTAATACAGTACGTCCCAAACCAAAACTGCCGCCGCTACTACTTTCTGAACTTTGTCGGCCAACATTAAAGAAGAAACCTGCAAAGTTGGATGGGGATTCATCGATTGAGGCGTCAAGTGGTCCTACAAGACCAACAGTACCTTTATCTGCAACCACCATAGCCTCAAAGGTCTTCGCACTTTTCAATTTAGTAAAACCAAGAGAATCTTGGCCTAATCGCGCTTCCGAAAAGAATTCATCAAATTTCTTCTTTTTCTCTCCCGCTACTTGGAAAACATCGACAATAAACTCAATTTGCCCTGTGTCACTCTTTTTCTGGTCACATGCATTCTGTAAAGTTTCTCGAAGAAAGGTTTCAGCTTGTGAATAAGTTGAAGTTGCAATTGAATTCACAAGAACGTCTGCCACAACACCTCCTTGGTGCTGAACCGGTTCGCTGACGAAATAAACCTTGGTCTTACTCATAGCAAACCTTCAAAATTGATTGAACTTAAAATTGGATGGCGCTGTGTTTCCAAACCTGCGACATTAACAACGTATTCAACATCTTTAATTCGTGCCCCAGGATCAAAACCTAAAAGCGATTTTGCGGTAATTCGCGGAAATTTTGAATCTACCGGGATTATCTGAAACTCAATTGGTTGGAAATGTAAGTCTTCATAAAAATGTTCTTTGTCACTTCGATACCCAACCTTTAAAAGCTTTTCCTTAAATCCATCAATACTTATTGAATTTGTTGCCATTATTCTCTTAATCAATTGGGGTAATGAAATTCCATGTGGCTCAATTTCTAATTTGATACGCAATATTGAAACAGCTTTTCCAGCATACGGTTCTAATTGAGTTACGCCACTTATGTGAATATCATTTCCATTTTTAACAGTAGTACTTTTGACTTCAATAGAGTGTTGCAAGAATTCAAAGTCGTGCCGGTTCCCATTTGGGCCCACCCAATTATCTAAGACTGAAATGTGCTTAACACTAATCAGGTGTTCGAGAAGGAGCAGCTCCCCAAATAAACCAATCACACTACTTAGAGACATGATCTTTTCGGTGTCTAATGACAGCAGACCCTTCCATTTTGCAAGTAGATTCTTTATTTCTTCTAGTAGTGATTCTCTTCCACCCTCAATTAAATTAAGCAATTCATCAAGAAAGGCGCCAAAAAGAGTTACATCAATGTTTCCCACATTACCCAATTCAATAAACTGCAAATCTTCCTCTGATTTGGGATCCATCAATGTTTGCATGCTTATTTGAAATCCGTTGCTAAGCTTTAGGGTCGCTCCAGGTATAATGTATCTATTATTTACATTGGGAAAGAGCGCAATTAGATGTCCTTGTTGTCGCTTGCCTAGCAGTATCTCCCTCCCGTCCAAAAGATATGGGGTTGGAATAACTTCAATTTGTTGAGCGGCAGTTGGAGTATCCAAACTTTTTAATCTCTCAGCACAGCTATTCAAAATCACGATGTCTGTCATGAATTAGTTACCAAATCATCAGACTCGTCTGCGTCATCGAGATAGTCATCTTCATCAATTTCGAACAAGTCAACTAAATCTGGTCCGATATAACCGACATTTGCACTAATTACAGTTGACGTGCCAAAGAATATGCCAAGCCCCACGGCATGCTCGGGTAGTTCAAGATCCTGACGTAACTTCGCCTTCGGTTCCTTCTTTGAATCTTTATCTACAATGTATATGCCAAGCAGTCCGCGATTTACTGACGGAAGGCTCTCTTGTCGCAATACTCGCAAGTTGGTATCAGATACCTTTTTACCTTGAGATTTTAGTAGAGAAGTTACAGATTTTTTAGAAAGCCCAACATCGGCAGAACCATCGATACTGCTGACCAAGTGGTGAATATTCACAGTATTTTTCTCTTTGATCTTATCCAATGCAGAACGCTTAATTGCGGTTGCAGAGATTCCATTTCCTAAATCCAAAATAGGAACGTTCACTGAATTAATCTGATAAATGAATACATTCCACTTTTCCAAGTCTCCAGTGCCTTGGTGGGCGTCAATGTACGTTCTTATAAACTTGCCGTTGGCTCGTGTCGCTGAATCTACCCAGTTGTACTCTTCGAAGAATTCACTGACTATTTCCCAAGGAACATCATTAAAAATTGGCCAACCTTCAGGATTAATCCTTGTTATTTCGAGACCAGAATTCTTTACATTTTCAATTAGGTTTCTTGCTGCTAATTGATTAGACAGCAGTACTTCAGCTTTTGAATCAAGGGAAATTGTTTCAACACGCGTATCTGAATAACCAATCTGTAAGCGTTTGGCATAATTCATTTTGTTCAGAGCCGTAATCGTTAAGAATTTGTGGTCACGTATTCTGATTGGTACTTGGCTGGGATCCAGACCTTCAGTCGCTAACTGTTCAATCTGTTGTCGAATTTCTTCTTCAACAAGTGCCATATGTCGGAAATTTGATATCAGATCATCCTGCATCCAGATACGCTGCAGATCTTCGTAGCCAACGCGGTAACCAAACCAACGCCCCATTTGCAAGAGAGAATCATAGGCAGAGCTGGTTCGCATAAAGTAGGAACATATGAGACCTTCAAGAGTAAGTCCTCGCGCAAGTGTGTTGCCGCCTATGACAATATAAGGCACTGCGCTCTCTTCGTTTTGAAAGTCATACACTAGGCGGTCGTCTGATTTGCTGTTGTCGACGATTAGCTTGCTCGTATTGAGCACATTTCCTACTTCATTCTTTATTTCATTCCAATTTAGTACTGAAAAATCTCCTTCTAGCCAGCCATCTTCAGCTCGAAGATTCCAGCAATCTTTAAACATCTTATCGATTTCGGCAGCTGGAAGACCCTGGAGAAAAGTGAGGTATTTTCCAACCAATGTTTTCATGTCTTTGTGACTCGGAATTCTTCCCGATGTATGAATCAACATTGTGGAAAACTTATTCTTTTTTGATCTTATTCTTCTTGCGGCAGTTGCTATAACAAACCAGTGTATTGCTTCCTGCAAACTTTCAGGGAGTTCAGTTGGGACAACTTGATTGTTTGGATCAATAAGAGTTCCTAGGGCATCTCTATCAGCATGGTCAATTGGAATGATGATATTGCGCTCAGTTAAAACGGCTTGGTCTTCTTCATCGATTGGCTCTCGCCCAAAGAGTTGCTCAGCGCCAAAGTATTTTTCAGATCTTTTCAAAGGGTAAATAAAGTCTCGGGGAAACAGTTGAGTTTCATCTTTTGCGTTGCTTAGAATATTTGCAAAAGGGGTTGCCGTGTATCCCAAGTACGCATTTTTCGGAAGAAATGTTGGCTTGAGTATAGAAGTTAAAGTCTTGTTTATCGCAGTTTGTCGATTTAGTAGTTTATGAGAGTTTACTGTCGCTTGATCCGCCTCATCATCAATAATCAGAACCGGTAAACCTTGTCGTACGGCGATAGGTGCAGACTCTAACCAACTCTTTAGTCTCTTAAGCCGACTATTATTCTTCTTAATCACTGCAATAACTCTCTTGCTTGGCGCGCTTAGAAGATCATTAGCGTTCATTGATGCACTAAAGTCACTGTCAATTGAGGTGAGCCAATTCCAGTTTTTAGGATTTTCACCCGTTAAAGATCTTTCTAGTCTTTCTTGTGTTTGTTTTCTTAAGTTATTAGTCACGCCTGATAGAACGATTATCAATCTGTAACCTTCGTCTGCAGCCTGCGAAATTGTCGCTATAAAGTTCGTAGTTTTTCCAGACTGGACATAACCTAAAACCAAGCCCCTAGAGGCGAACTGGTCGGTGATTGGGGAGGAAAGCAAACCAAGAATCTGTGATGAAGACTTAACCACTTCATCAATTTCTTCCTGTGATCGTCCCTCCTTTAGAAGTTGTTCTTTTGCAAACTCCCAACGTTCTGAAAGTTCATGTGGCCCTCCGTACCAACGGAACTTTTCACCGATTAAGCCCTCGCGTGCAATTATCTGGGGGTCAACCAAATGGTAATTCTTATCCAACTTAGCTTTTACGTTTGTGAGGGCTTTATCCAGAATATTGACGGGAAACAAAGATCCATAGTCATTACGAATCTTGTGGACATCATTTCCGGCCTTTATTGCATTTCGGACAATCTCTTCTATGGCTAGCAACTGTGGGTCAGACAAAGAAAGCCCTCCTTCTTTAAGTAGGCTGAAATTACCCCAAAGCACTGACAAGGGCTAGCCCTAGGACTTAAAAACCACCTATTTCTTGAAAACCTGCGATACGACGACCATTCATAACCGGAGACATTCGGAAGGGACTTTAGGAGTTGTCTAAAGACTTTAAAATTTGTTTGGCGTAGTCATGAACGGCTTTGACTGCCACACTATTTCCAAGTTGTCTCATTGCTGCTGAATTGTTGACAGGAAATTTGAAGCTTGCTGGAAATCCTTGCATTTTCAGAGCTTCCTTTGGTGTCAGGCGTCGTTGTTTGCCATTTACTATGTAGCCATCCCAGTTTCGTCTATCGTCGATTGGGGATGATTTGCCGCCAACTCTAAGCGTTAAACCGATTTCTCTGTCGACTTTACCGCCCATTACATCTGACATATTGAACATTAGCTCTCGCTTATCCGGAAACTCGAATTCTATGTTCGGATCACGGAATCCAACCATGAATATTCTTGGTCGATGTTGAGGAAGGCCGTGATCGGAGGCCCGCACTATTTTGTGATAGAAACTATATCCAAGTTCTTTAGTCAGGATTCGCTCAATAACTTTAAAGGTTTTACCATTATCATGAGAATGTAACCGTTGGACATTCTCTAAGAAAAACGCTTGTGGCTTCTTAACTTTAATTATTTCAGCAATGTCGAAGAAGAGAGTGCCACGTGTGTCTTTGAAGCCTTTTCCCTGACCAGCTTGGCTGAATGGCTGGCAAGGAAACCCACCAGTCAAAACATCAAAATTTGGAATTGTGGACTTTTTTACTTTTGTTATGTCTCCAACAAAATTCTTATCTTTAAACAATTTCGGAGAAATTCTACGGAAATTTGCCTCATAGGTAAGTCTTGCATCACTATCCCATTCAGAGGCGAATACACATTCAGCACCTGCCTTATGAAATGCAAGATGAAAGCCACCAATGCCAGCAAATAAATCAATGAACTTGTACTTCGCCAAAATAACTCCTTCTAAAGACCAGACTTTATCCCCTGATAGCGACTATTGCACAGAGGTTGGCTTCGTGGCTGCTTCCACCATATCATTCTAATTATTCGGGGTGACAATAAAGCCATTCAGATTCCATGATTGCCCGATCGCAGGGTTAAAATATCAAGGTGAGTTACACATCGCTGCAGTCATTGACAAAGTCGTTTGAATCTCTCGGGTGCAGTGAAATCCTGATAAAGCTTTTGGCAGTCAATCAAGACAATGAAAAAAACCAGATTTACCTAGGATACAGTCTCGAGCTACTTTCTATTCTGCCAGGTCGGGTTAGTTTCCGAACTCCAAGCGAGAGTAAGTCAAAATCTGCCTCCAATCCTGGTCAGTCATTAGTTGAGCATGCCCTTGAGTTCTATTGGATAGAAGATGGTAAAGCCCCAGCAATTGCACCAAAAGCTAAAATAATTGACTATTTTCAATATCCAGAAATGCGCTTTTCGGGATTTTTAAGTGGATGTGAAAATCCACCGGATTCGCTACGGCGTGATTCGCAGGATGGTTATGGAAGGAGAGTTCTAGTTTTAGGTGTTTCGGATCAGAAAGTTTACGGAACAGTTTTAACCGATAAGTCATCAAATTTAGTTGACGAAATAATCAGATCACCTCATTGGCCAATTCATACGATGTTTAAACACTTGAAGATTGCGAGCTCGATTGAAAAAGTGATCAATCCAGACCAATTACTAAATGAGCTCCGTGCCATAGGGTCTACCAGTAAGTATGAGAGCCAGATACTTCGAACTTCGGGTTGCACAACTGAACCATTCCGGGGTAGTCAAGGCGCAGGTTGGACTTTAGAGGCCCTGCTGGGAATTCCTAGAAACTCAAGCGGTCTTCCCGATAAATACGGTTTTGAACTAAAGGCTTTCTTGAGCTCCACGATCACCTTGATGACTCCTGAACCAAATTTTGGATATAGGTATGACAAAGGCTTAACTGCTTTTTTGAAAAAATATGGATGGGAAGGTACTAAGAAGGATGGCAGTCAGCGCTTTAATGGAAAGCACAATACTTTAGGAGTTTACAAGAAAAGTGGGTTAAAGCTCGAAATTGAAAATTGGGATATGGATTCAAATAGCCCAACTGGTTCTGGAAGTCCGAACATACTGTTAATTGATCCTAAAAGTAGAGATATTGCTGCAGGCTGGACTTTCGAAAAACTTGCTGAGAAATGGGGCAAGAAGCATGCTGGCGCGATGTATGTAAAAGCCCATAAATACC
>Ga0164292_10002427_pt1 | contig 15191 bp, 17 predicted proteins | sample GEODES117metaG_FD_111486 | JGI IMG/M metagenome (GOLD analysis project Ga0164292, IMG submission 111486) | Eutrophic lake water microbial communities from Lake Mendota, Wisconsin, USA - GEODES117 metaG | ecosystem: Environmental > Aquatic > Freshwater > Lake | place: USA: Lake Mendota... | reverse complement strand
GTTTTTATAATCAAAACGGGAGCTTTCATTTATAAAGTAATTGGTAATATTTAAAGGGTTGGAATACCAAACGTAATTTGATACAGTATGCCTAAATTTTAAAAATACAGTTTTAGCGTAGTAGTCAAAACCTACATTAACAATCTCAAAATCTATTTGAGGAAGTCCGTTAATAGTTCTTTCGTTTATTGCTACTTTTGAAGTAATATCTTCTAATTGTAAACCATCGCAATCAATAATAGTAACTTGATAGTTACCATCAAAAGCAATTCCGAGTTTTGTATTTGTAGTTTGTAAATAAGTTTCATTCGGGCTTAAACAAATTTGACCATTAAAGAATATTGAAGCCATATTACTTTGCCCTGTGTTCTTCGCATCTTGGAAGTTTGGCTCAAGCCGAATAAAACTCAAATCTTGCATAAATAAAATCTCTGTCTCACGACAGTAATTGTGTTGTTATCCTATCAATGTAGTCAAAGCATCTGTAAACGTTGTTAAATCAGTAAATTGAACTCCATTAATTTTTATTTTAGTAAATCTTACTGGTGGATATAACTGATTATCATTTTCATCAAACAAAACTACAAAATTATTATTAATTTGGAATGAATTTAAATTATTTTTATTTGGATATTGTGGATAGGTAATTCCATCACTTGTAATTTCCATAAAATCGCCCTCAAATTTTTCTTCAATTTCTAAATCTAATTCCTCTTTAATCCAACTATAATCTAATTCTTTTACGTACCCTTTTACAGTTCTGCCATCGTTTAAGTTCACTTTAACGTATCCTTTTTTATTTTGTATGTCGTCTATTAATTCTGTTACTTCATCAAAAGGTGCATAAACTTTTACCGAGTGAATGTTAGGATTTAATATTTTTTGTATTGAAATAACGCTATTTGTAATATCGCCACTATCTGATAAACTTTGACTTTCTCCAAACTTTTGAGTAATTAAATTGCCATTTGTCTTAAAAGAAGCTGTTTTAATTATTCCGTTTGGTTTAAACTTTGTTGCAGTTGCTAAATAAGGAAACCAACGTTGTATATTTCTTGCCCAGCTATAATCTAAATTTGAGTAATCCGTAGGGTTTGCAACACCATCTATTAATGTATATCCCTCGTTTGTTTGATTAGTATATAGTACATCGGTAAAATACCATCTTAGTTTTATAAACTCTTCTCCTGTAAATGTAGGTACTCCAACAACTTTATCTAATTCCAATATTGTTGAAGTAATCGATATTACTGTATAAACTCCAGCGTTTGTGCCTAAGTCAATATAAAAAGCATCTCCAACTTTGAAACCTAATAAAGTCCAATTAAAATCAATTCCATCTCCATCAATATTATTGTTTAATATTTTTAGATTATTAGTTGTAGTGTCAACTTGTTGAAGCAACACCGCACTAAAACCACCCTCGCTACTTGGTGCAAGTGGAACGCATTTTAATAAAAACAAATTGTCATCATTCTGTAATGATGTCGTTTGTTGATTATCAAACGCCCTTTGTCGAGCTTGTTCAATCAAAAACGCACTTCTAATATGATTGATTTCTACTTTTAAATTGCTATCAACTGTATCTGTTATGAATTTTTGCGTTTCAGTATGTACGTCATCAATGGAGTTTTGTCCGTTTGTTTCTCTTTCGGAACTTGACCGCTTATACTTAAAATCAGCAGTTTTAAGAGTATATCTTTTGTTATACTTAGTGTTTGTGCTAAAACTTGGTAACTCTTCAAATTCAGCCAATAATTCATCGGTATAAAACTCATTATAAGGCAGTATTTCAACTGTATTTGGATTGACTTGATAATCGCTACAAGTTTCATCAGTAAATCCGATTAACTCTTTAAATTTATTGTTAAATGGTTTATCTGTAATTTGTCCTAATAATAATCCGTTAAAAGCGAAATTATCGTAATGTTCTCCGTTTACATCATAATCAGGTGCAATTACTTCTACATCGGCTAAACTTTTAACATTGTGCTTAACTAAATCAATTAATCGAACTCCTTTTACTACTGTATCAATAGCAGTAGCAGTAGCGGTTATGCTTAATTTTGTTTTTATTTGTGTGTTTTTTAATATAGTCAAAGTTTGATTTGATGAACAGGCAAAAACAAACCACAGCTGACTTCCAACATCTAAATCTCCTATATCTACATTAAAAACAGTATTTACTTCACTTGAAATTGAAATTGTTTGACCAGCTGGTGGTGTTCCAGTTCCTACTAATCCACTTTGATAAAAATTATAAGTGTTTGCTTGTACTCCTGTTCCTGCACCTGCATTGTAAAAATTATCTAAAAAAGTAGTTCCAAAAGCACCTTTTACTATATAACCAAAAACTCTGCTTATAGATGGAAAACCTTGCTCAGTTAAAACTTCCGTTTTAAAATGTAGTTCTATTGTTGCTTTTACATTTTTTAAAGAATTTATTGTTTTTATAATTCTAAAATTATCTAAACTTGGCGACCAATTATTTGAAACTCTTTGTGAAAATAAATCAAAATTTGTTAATGTGTTATTTATTTCGCTTTTTTCTATTTGTCTAACGTTATTAAACCAAAAAGATGCAAGTAACCCAGTAACAGTGTCAACACATTGTGATAAAACAAAATCATTCGTAGGAGCACTCCAAACACTTTCTTGAATTATTGGCTTTGCCTTCAAAAGTATATTAGTAGTTTCACAAGGAGTTATAGTTCTACCATCTAAAGCTGTATCGCTAAAGGCATTTACATCAGTATCTTCTAATCGCTTTATAATTTCTCTATTCGTGTTTTGAATAATCTTAACTTTGATATTATCAAACTCAACACTTGCAGTCGAATAGCTGAATATTCCAGTACTAAAAGTAATATTGTCTTTTTGTATAATATACTCTACTTTACCCTCAAAACCATCATTATTGAAAATGTCAATCAAATAATCAAACCCTAAAGAAGCGTTGTTAAATATACTTCCATCGGGTAATATTTGAGTTATTGTCATTTGCTCAAAGAAATCCCGAGTAAAAGTTAGTTCAGTATCCTCATTAGCGATTATTATGTCTCTACCAAAACGTTTGTCATCTTGCTTTACTTTATAACTAGCTTTGTCGAAGCCAATCGGCTCACCTATTTCAATAGTGCCAATATCGGGTAAACTAATAAAATTTAAAAAATGCTTAAACATCTATTCCTTTATATGTTAAAACGTTATTCAATAACTCCTTTGTTTCAGCTTGTTTGCGTAAATATTTACGCTCCCCTCGTTCATCTCTAACAATAGTTAATCCCTCTTTGTTTGAAATAACACTTGTAAGATTGTCAAGTTTATTTTCAATGGCTTGTGTGCTAATTGAAACATCAACTTTAGGCATTACAATACCATTACCTAAAAGCATATTGTTTAAGTTTGAGTTAAACATCATAGCTTCGGTATCTGCATTGGTAAATACTTTATCACCTTTATTTAAGTAAGTATATTGCGCCCCTTTGTCGTTACCCAAACTTTTTACTTTACCGCTTTTATCTGTAATAATCTCACGTCCTTTTTCTTGTGTTATTGCCCATCCTTCGGGTGCGTTGTCCGTTCCTTTTGCAAATTGTGGCGGTGGTTGACTTGCAACTAAAGCTAATTGCGCTGCACCAATAGCACCAACTAAAACCGCTAAAGGTATTCCTGCTGGTGGTGGTGTTTGTGCTAAAGTAGCTATAACTGCTTGTGCTGTATCTGTTATTATATTAAATATTGCTAACTTCTTTTGTGCTTCGGCTTGTCTTTTTTGTATTTGCGCTCTTCTTTCCTCATACTGTCTTTCAATCTCTTCTCTAGCACTTGCACTTTCTCCAGCAAATAAAATAGCAATATCCCTTTCTTTTTCTAAATTTGCTAATTGAGTTTCAAATCTTTGGTTTGATATTTCAGCTAAAGTGTTTATTAATTCTTGTGATAAATCTGTAACTTCTTGGCCGTATTGTTCCCAAAAACCTTTTGACTCTTCTAATGATGTTTGAACACTATTAGAATATCTTTTCATAAATTCATCAACTCCAGTCGTTGTTATTACTTTACTAGGGTCTTCAATTAAGTCAATAGATTGTTGTATCCCATCAATAATAGTCTGAAAATCTTTAAACTCTTTATTTGTGTTAGAAGTTTGTTGTTGTAAATCTTGAAAACCTTTTTTTTGTTCTTTTAGTTTTGCTAATAAACCTTGTTGTGATTCAGTTTGCAAAGTAATCGCTTCGATATCTTCTCTTTTTGCTTTAGTTCCGTCTTTAGTAGCTTTTTCTTCTTCACGAACTACATCTAAATATTTAGCATTTGCGTTATACTGCTGTAAATAATATTTAATACTATCTTGTATTGTTTTGTTTTTATTATCGTATTGTTCTTTTAAAGTACCTTCTAAATAAAACAACCTTGTTAATTGTTGAGTTAAGTCATTATAAATTTGTTGTACTTCTTCATTTTTTGAAAAAGGGTCTAAAGCACTTAATCTTTTACCTAATTCAAGTCTTTTAATTTCAATTCCATTTAATTGGTCTGATAACCATTTTTGATTTTTTAAACTATTATTTATTTCATCCTGTATTGCTTGTTGAGAAGCTAAAGCTATACCTCTTTTAACTAAAGCATCATTTAACCTTATTTCGGCATCAGCAGTTTCTCCAGCTAATATTTTTTCTTTGCTTAAATTTCCTAAATATTCAGGATAACGCTGTTGTAATTCATTAACTGCCTTAGTTCTCATTTCCATTGATAAAGTCACATTTTTAGCATTTTCTAATAATATTTTAGACTTACTAATTTCATCACTTTGGTAGCGTGCAAAACTCTCTCTAGCTTGTTCTTCAGCTTTGTTTTTATTTTCTATTGCTTTTGTTTCTGCTTCTAATGCTTTCTTTTTACTTTCACTTCCTGTTAAAAACTCTCCTATTTCTTTACCAAAAACAGTTAGTAAAGTAATACCAACGCTTAATGCAGTTCCCCAACTTAAAAATGCACCAGCTAACTGTTTTAATACACTTGTAGTTGGTTGACCTTGAGCCGCTAATTCCTTATTTTGTTTAATTGCATTTCCAATAGCATCTGTAAATATTGGAATATTATTTGATAAAGCCATAAATCCAGTCTGAACTGAATAAGTAAACGCTGGCATTTCCCTTGTTAACTGATTTACAGAGTTGCCTAATACATTAAAACCACTTGCATAATTACCTACATTACGCTGGTATTTACCCATTGTAGCATCAACTGCCTTTAATGTAGCATCATACTTTTGTATTTTACCTTGCAGAAAATCATATCTTTGCGCTTCTTTATCGGTTAATTTACCTGTTAACTCTTTTTGAACTGCTAATGCCTTATATTCATTTGAAAGTACATTTAGCTTTTGTTGTACTTTATTGTAAAGGTTTGAACTTGCATTTAACTTAGCTTGTTCTTTTGCTAATTGAGCGTCGTATTTATCAAATGCCTTTTCTCTAGCTTGTGCTAATTTAATTTCTTGAAGTCTGTTTTTTTCTAATTGTTGTTGGTTTTTAGCTAATTGCTTTTCTAAGTTTTGGTAATCAGTAACTAACTTTTTAGTAGCAGTATCAGAACCGCTTGGCGTATTGATTTTAGCCATATTCTGACCTACTTTATCAATATTAGCTACTAACTTAACAACTTCTAAATTAGCAGTCTGTAAGTCTTTTAAAGCTGAAGGACTAAGTATTTCAATAAATTCTGCCATTACTTATTTTTTTGTTGTTTAACAATTTTGTTTGCCATTTTTTCCAAAGTGATATAAATTGCTAAAGTCATATCTTCTTTTAAAAGTGAGTTATTTGGAAGTACGTTTGACAAAGCACCAATACTATCATAATAATTATAATCTTTATTTTGACTAACTTTAATCATTTCTTTTAATTCTGCTTTTAATAAAGACAAATCATTTTTGATATAACCTATTTCAATTTGCAACACTCTTTGAACTTCATCTATAAATGGGGCATCTTTATCAATATCAATTCCACATCCTTTTTTAAGTGCATCAATAATATCATAACGCATTTCTTTTGTCGTTTGATTGTAGTAAGCAAAATGTAATACTTGCTTAATTACTGCCATTTTATATTCTAAAAATGCTATTTCTTTATTTAATTTTAAATAACTTTTTGCTTCGGAATTATCACTTTTAATAAAGAAATCATCATAAATAGCAATAAAACATTCTTCTAATCCCTTTTCTTTTGGCTTAGGTTTTAAAAGTTGGTAATTCTTTGATTTTAATACTTCAAAGAATACTTTTGCTGGAATTGTATCTATGCTGTTATATTTAGGCATTTAGTATTTTCTTTATATCTTGTATTAATACATATCTGTAAATGTCTCTTTGTCGGTTATCCCAATAATCTTTATTAATTCCTAAAATATCAAGTCCATACTTGCCTACTAAATTATGTTGGTCGTTTATAAAAAATAAAAATGCTTTATTATAATATGGTTTAACTATTAAAGTACTTGCAGTTTGTCCTGTTAAAATTAAATCTACATATCCCCTCGCTCTAGGATTTTTAAAGTATTTCATTTCTTGGTATTCAGGGTCTCGATATTCTCCAATAATATTATTATTTGGTCTTAATCCTAATTCCCATTCATTAACCTTTTGCTCTTTTAGTCTTTTTTGGTCGCTCAATACTATTTCCCGTACCATCGTTTCCAACTTCGGTTGGCTCAACGATTGCAGTCTCGTTAACATTGTTTTTGCTGATATTCCCATTTTTTTCGCATTTAGCACAACCACAATCGCAGTCGTTACCTCTATTAATATTGCTTAAAAGTTCATCAATCAAAGTATCATCGCTTTGATTTGTATTACTTAAAATCCAATCTTTTTGCACGTTTTTTGGCTGTTCACAAAACCAATCGGCATCTTCTCCAAATATTGAAACGTTAAATATTTTCATTGTTGTAAAGTTATTAAATTATTTAAAGTATTTATAAAAAAGGCGATTAATAATTTAACCGCCTTAATTGAATTTAAAATTTGTTAATCGATTAAGCTACTGGCGTGATAGCAGTTGTAGTTCCTTTGTAAAACTTAGTACCTACTTTTGCAACCTCTGTACTTAGTGTTGAGCTGTATAGTTGTACTACCCAACTTTGACCTAATGCAACCGCAGTAGTTGGAGTTAAAGCATACTCACCAGTTACAGAGTTGAAAACCGCAGTTCCTGTCAATACGTTTACAGTTCCGTTCAATGTAGCTCTAAAATTAGCTAATGCCATTCCTTCTACAACTTCTTGAGCGTTATGCAACCAAGTTGGTTTAACGTAAATTTTGTTATCTGAAACATCGGCACGACCTGTTAAAACAGTATCAATTATACCATTTACCCCAGTGCTTAAATTGAAATCTAAGTCTGCAATAAATGTACATTGTACGTTAAACTCATAAGGATTTGTTAATTGAAATTTAACTACTGAACTTGCGGAGTTTGTTCCGTTGTTCATATTGTAGCCATTTGTATTGAACATTCCACCATCAAAACCTTTTAAAGTATTTCCAGTTAAAACTCCTTCCATAACATTACTTTCGTAAATTAGGAAGTAATCGTAGCCATCTTGTGAGTTACTTGAAAACGCTGCTTTTTGAAATGCTTTTCCTTTTTTGAAAGTTGCAGTAATAGTTGGTTTTCCTTGACGAACTACTGACATAATTCCTGACTGACTTTCTTCGGTAGTCGCATCTGGAGTTTCTGCAATAGCATCGAAAACACCTACAAACGGCTCAATCAAACCTAATTGAATTTGGTCATCAATCCACGCTTTGTTTATAGTTACTGTAGATAAATCTATTGCGTAACCTTTTTTTACACGATAAAAGCCATTTAGCAACCCCTCGATTACTTGGCAGTCATCCATTCCGATATTTAATCGGCTTATTGTACAATTAGTACCTGTTAATGTTGGCATCTTTTTTTATTTAATTGTTAAAAAATAATTTTATTTAAACAAGTTGTCGTACTTGTAAACGTTATTTCAGCATCGAAAATTATTGCATTCCAAATGTCTAATGTTTTTATTTCGTTTGCGTTTCTAAACTCAACTCCATAATTAACAACCCTATTAGTTTTGATAGTATCAACTTTTAAAATTGATATTCCAGAACGTTGTAAAGCTGTTATTAAATTGTTTAATATGGGTTGCAAAATAATCTTAAAATCGTTGTTGTATTGAAATGGATTAAGTTCATCTTGCATCAAAGATTTAGTCGCAATAACTATACTTGCATTCCTTTTTACATTTGGCTCATTCAAATCGTGAGTATCTTCTCCAGCAGTTAACCATATCAAAGGGTAAATTTGAGTTGAATTAATAAACATATACTTGTTTAACTCATTTATATCGCCCCATCCATACTTTACAGTAAATGTATTGCTGTTTGCATCCGTAAACGTTGGCAAAAGTGCTATTAATCTACCTAACTGTTCTTCAAAGATTATCATATTCCAAAGGAGTTTTTTGTATCATAAACCCTAAACTTCTCTAAATTTATACTCGAAAAGTCATTCTTTTTGTCTAATAAATATTGATACAAACTAACTTCTACATTTTCCTGATTACCAAACCAATCGATAAAATTACCATCGTTATAAATAAATGGATATTCTAAATAACCGCCTTGATACTTTTGTATAAAGTTATTATTTGCATTTGCTATTTTATAGTTGGGAATAACTAAACTTGCATTTTGTGGATTTACTTGCGTTGTTCCTATTGCTGAAAGTCTATCGTTAGTATCGGTTACAAACTCCTCGTAAATTCGGTAAGCTATTAATGAATAATCATTACTTAAACCTTCCCAAACTTTACCATCGTAATTTTCCCCCTGTACTAAAGATTTCCATTTGGCATTTAGCGGATTGTTTATATCCGCTAATGCCGTTTGGAGTTCATTATAAGCAGTCAAACCTAATGCATTTAGTAAAATAGACTTTTCCAACTTAATGCAAAGATTATCTAAATAACTTACGTTACTAGGACTTTGCATTGAAGCATTGCTAACTGGTGCTGTAACCGATAACGGAATATACAACTCGTTTGCTTTCTGAAAATATGTCTTTGTTACTATTTGTGGCATTATTTCTTGGTTTTAACTTCTTTTACCTCTTTTGTGTATTTTGCAACTTTATCAAAGTGAACTAAGTGCGATGCAAGTATTGAGTCGCATTCCCATTTTTCGCCTTTCTTTTTAGTTGCAAAATCTTCTGTAAACTCAATCTCAATCATACTATGTAGCTAATGTAGTTAAAGCAGCTGAAATTGAAGCAACTCTAGCGAAACCTACTCTATCTTGAACTCTAACTAATAAGTTCATTCTACGTCTCGCTTTCATTGTCATCAAATCACTTGACCAGTCTGCACCATCATACCCAGTAGCTACAACAATGCCCGGCTCTTCGTAAATTTTAGCAAATGCGCTACAACCTACTATCATAGTGTTTGCTGTTACAGCGTTACACTCGATAATTCTAACTCCAGCTACTGTAAACTCACTAGTTCCATTGCTACTTGATGCAAATGGCGGAGCTACATATTGACGATTAACATCTTTTTTCAAAAGCATTTTGTTGATGTCAACTACGTTCATCAATGCAAAGTCAGGGCTAAATTTAGAACCACCAGTAGCAGTTATAGAACGTTTCATATCTACAATCAAATCATAGATTGAAGCATCAGCAATACCAGAAGCAGCCGCTGTATAAGTTGTACATTGTGAATTTAAACCAGCAATGTTTGGTGCTGTTCCGTTACCAGTAATCAAATCTGTATCAACTTTAATGTTAACATCATTTTCAATGAAGTTAGCAACCTCCGCTACATACATTTCATCATCATAAGCAAACTCTTCCGAAATTGGAATAGCAGTACCTACTTTTTGAATTGTTAAAGTGTTTGTTACCCATTTCGCTGTATCTTCTGGAAAAACACCACCCTCTGCAATAGCAGCTGCTGCTCTAACAATAGTTGCACTATCCCAATCAACGTAACGAATTACACCATTAGCGTTTTTAGGAACTGGGATTTTTTGAAATAAATCATAAACTACTAACTTTCTTGTTGCTAGTAATGTGTTCATTCCTAATTGTAATGCAGCACCATTGTTGGCAATACTTGCTCTAACTGTATCAGCTTTTACAACTATTTCGCATTCTTTTCCTGTTCCTTTTTCTTTTGTAGAAGCGTTGATTTTTTCTCTATTTGCTTTTACAATTTCTAAGAAACTTTCTTGATTTGCGTTGCCTTTTTCTTGCACATCTTTTAAAGTCAACGCTAATTCATCGATTTGTCCTTTCAAAGCTGTTACATCAGCTCCTTGTGATTTAAGAGTTTCAAACTCTTGTTTTAGTGTAGCCAAATCTTCTTTGCTTACACTTGTTTCTTTAAAAGCATCTATTTTAGTGCCTAATTCTTTAATTAAATCTTCCATTTTACTTTTTAAATTTGTTTAATAATTCTTTTATTTGTTGCTCTTCTTTTTGAGTGTCTTTCAACGGCTCGGTAATAATCGGAGTGTCTTTAACGGCTTCGATTGATATTGTTGGCGTAGCATAGTTCGACCCTTTTACAACTGCCGAACCCTCTACTATTTTTGCTTCTGTAACTGCCCAAAAGTAACCTCTTTCATCTGCTACTTCTTTATTTGCTATTTCTGGGTAATATTTATCCCAAACTTCTTTTTCTTCAACATCCCATTTGTTATCTGAATTGATTGCTAATTCAAGTTTAACATATCGCATACCAACTGAATGCTCTTTAACATATCCTTTAGCGTATTGCTCAAACATATAAGGATTACGCTGTTTAGATATAGTTGCGTTAAAAATCAACGCTTCCGTATCACCTTTTAGATTTAATCCTAAATCTGACCATTGCATAGTTTTAATTTCTGCTTTAACTTCATCGCTAATTATATGGTCAAATGTCATTTTATGTTCTTGTAATAATAATGCGCTTTTAATTTCTTTTGCTGATTTATTCCAAGTACCCTTAAAATGTACGTCTGAATGGCTATCCATTAAGTTGGTAGTATTAATAACTAACTTTGCTTTTAAAGTAGATATATCGGCTACACTAACTGCATCGGCTTTAGTCGTTTCTCCTTTTTCATTTTCAATTATTACACAATAAGAAATCGCATCAGCTTCTTTTGTAATCATTTTTTTTTGAGCAATAAGAGTGTTTTTATTTTCTCTTAACTCTTTAAACATATCCTCTTTATTTTGGAACTGTTTATCTGGAAACTCTTTTATTGTTATCATTTTTTAACTGTTTTATTAAATGATTTATTCTTTTGCTGAATTGAAGCATAAAGACTTGGATTTTCTTTTTTAATCTTTTCTAAGTCCATTTGCTTATTGATTTGTGGTAAATTTAATTTTGTACTCATAACCCTAATTTCATTTTAAATTCATTACTCATTTTAACCGCTTCTGCTGTAGTTATTGTAGTGTTTTCAAGACCTAACTTAATAGCTTCTTGCATTGCTTTAAAACTATTGATTTTATCTACTACTATTGACTGCATTACTGCCAAGTGGTCATAACTCGCTTTTAATCTTTCGCCTTTATCTAATAATCCCCATTGTGAAGATAAAGAGTTCATTGTATTATCGGCAGTAGATTGTATTGAGTTTTGAATGTATTTAATAGTGCCTTTTTCCTGATTTTCAAATGTGCTATCTTTAGCAAAGTAGTTAAGTACGTCTTTATTTAATCCAAAAGCTAATAGGCATTTATTAGCATCATCCGCAAACTGCTCATCTAAAAACAGTTTTTTCATATCAGTAACTAAATGCTGAACACTAATATTAGCATTGGTAAGAATTAAAGATTTATTATAAATTGCCTTGTCTATATTCTTACGGTCATCATCTTTTATTTGCGCCTCGTTACCCGTACTCTCGTTTTTACTTAAGTACTTTTGCGACATCTTAAGATTAATATTCTTTGATGCTAAGTTTTCATCGATATTACAAAGCACTTTATAGATTGCCTTAACTCGGCTTGGCGATTGCATAAATGTATTATCCTTTAATCCATTTGCTAAGTCATACAAGGGCAGAATATCTGTTAAATACAAGTCATAAGTCTGTCCATCAAGTTTATATTTGATTTTACGATTGTTAAAAGCGTTAATATCTTGTTTGGTAACTAAGAATTTATTTAACTTTTGGATATCGTTTAAATCAATCTCACTTGGAATAAGATTATAAATTGCTTTTGGTAGTTCGTTTGCAAACGCTTTCTTTTGATAAATATAGTTGTTACCTGAAGTTGATAAGAATACCATTTGTTGGTAAAAAAAATCTTCTTTTGATTGAAAGTAGTTTGGATTGTAAAGTAAATTAACGTAAGGACTGCTTTCGATTACTTTATCATTTTTGTCGAAGTGCTGTATCTTCATTTGAGAATACAACTCTGAACGTAGATTAACAATAGTATTTAATACTGGATTTTTGAAATAAAGCTCTAAATATTTACCATTGTCATCAAAGCTATTACCACCAAGTAAGGTATAAAAAAACTGACCTGACCTATCACGTTCGGCACGCCATATTTCACGACCAAATAAACTGAATGATTTTGTTACCATAAATTAATCTTTGTCATCACGACAATAATTATAATTTTACAAATGTATTAATTATTATTTATAATTGATATAAATAATTAATTATTTTTATTTTACGTTAAATAACGTGTCCTAGCATACCAATTAGAAACGTACTTACAGGCATCTATTAAGTGGTCATTGCCTTGCTCTGGCTCATCTAACTGCAACCCTTGTACAATTCTCCAGCTATGATTTTCGTATTCCTGTTCTAAGTTTGTACTAGACTTGGTGTAATAAACATTTTTCTTTTGTAATAGTTCAATTCCAGCTTTTACACTTCCTTTGCCTTTTAAAGCAAATATTACATTAAAACCGCTATTTTTTAGCTTTCTGCCTTCTGTTTCGTTTATTTCGTTGGAACTATCACAAATTATTTCAATGTTTCGGTCAATTCCTAAGTTAAATAATTCCTCTGACAAAGTGCCTGACATTTTATTCATTGGCTTATACAGGATTTCTTTAAAGAAAAAAGAAGTATCTCCATCGAATTTCATTGCTACTAAAGTACTCGGAGCGGAAAGTCCAAAATCCATTCCGTAGTACATTGGGTAAGGCAAATCTTCAAACTCTTTATCTGTCATTATTTTCCAATTACTGAAAATTCTGTTTGGTTTTTCGGCTTTTAATCCTAATCCGTAAACGGTCCAAAGGTAGTCCGAAGCTGTATTCTGCTGTATATTATATTCCGTTGGCTCGTATGATAGTATTTTCTTTTTCTGTTCTAAAGGACAAAACGGATTATCTTTAAAGGTGCTGTGCAGTACTATTGCGTTGTCTTGCTTTATTAAGTCATCGCTCCACATTTTACCAATCGGGTTGTAATCTAAGAAAACAACACTGCTACAACGCATATCCAACTGGTTAAACACTTCTAAAGGTACTTTGTAGATTTCATTAAACCAAAGATAATCAGAATGGTATCCGTGTACTTTCAATTCATCATCAGTACCCTCAATGTAGATAGTTGAACCATTAGGAAAAGTCAAAGTGCTTTCTGTTTTATTATACTTGATGCTATCCCAATTTTCCAAAGTTGGGTAGTATTTAAGCATATCTTGAAGTATGGTATCTTTACAGTCCTTTTTAGTATTTCTAAAAACTGCTAACTTTGTGCGCTCTTTTGTCCAAGCTAATATCCAAAAGATTTGAATAATTGAAAAGGTTTTACTTGAACGAGATGAGCCACTATTGATGATGTACTTGTAATTACCACTACTTAAAGCATTGTAATTCCTTTCAAATACATTAGTCGCTTGTATCTTCATTTTTAATTATTTCCACTTGTATTGAAGTAGGCGATGTTTGTATCTCTTTACCTTTAGTAGTCAAATCTACATTATCGGTTAATCCGTTTAATCTTTGTGTAATGCTCGGGTTGTAAATACCTACCATACCTCCAGCGATTTGGTCGTCTTGAATATTTCTCTTAATACGTGAACAGATACGGATAAAATCACTATATCTATTGTCTTTATTCTCAAAGTAATCAGTAACATCGGTTATAATTTCTTGGTCATCAAGGTAGTTTTGAAACCCTATAAAAGTTAATGGTTTTTCTTTTTCTCTAAATACATCGGTAGCATCTTTACCAACCCAATCTTTAACAATAATAGGATTATCTTTAACTTGTTTTTTATAAGCTAAAAAGTGTTCCCACATCTTTTCTGGTGTTTCAATATTTTTAGTTCCAAAAGGTCTTGGCATAATAAATTAATTAATCAACGCATCCGCAAAAGATAGCATCGGGTTGAATTAGTTTTATAGGTTGTTTTGTTTCACAATCAATTTCTGTATTTTCAACGTAAAAGAAACCGCTTTGACTAAACAGTCTATATTTGGCTGTGCATCGGCAGTTTTGTTCATCTGTTGAACAGCTTACAATTAAAAATAATAATAAAAAATATCTTTTCATTGTACAAACTTATAAAAAAAATTATTACTTTTACACTTTCATATAATAAGTTTTGATTTTGGTTAATTACCCTCGCAGAAATGCGGGGGTTTTTTGTTGACTACTTATTTATAATCAATATAAATTGTATAAATAATTAATAAAATGTATCTTTATTTAAAAAATAGTTTTATATTTGTAAAATAATATTAAAACATAACAATATGGCAAATGAGAGAAACGCTGGTGCAAAAAAGAAGTTTCCAAATAATGAAACAGAAATATTGCACGTTAGGAAGATAGTTCCAAAAGGTAAAGCAACGCCTTTAAAAAAAGAGTTGATAGATAAAATTAACCAGCTTCAAGCGGATGCACTTACAAAGTGCGCAAACGAGGCATTAAAAAGTAAATCAAATGACTAGACTAGAAACATTGCATAACCGATACGAAAGAATAGTCAATAAAAATTATGTCTATTCAGATAAAGTAGATAGATACTTTAAAGTTCTTTACGCTATCAAAGATGAAATGACAAAGGTACAAGCTGAAAACAGACGTAAAAATGCGGAGTTTTCAAACTTCTTAAAATCAACCGCTGGATTAAATGGTTCTCAAATATTAATGGCTTTAAATAAGT
>Ga0164292_10002426_pt1 | contig 15191 bp, 12 predicted proteins | sample GEODES117metaG_FD_111486 | JGI IMG/M metagenome (GOLD analysis project Ga0164292, IMG submission 111486) | Eutrophic lake water microbial communities from Lake Mendota, Wisconsin, USA - GEODES117 metaG | ecosystem: Environmental > Aquatic > Freshwater > Lake | place: USA: Lake Mendota... | reverse complement strand
CACCAATACGAAACTCGGAAACGAGCAATGGCGTCGCCACGCTCTGCTTCGCCCATAGGACCTGCGCCAACGCGACTTCCACGAATTGCGCTACCCATAATTAACTCCCTTATTCAGTTTGTTCCGAATTACATTTGTAAAACTTAGTTACTTCTTTAACACCAAGCTAAGCACAATTACTCCCGCAAACCAGAGACCACCAACAACAATAGTTATGCGATCTAGATTCTTCTCAACTACTGAAGAGCCACCGTAACTAGAAGAGACGCCACCACCAAAGAGGTCAGAGAGTCCGCTGCCTTTGCCTTTGTGAAGCAATACGAGCAGAACCATCAGAATGCTGGTTATAACTAGCAAGATTGATAAAGCTAAAACCACGAATTTCTCCCTCTAATTTGAAAACTGTTAACGCTTGGATACTTCTCGCCCGAGCACTGGTGTAAGGATACCCGCCAATTGCTCCTAAATTACGCGCTTACCGCCCGATGGAAGCGGGCAATTCTGGCAAATTCCTCAGCATCAAGGCTTGCTCCACCGACCAGAACGCCGTCTACATCTGACTGCTTCATGATTTCAACTATGTTCGATGACTTTACCGATCCGCCATAGAGGATGCGAGCTGCCTCGGCTATTTCTGGCGAACCGAACTTTGCCAATTCGAGACGAATCGCAGCGCACACTTCTTGTGCATCTTCCGCACTGGCAGTTTTTCCTGTTCCAATAGCCCAGACTGGTTCGTAGGCGAAAACTATTTTCTTTAAATCTGGCTTGTGAAAACCTTTCAGTCCGTTGCGAACCTGACTTAGAACATGTTCGACATGAGTTCCAGATTCGCGAATAGCAAGTTCTTCACCAATACAGAAAATCGGGGTAATTTCATTTGCGAGAGCAGCTTTAATCTTACGATTTACAATCTCATCACTCTCATTATGTATTGCCCTGCGTTCAGAGTGGCCCGCTAAAACATAAGAGCATCCAAGTTTGTTCAGCATTACACCGCTTATATCACCGGTGTAAGCGCCACTGGCTTCAGGTGATAAATCCTGCGCGCCATAAGAGAGGCGAAGGCGATCGCCATCAATAAGAGTTTGGACTGATCGGATATCGGTAAAGGGTGGAATAACTACAACATCAACCGCGTCATAGTCCTTATCATCTAAGGAGTAAGAAAGTTTCTGAGTAACAGCGATCGCCTCAAGATGATTGAGATTCATCTTCCAGTTACCAGCGATTAAAGGCTTACGCATTCTTCCTCCAGAGTTAAGCTTTCATTTTTATCAAACGGACTACTGTAAAGCTATAAGACCAGGCAATTCTTTTCCTTCAAGATACTCAAGAGAGGCTCCGCCGCCAGTCGAGATATATCCAAAATCAGTATCAGCAAATCCTAGTTTACGCACCGCTGCTGCAGAGTCTCCCCCGCCAACAACACTGATACCACTTACCTTTGTTAAAGCTTCGGCAAGAACTTTTGTTCCATTTGCGAAATTAGGAAATTCGAATACGCCCATCGGACCATTCCAGAAGACAGTCTTACATTCACTAATAGCGGCTGCGAATGCTGCGGCACTTACTGGCCCGATATCTAATCCCATCTGATCGGCCGGGATTGAATCTGCTGCGACAATTGTAGGTCTAGCATCAGCGCTAAATTCTGGGGCCACGACAATGTCGGTTGGTAATAGAAATTTAACTCCGCGCTTTTCGGCACGATCCATAAGTTCAATAACAGTTGGAATTAAATCAGTTTCAACCAATGACTTTCCAATCTGCAGACCCTTCGCTGCAAGAAAGGTAAAGAGCATTCCACCACCAATTGCAATTGTGTCTACTTTCTCCAGAAGATTCGAGATGACACCAATTTTGTCTGACACCTTTGACCCGCCTAGTGCAACACCATAAGGGCGTTCTGGGCTCTGAGTAAGTTTCTTTAAAACATCTACTTCAGCTGCAACAAGATAACCAGCTGCATGCGGAAGCAATTTTGCGACATCATAAACCGAAGCATGTTTACGATGAACAGCTCCAAACCCATCACTTACAAATATATCCGCGTACGAGGCAAGCTCTTTGGCAAGCACCAAACGCTCGGCCTCATCCTTCGAGGTTTCGGCTGCTTCATATCGAATGTTTTCAAGAAGAGTCACGCCTGCGCCACTCAACTTTGCTCCGACAATCTCGCTAGAGAATTCAACGCTCTGTCCAAGCTGTTCGGACAATCGTTTCGCAACCGGTTCTAATGAAAGCTCTGATTTGCGCTCACCTTTTGGTCGGCCAAGGTGCGCAGTAATTACTACCGATGCGTCTTGGGCTAGCAAATATTTGATAGTCGGGAGTGATGCTTTGATTCGGCCGTCATCTGTAATCACGCCATCCTTCAGCGGAACATTGAGATCACAGCGAAGTAGAACTCGCTTCCCACGGACATCAACTGTGTCGAGGGTTTTGATATTCATTAAAGCTTCTTGCCTACATATCCGACTAGGTCTACTAAACGATTTGAGTAACCCCACTCGTTGTCATACCAGCCAACAACCTTTGCAGTTGTTCCGATTACCTTGGTAAGACCAGCATCCAAAATACATGAACTTGGATCAGTGACAATATCTGCAGAAACTATTGGATCTTCTGTATAAGTCAGATAGCCCTTAAGTGAACCTTCGGCAGCCTTCTTTAGCGCCGCATTGATTTCTGCTGCAGTCGCTTCCTTAGCAAGTTCAACAGTCAAATCAGTTGCTGAACCAGTTGGCACCGGAACGCGAAGTGCAAAACCATCCAACTTGCCCTTCAGGTTTGGAAGAACCAGGCTGATTGCTTTCGCTGCACCCGTGGTGCTTGGAATAATTGAAACCGCTGCTGCGCGAGCACGGCGTAGATCCTTGTGTGGCTGATCAAGAACTGATTGATCATTTGTATATGCATGAATTGTTGTCATCAAGCCACGAACAATTCCGAATTCCTCATCCAGGACCTTGGCCATTGGCGCTAGGCAATTTGTAGTACATGATGCATTTGAAATCACGTGGTGGTTAGCAGGGTCATATTTCTCATGATTAACGCCCATAACCACAGTGATGTCTTCATCTGTAGCAGGAGCCGAGATAATTACCTTCTTTGCCCCAGCAGCGATGTGCTTCTTTGCATCTGCAGCTTTAGTGAAAAAACCAGTTGATTCAATAACGATATCTGCTTTAACTTCGCCCCATGGCAAGTTAGCTGGATCGCGCTCTGAAAATACTCGGATTGTTTTGCCATTTACTGTGATTGAGTCATCAGTGAATGTGACTGGGAGACCTAGTCGGCCCAAGATTGAGTCATACTTAAGAAGATGAGCGAGAGTTGCATTGTCAGTTAAATCGTTGATTCCCACGATTTCGATATCCGCACCTGATTGAAGCGCTGCGCGGAAGAAGTTACGACCAATGCGTCCAAAACCATTAATTCCAACACGTACCATTTAATTGCCTGCCTCAGAAAATAAGAAAATTAATAAACCACAACGTTGTAGAGACCGAATCCTATCAGCCGCTACTGCCCTATTCCGCTAAGAGATCCGGGCTCAAGCCTGCTTCAGTATCTGGAATTCCCAAATCATGGGCCCGCTTATCGGCCATTGCCAACAATCTTCTAATCCGGCCAGCGATTGCATCTTTTGTCATTGGTGGAGTTGCCAGCGAACCCAATTCTTCAAGACTTGCTTGCCCGTGGTTAATCCGCAATTCACCTGCTTGTTTTAAATGATCTGGAATTTCAGGGCCGAGTATTTCCATGGCGCGAGCGACTCGAGCAGATGCGGCGACTGCAGCACGAGCTGAGCGACGTAAGTTTGCATCATCAAAATTTGCTAACCGATTGGCAGTTGCTCGAACTTCGCGGCGCATCCGTCGCTCTTCCCAAGCTAAAACACTTTCATGAGCGCCTAACCTTGTTAGTAGTGCACCAATTGCATCGCCGTCGCGAAGAACAACTCGATCAACGCTTCTAACTTCGCGAGCCTTTGCAGTAATTCCCAATCTTCTTGCAGCTCCAACTAGAGCAAGCGCAGCTTCAGGTCCTGGGCAAGTAATTTCTAGCGCTGAAGATCTACCTGGTTCAGTGAGCGAACCATGCGCTAGGAAAGCACCGCGCCATGCTGCCTCTGCATCGCAAATTCCAGCAGAAACAACTTGCGGTGGAAGACCACGGATTGGACGATTATTTGCATCGATTAAACCAGTCTGTCTTGCAAGTGCATCGCCATCTGATGTAACTCGAACTACGTAACGACTTCCTTTGCGCAATCCACTTGGCGATAGAACAGCAAGTTCACTTTCATGCCCAAAAATTTCTGAAATATCTTTTCTTAAACGACGAGCACCTTGCGCAGTATCAAGTTCTACTTCGATCGCGATCTTGCCCGAAGTGATATGTAATCCACCAGCAAATCTAAGAAGAGCGGACACTTCGGCTTTGCGGCAGCATGGCTTTGAAATCGAAAGTCGACTTAATTCATCTTTAACTGCTGCAGTCATTGCCATGGGCGCTATTTAAGCAGGGTTCATTCAAAAATGTGGCTGAAAAGCGAACTCATTTTCGCAGGGTCATGGTGATTTCGGTCGTTATTCCTGGCCACATCGCTCACAATTAGTTCGCCACCGAGCTCTTTGACCATTTCCCGTAAGCCATTTTTCGAAACAAGAACTGTTGGATCCACGATTGCGATATCAAGTTTCAGAGTAGAGATGTGCGAAAGAACTAGGCGCAGATGTTCTTCCGGAGTATTACCCGCAAATTCATCGGCACCTTCGGGTCCCTGCAAATTCATAACCATAATCTTTTTTGCGGGACTAGTAGAAATCGCATTGGCCAGATCCTTGACCAAGAAGTGCGGCATAACACTCGAAAACCAGGAACCTGGTCCAAACACCAGCCATTCGGCCTTGGAAATTGCTTCTAATACTTGTGGCGTTACTACTGGGTTTTCTGGAAGCAATCTAAGTGATTGCAATTTACCTTTCGCGGTAGCTACTTCAATCTGACCGCGAATAGTTTGTAGTCCAGAATTTGTTTCGAAATCGCCCTCGATTTCAAGCGGCTGGAGTGACATTGGCAGCACTCGGCCAACAATTTTTAGCAAATCCCCCACACGATCTATTCCTGCAACCAGATCATCGGAACTATCCCAGAGCGCAGCCATTAGTAAATTCCCTAGCGCATGCCCATTTAGATCTCCAGAAGTATTGAAACGATGCTGAATTATTTGGGCCCAACTCTGGCCCCAGGCATCAGATCCACAGAGCGCGGCTAGCGCCATTCGCATATCCCCTGGTGGAAGAAAATTAAATTCTTCACGAATTTTTCCGCTGGAACCACCGTTATCAGCAACAGTTACGACCGCAGTGATTGTTGGAGTTACATCACGTAATGCAGTTAACGTCGCGGCAAGTCCATGACCCCCGCCGAATGCAACGACTTTGGGTGTTGCGCTAGACATTAAACTTCGCGACCCAGATCTCTATGAACTGCTTGAGCAGATATGGAGCGTGAATTTATTTGAGGTGAGCTCGCGAATCGCTTGGCAAGTTCTTCTGAGATTGCAACGCTTCGATGTTTTCCACCAGTGCAGCCAACTGCGAGAGTCAAATACTTACGCCCCTCTTGCATGAAACCAACTGCCATGGTTTCAAAGAGAGATTGATACTTTGTTAAAAACTCTTGCACATTTGCACTCGACAACACATTCTCTGAAACCGGCTTATCCAATCCAGTCAGTGGTCGCAATTCGGGGATCCAATGTGGATTCGCGATGAATCTACAATCCATAACCAAATCAGCATCTACTGGAATTCCATATTTGTATCCAAAGGAGAGGATATTTACTCGTAGATCAGAATCTGAATCTGTGCTAAAAATTTCACCGATCTTGGCCTCTAGTTGGTGGATATTCAAAGAGGAGGAATCAATGACGAAATCTGCAGCGGCGCGAACATCCTGTAACCGAGATCGCTCTTTTGCGATTCCATCCAAAATTCGATCTGTTCCTTGAAGTGGGTGTGGCCGTCTCGTAGCTTCGAATCTTCTTACTAGTGCTTCATCCGAGGCATCAACAAAGAGAATACGTCTCGAAATATTGAGTTCTCCTAAATCCGATAGCGACTTGGTCAGATCATCGAAGAATTCGCCACCTCGAACATCAATGACAACTGCAATTGCTGATGGAGTCTTTGCTGCCATTTCGCAGAGTGAGGAAATCATCGAAGGCGGAAGATTATCTACGACATACCATCCGAGATCTTCTAGTGCATGTGACACTGTTGATTTGCCGGCGCCGCTCATCCCGGTGATAACTAAGACCTCGTTAGAACTCATGGCTTAATCCTCTCAAGTAATTTCGCCAGTCTCCATATTAATACTCTGGCCTGCTTTAGGTTGTTCGCTTAGGTAAGTAAATATCGACTCAGCAATATTGGGCCCGATACCAGGTATCGCCGCAAGTTCTGGTATCGAAGCTTTTCGGATTGCGGTTACGGAGCCAAACTGTTCAAGCAGAGTCGCTCTACGCGCCTCGCCCAATTTCGGAATATCGTCTAAGAGAGATTCAAGCATAACTTTCGAGCGCTTACTTCTATGAAATGTGATTGCAAAACGATGCGCTTCATCTCTGATTCGTTGTAGAAGATAGAGCCCTTCGCTGTGTCTAGGAAATATTACTGGCTCCTTGCTATCTACAAGCCACACTTCTTCAAGTCGCTTCGCCAGGCCACAAACAAATATGTCAGATATGCCGAGTTCGGCCAACGCTTTTGAGGCCGCAGCAACCTGAGGTGCGCCACCATCGACGACAATTAATTGCGGTGGATATGCAAACTTTGGTCGGGCTCCTCCAGATATTGATAACTCTGATGTATCAATTTCTCGCTCCGCTAAATACCGTTACAATCTTCTAGTGAGAACATGATGCATGGCGCGCGTATCGTCGAATCCCGCTTCATCATCGATTGCGAATCTACGATAGTCACTCTTCTTGATTTGACCATCTTCAAATACCACCATTGAAGCAACCATGTGCTTTCCCTGAATATTTGAAATGTCGAAACATTCGATACGTAACGGAAGTTCTGGAAGATCCAATAGATTGGCAATCTCTTCTAGGGCCCTACCCGAAACTGCCGCATCATTAGAACGCTTACTGAGGTATTGGATGAGAGCTTGGTGGGCATTGCGCTTGACGGTATTGATCACTTCAAACTTATCCCCACGTTGGGGCTTGGATATCGATACCCGATGTCCAGATTTATCGGTCAACCAATTCTCAATTGTCTCAAGGTTTTCTGGCAATTCATCAACCAAGATTTCTGCAGGGGCATCAAGCTCCGAGTAAATCTTGGAAATCATCGCTTCAATTACATTCTCGTCTTCAAGAACATCAGAGCGATCTAAAATCCAGGAGCGCGAACCAACAACCCGACCAAATCTAACTGTGAACATAGTTATGCTGGCGTGAGTTATTTCCGAATGCGTCGCCAATAAATCAGCAGAGAAGTTGTCACTTAGAAACGTGCCAGAAGTTTCAGCAGATCTTTCAATCGCAGATATTTGATCCCGTATACGTGCCGCCTGTTCAAATTCTTCTCGCTCCGAGGCCTCAAGCATCTCTTTACTAAGCGTTGCTGCAATATCGCCTGAACTAGTATCAACGAATTTCACAAGTTTCTTCGCAATTCCTAGATGTTCCTCTTTCGAAACCCAAGAAACACACGGTGCACTGCATTTGCCAATATCGCCAAGTAGGCATTGTCGCTTGCTCTTGACTGCTCTTGAAAAGTTCGAATCGGTGCAGCTTCGAATCGGATATAGCTTCTGGATTACATCGAAACTACTTCGCAGCGCCCAGGCATGAGCATAAGGGCCAAAATATTTCACACCTGGCCGCTTCTTTGCTCGAGAGATAAAGAGCCGCGGAAATTCTTCAGCGATACTGACTGCAAGATAGGGATAAGACTTATCATCTTTAAATTGAATGTTGTATTTGGGATTTTCAGTCTTAATCCAAGTGAATTCAAGCTGTAACGCTTCGATTTCGGTGTTTACTATCGTCCAATCAACACGTACCGCTTCGTGGACCATGCGATACGTTTTCTCGAGCAAGTTCTTCTGGAAATAAGAATTTAGTCGATTCTTTAAGTTCTTAGCTTTACCAACATAGATCACAACGCCCTTGTCGTTGAAGAAACGATAAACACCAGGTTCGGTAGGAATTGATTCTGGGCGGTAACTCGCAGGCTCAGTCATTGCTATCCCTTTAGCGAGGCTGCCAGAAACGTTCCGGTATAACTAGCTTTATTTTTTGCAACTGCTTCAGGTGTTCCTTCGGCTACAACAACTCCGCCACCAGAACCACCTTCTGGTCCCAGATCAATCACCCAATCTGCAGATTTGATTACATCCAAATTATGTTCAATCACAATTACAGTGTTGCCAGTATCCACTAAACGATTTAATACAATCAGAAGTTTACGAACATCCTCGAAGTGAAGGCCAGTCGTAGGTTCATCTAATACATAGATTGTGCGCCCAGTAGAGCGACGTTGAAGTTCGGTCGCTAACTTAACGCGCTGGGCTTCGCCGCCAGAAAGAGTTGGAGCGGATTGTCCCAATCTTACATAACCAAGACCTACATCATTTAGAGTCCTCAAATAGCGTGCAATTGCCGGAACAGATTCAAAGAAGGTGAAAGCCTCTTCAATTGGCATATTCAGAACTTCAGCAATTGTCTTGCCCTTGTAATGAACTTCTAAAGTTTCGCGGTTGTATCGAGCACCGTGACAGACTTCGCAAGGGACGTAAACATCCGGCAGGAAGTTCATTTCAATAGTTATCGTTCCATCGCCAGCACAATTCTCGCAACGACCGCCCTTCACGTTAAATGAGAAGCGGCCTTGCTGATAGCCACGAATTTTGGCCTCTGTTGTCTCAGCAAATAGAGCTCGGACCTTATCGAAGACACCGGTGTAAGTAGCTGGGTTAGATCTCGGAGTTCTACCAATCGGTGACTGATCAACATGAACTACTTTGTCCAGAAGTTCTAGCCCAGTAATAGTTTTATGACGACCGGGAACAATACGTGCACCATTTAATTTGTTGGCCAATACTGAATACAAGATGTCATTTACAAGTGTTGACTTACCAGAACCACTAACACCAGATACAGCGACAAAAGCGCCTAACGGAAATGAGACATCTATATTCTGCAGGTTGTTCTCGCGTGCGCCTTTTACAACCAAACTTCGCTTGGCATCTAATTCGCGTCGTTTTTTCGGGACTTCAATCTTAGTTCGCCCTGCTAAATAAGCACCTGTGATTGAATCTTTCGCTGTAATAAGAGCTTGATAATCGCCGGAGGAAACTACGTGTCCACCATGTTCGCCTGCTCCAGGACCGATATCGACAATCCAGTCTGCGGTTCTAATTGTGTCTTCGTCGTGTTCAACAACAATCAAGGTGTTTCCGAGATCGCGAAGTCTGGTTAACGTATCAATCAAACGTCGATTATCACGTTGGTGCAATCCAATACTTGGTTCATCCAATACATACAGAACACCAACTAGCCCGGAACCTATCTGTGTCGCCAGACGAATTCGTTGTGCCTCTCCCCCAGAAAGAGTCGCAGCAGGTCTGGCAAGAGACAGATAATCCAAGCCAACATCAAGAAGAAAACCGAGCCGGGCATTAACCTCTTTGAGAACACGTTCGGCAATCTGTTTTTCGCGAGCATTTAAGGAAATCTTCTTTAGAAAATCTGCGCATTCTTTAATCGAAAGTTCGCAGATTGCAGCGATGCTCTTGTCGCCAATTGTTACAGCTAGAACTTCTGGCTTTAAACGTGATCCTTTGCAGACCGGACAAGGGGTTTCACGCATATAAGCTTCAAACTTATCTCGAGAGTAATCACTATCAGTCTCTGAGTGGCGACGTTCGATAAAAGAAACTACGCCTTCGAAACCAGTTGAATAGTTTCGATCGCGGCCGTATCTATTCTTGTATTTCACATGAACTTCGAAGTCCCAACCATTTAGAAGTGCATCCTTCGCCTTTGCAGATAACTTCTTCCACGGTGTATCCATCGAGAACTTAAGTTCACTGGCTAGGCCCTCAACTAGTCGGGCCCAATATCCGGTTGATTGTCCACCAGCCCAAGGTGCAATTGCGCCTTCATTTATCGAAAGTTCATCGTTAGGGATTACTAATTCTTCATCTACTTCGAGTTTTGTTCCGATACCTGAACAATCTGGACAAGCACCAAATGGCGAGTTGAAAGAGAAAGATCTTGGCTCAAGTTCTTCAAAAGAGAGGCCACAATCATGGCAGGCCATGTGTTCGCTATATGTTCGCTCTTTATCTAGCGAACCCACTTTCTTATCTACAAAATCTAGAATCACCAATCCACTTGCCAACCTAAGAGCAGTTTCAATTGAATCTGTTAGGCGGGTCTTTGATTCTGCCTTAACGGTCAAGCGATCGACCACGACTTCAATCGTGTGCTTCTCTTGTTTCTTCAACTTAGGAACTTCCGCTATTGGATAGACAGTTCCGTTAACACGAACTCGAGAGAATCCCTGAGTTGTGAAATCTTTGAAGAGATCGAGAAACTCACCTTTGCGGGCACGTATTACTGGCGCAAGAACCAAGAATTTTGTATCAACAGGCATTGCAAGTATTTGATCAACAATATTCTGAGGGGTCTGTTTCGCAATCGCCTCTCCACATTTAGGACAATGTGGTCGACCAGCTCGGGCAAAGAGTAGGCGCAAATAATCGTAAACCTCGGTAATTGTTCCGACAGTTGAACGTGGATTTCGATTCGTTGATTTCTGATCAATCGAAACGGCTGGCGAAAGCCCTTCAATGAAATCGACATCTGGCTTATCCATCTGTCCAAGGAATTGGCGCGCATATGCCGAAAGTGACTCCACATAACGACGTTGTCCCTCGGCAAAGATTGTGTCGAATGCTAGAGATGATTTTCCAGATCCAGATAGCCCAGTGAAAACAATTAATGAGTTACGAGGAAGATCGATTGAGACGTTCTTCAAATTATGCTCGCGAGCACCGCGAACAACTAAACGATCAATACTCAAGTGCCCGCCTCTTCCATTCCGCGAAGCTCTTTCTTGAGCTCTCGTATCTCATCTCGGAATCTAGCTGCGAGTTCGAACTGCAAATCTCCCGCTGCCAGTTTCATCTGATCTGTAAGGGATTCTATGAGACCAATAAGTTCTTGTCTTGGTAGGGAGTGGCCAGAAACCTTAATTCCAGATGAAACCCCCTTAGAACTCAGAGTTTCGGTATCTTCGGCCTCTTTAGTAATCAAATCTGTAATGTCCGCAATCTTTTTGCGCAATGGCGTCGGATCGATTCCGTGTTCGGTGTTGTATGCAACCTGCTTCTCCCGACGGCGATTTGTCTCATCAATCGCTTGCGCCATCGCGGGAGTAATGCTGTCGGCATACATGTGCACTTCACCAGAAACATTTCTTGCCGCGCGACCAATGGTTTGAATAAGTGAAGTAGCTGACCGAAGGAAGCCTTGTTTGTCAGCATCCAGAATTGCAACTAAGGAAACCTCGGGAAGATCTAGTCCTTCACGAAGCAAGTTGATTCCGATTAAAACATCATATTCACCAGATCTAAGCTCGCGAAGTAATTCAACCCGACGGAGTGTGTCCACTTCAGAGTGCAAATAACGAACTCTTACTCCAAGCCCCATCAAGTAATCCGTCAAGTCTTCGGACATTTTCTTAGTCAAAGTTGTGACCAAAATTCTTTCATTCTTCGCCGCGCGAAGATTTATCTCATATACCAAATCATCAATCTGGCCCTTAATTGGTTTTATAACGATTTGGGGATCAACAAGCCCAGTCGGTCTAATGACTTGCTCTACGAACTGTCCACCAGTCTTCTCAAGTTCATATTTACCAGGCGTTGCAGACAAGTAAACAGTCTGGCCTTTTCGTTCAATAAATTCTGCGAATCTAAGTGGTCGGTTGTCCATCGCAGACGGCAATCTAAATCCGTGTTCAACCAATGTGCGTTTACGAGAGGCATCGCCTTCATACATGGCACCGATTTGCGGCACAGTTACATGGGATTCATCAATGACAACTAGAAAATCTTCTGGGAAATAATCCAGCAGACAGTTCGGTGGCGAACCCGCTTCCCGTCCATCGATATGTCGCGAATAGTTTTCAATGCCCGAACAGAAACCAAGCTGGCGCATCATCTCGATATCAAAGGTGGTCCGCATCCGGATGCGTTGAGCTTCAAGCAATTTATTCTGGCGCTCGAACTCATCCACCTTGCCTTCCATCTCAATTTCGATAGCCGAGATCGCGCGATTCATAGTTTCAGGTCCAGCCGAATAATGGCTAGCCGGAAAGATATACATCTCGGATTCATCACGGATGATTTCGCCAGTTAATGGATGCAAAGTTGTAATTCGCTCGATCTCATCACCAAACATTTCAATTCGCAAGGCCAACTCTTCATACATAGGAATAATCTCAATAGTGTCGCCACGAACTCGAAATGTTCCACGTTCAAACGCCATATCGTTTCGCTTGTATTGAATATCAACAAACTTTCGCAATAACTTATTGCGTTCTATTGAATCACCAACCTGTAATTTAATCATTCGATCTACATACTCTTGGGGAGTACCCAGGCCGTAAATACAAGAAACTGTTGCAACGACAATTACATCGCGACGAGTAAGCAGGGAATTAGTGGCCGAATGTCGAAGCCGTTCTACTTCACTGTTTACCGAACTATCTTTCTCGATAAAGGTATCGGTCTGTGGAACATATGCCTCGGGTTGGTAATAGTCGTAATAGGAAACAAAATATTCAACCGCGTTATTAGGCATCAACTCGCGGAACTCGTTTGCCAATTGAGCAGCTAAAGTTTTATTCGGAGCTAAAACAAGAGTTGGGCGTTGTAGCTTTTCGATGAGCCAGGCAGTCGTTGCAGATTTACCTGTTCCAGTTGCTCCCAGCAGAACGACATCAGACTCCCCCGCATTGATTCGCATCGCAAGTTCTGCAATTGCTGATGGTTGATCTCCTGAAGGGATGTAATCACTAATGACTTCGAATGGATTTACTTTGCGCTGCAGATCGGTAATCGGGCGCATGAATTAGGAAACGTTCGCTTTCGCCCTGGGAAGAAGGACATCTTCGTAAATGTTTTCAACTTGCCTAAGAAGCGAATCTAAATCTCCGTCATTTTTGAGCACCGAATCTGCAATCTCTGCGCGTTGCTCATCCGTCGCCTGAACTCTCATTCGGGCTTCAATTTCATAACCTTTAAGACCGCGATTTTTAAGCCTTGAAATTCGATTCTCCAAACTGGCTTCTACGGTGATTACATAATCAAATCTGTCTTGACCTTTCGTTTCGACCAGAATTGGAATCTGATAAACGATTACTGAATCTTTCGGACTTTCTTGAACAATTACCTCAAAGGCTTCGGCTACTCGTGGGTGAATGATCTCTTCTAGAGTTTTACGAGCGTCTGGATCAGCAAAGACGATCTGGCCTAACTTGCTGCGATCTAAGACTCCATTAGTAAGAATTTCATCGCCAAAAGTTGCTACTAATTCATCAAAGCCATCTGTTCCGCGTTCGATAACATCGCGGGCGAGTAGATCGGCATCGACTACGACTGCACCTAGATCTTCAAAAAAATCTCCGGCAGCAGATTTTCCTGACCCGATACCACCAGTAAGGGCAACTTTTATCACGTTGGAATCTTATCTTTTAATGTGGGCAGTAAATGAAAAGGGCCCCGACCGAGGTCAGGGCCCTTAACTCTATTGATTATTCTGCGGCGGTTTCGACAGCAGGTGCATCGCCAGCAGCGGCATCGGCAGCTTTAGCCTCTTCCTTCTGCTTGCGGTGTGCCATGAAGCGGGTTTGCGCTTCAGCATATTGACGTTCCCACTCTTCGCGTTGCGCTTCATAACCTGGGCGCCACTCTTGAGAATCTGCATCGAATCCTTCTGGATAGATGAAGTTTCCTTGTGCATCGTAACGAGCAGCCATTCCATATTGTGTTGGATCAAATGCTTCGATCTCTACTTCGTGTCCTTCATTAGCTTGCTTCAATGAAAGTGAAATACGACGACGCTCTAGATCAATATCAATAATCTTTACGAATAGCTCGTCGCCCACTTGAACAACTTGCTCTGGAATTTCAACGTGGCGTTCGGCCAACTCTGAAATGTGAACTAGTCCTTCGATTCCTTCGAATACTCGAATGAATGCACCGAATGGAACAAGTTTAGTAACTTCACCAGGAACAACTTGGTTAATTGTATGTGTGCGAGCAAATGCTTGCCATGGATCTTCTTGAGTCGCCTTGAGAGAGAGCGATACGCGCTCACGTTCGAAATCGACTTCTAGAACTTCAACAGTTACAGCGTCGCCAACTTCAACAACTTCATTTGGATGATCAATGTGCTTCCATGAAAGTTCAGATACGTGAACCAAACCATCTACGCCACCAAGGTCCACAAAGGCACCAAAGTTAACGATTGATGAAACAACACCAGAACGAACCTGACCCTTTTCAAGTTGGTTCAGGAATGTTGTGCGTGAAGCTGATTGGGTTTGCTCTAGGAATGCACGACGTGAAAGAACTACGTTATTGCGATTCTTATCGAGTTCGATAATGCGCGCTTCAACCTGTTGTCCGATGTAAGGGGTCAAGTCGCGAACGCGGCGCATTTCTACGAGTGATGCTGGAAGGAAGCCACGGAGTCCGATGTCAACGATTAGGCCACCCTTAACAACTTCAATAACAGTTCCGGTGACAACTTCGTCACGCTCTTTCTTTCCTTCGATATCTCCCCAGGCGCGTTCGTATTGTGCGCGCTTCTTTGAAAGGATTAAACGACCTTCTTTATCTTCCTTGGTAATTACAAGTGCTTCAACGCGATCGCCGACAGAAACAATCTCTGAAGGATCAATGTCGTGGCGGATAGATAGTTCGCGGGAAGGAATAACACCTTCGGTCTTGTAACCAATGTCTAGCAAAACTTCTTCGCGATCAATTTGAACAACGGTTCCGATAACTAGATCGCCATCATTAAAATTCTTAATTGTGCCTTCAATTGCGGCAAGAAAATCTTCGGCTGAGCCGATGTCGTTTACTGT
>Ga0164292_10002425_pt1 | contig 15194 bp, 15 predicted proteins | sample GEODES117metaG_FD_111486 | JGI IMG/M metagenome (GOLD analysis project Ga0164292, IMG submission 111486) | Eutrophic lake water microbial communities from Lake Mendota, Wisconsin, USA - GEODES117 metaG | ecosystem: Environmental > Aquatic > Freshwater > Lake | place: USA: Lake Mendota... | reverse complement strand
TTGCTTGACAGATCTGCCAAAAGAAAATCCGGTTGGACACCACTGGCTCTGCAAATTTCCGAAATTTTTGAAAGAACTCAAATAAGAATGGAAACAGAGCTCAAAACTGTTTCCAATGACCAGAAAATTGCTGAGCTTCGGATTGGAACTCTAGAGGGTCTTGCTACTTTTGCTACCAAGATGACGCGGCTGTGTTTCGATAAAATTAAAATAAGAAAAATCACTTTAGATATTTATGATCTGTCAGAGCTAGAATCCCATTTTTTGTCAGGTGATTTGGATTTGATTTTCTCCTCAAAATCGCCTGGACGACAGAAGTACAAACACAGCCTAGAAATCGGTTATCAAAGATTGGATTTAATCGAATCCAATCCAAAAATCGGTGTTTTTAGTACTTTTGAGTTCAATCGACTCAGTGACAAGGATAAACAAAATTTTCAGAGCGTTCTGGTTTCGAACTCTTTAATGCTTCGAAAAAGTTGGCTAGAAACCGTGGGTGGCACTGGACACTTGCCATCTGAAGCAAAAAAAGGAAGATTGAAAGATCAAGAACCTGTTTTGTTAATTGGGAGTGAGCTCTTAAGTCCACAAGCGTGGACAGAAATTGAAGAACAGATGGAAAACCTATGAAGTCAAATCCAGACACTGAACTTTTTAATCTTGCTAAAGAAATTGGAAACTTCATTCAATACTGGGGATTTAAAAAAATTCACGGTCAAATTTGGACTCTTGTTTTTCTTTCTGAAAAACCTTTGAACTCAACTTACATTACAAAAAAATTATCCGTATCAAAAGCCCTCGTAAGCCTTGCGATTAAAGATTTACTAAAATATGAAGTCATTGAGGTCGTCGAGAGAAAAAGTAAAGAAATCTATTTTAGATCAAACCCAGATATATTGAAGGTTATAGTCAACGTTTTAAAGAATCGTGAATCAGTCATGCTCGAGAAAATTAAAAAGCACCACGAGGATTTAAAAGCTTTTAAAGGGACTCACCGCTGGGATTTCACAAGCCACCCAGATCGTGTTGAAGAGCTGGGCATTATGATCGAAGGCGCTCAGATCACTCTTGGTGAGATGATTAAAAATGGCTGGAACCAGCAATAGTTTAAAATTGCTCGATCATCTTCACAAAGCTAGGCTCTAATAAAAATTTGATAATTCTGAGTCTTCACATAAATTGAAAAATGCCCAGGCACTTATTCATCAACGTTTCCCCTGAATGTTTGATTCAAGAAGAAACGACGAAGCAATTAAAAGGCTGATTCAATAAAAATGATCGGCCCCATGAAATTGATTCATCTATCCCAAAAGCTTGAGTGCCAATTGGTTCTGCTGATTCGCCTGACCTAGCACGGAAACTCCGGCTTGCATCAAGATGTTATTTCGAATCATTTCAGTGGTTTCAGCAGCCACATCCGTGTCTCGAATCCTTGAATTGGCTGCAGACATATTCTCGTCGTAAGTCAGCAAGTTGCTACTTGTTGATTGAAGACGATTTTGCATCGCACCGAAATTGGCTCTGATTGAGTTGATACTGACCATCGCCGAATCGACTGTGTTCAAAGAGACTTGAGCTGACTCCTTCGTCCCAAGACTTTCAGCCACAAGACCTAAAGCTTCCAAAGAAGAGTTTGCAGCACCAGAATTAAATGAAATTCGATCTTTGAATGGATCATTATTCGTGCCGACTTGAATATCAAGTACACCACCCGTGCCATTTAATAAATCATATCCGTTATAGTTTGTTGATTCAGTGACCCGTTGGATCTCCGATTTAAGCTGTTGATATTCCACATCGAGGAACTGTCTTTCAGTATCTCCGATGGTATCTGAGGCGGCTTGAACACCAAGCTCTCGAAGACGGATCAGCATGTTTGAAACTTCGTTCAAACTACCCTCCGCGATTTGAACCAGTGAAATACCGTCGTTGGCATTTCGATTGGCTTGACGAAGTCCACGAATCTGACCTTTTAGGTTTTCAGAAATCGCGAGACCTGCAGCATCGTCTGATGCTTGATTGATTCTCTGACCCGACGAGAGTCGTGCCATAGCCCTGCTCTGATTGATGTTCGTCATGTACAGGCTTTTTTGTGCGTTGATTGCGGCAACATTCGTTTGTATGCGAAGTCCCATGCTATCCTCCTTGTTTCAAGCGCATCCTCCTTGATTTGCGGCCTTCCCATTTGGCCAACAACTCCGATCCTTGGAGTTGGTTGATTGAAAACCTTTTACAGCTTTCAATGAGTCAGATCGGGTCATTCATTTTGATACTCGAGTCTAGATTTTTATTATGTGCAGATTTTTTTTGCAGGACTCTCAAAGTTTTTGCAGGACTTAGGACTAAAGCCCCTCGAAAACCAAAAGACTTCCCTGGTTATGAAAGAACTCAACGCCAGAAACTTCCAGTGTTCCAAAGGCACCAAGGAATTTTATTTTCTCCACTGCCCACTCAGGTGGAGGCTCTTGATAATGTCCTACTTTTTGAATGTTTGCATGATCATTCATTAAATCTTTGGGCCAAATTTGCTGAAACCCTTGATCTATACATAAACTTGTTTGAATGGCTCGACTGGGCTCGCCGGAGTAGGCCACACCTTCGGCTCGGATGGTCACTTCCATGGCAGACCAGTACTCGCAGAAATCCTGACCCTGTGCGAACAACGTGATTGTGATAGAATCACTGGACTCTACAAAGCGTCCCATTTTTAGGATCAGATCTTTAAACGAAACTCGATCCGCACCTGCAGGCTTTCTGAAACCATCGGGCTTAGAAATTTGATTAGAATTCAGCCACAACAAGCCAGCCGTCAAAATTATAACGACGGAAACAATCCAAACTTTAATCGAGTTTAGCTTTTTCATTGGTACTCACATCTTAATGTTTTTGAATCAATCGAACTCAAAGTGGTTCTGACTTGCAGATAATTTAAAGAGGGAAACATCAAGCTCTGGGGAAAAGGGATGTGCCTTAAGCCAAGTGCATGACCAAATTCGTGAACCAAAAGACTCCCTAAATGAATTTTAGAACCCGCAGCAGGAGCTTGTAAAAAAAACTGAAAGGCTGTCGCATTAATGAGGATATCCGAATCCGTGATTTTCGCTCTTTTCCACCGTGTGACAGTTCTTCCCTGCTCTTTTGTGTTAAAGTAGCTGCTGTCTTTAATCCAATAGATGATATTTTTGTAATCCAACTTTGTTGTGCTGGAATCCACTGTTTTCGGAGAAATCTGGATCAGATTTTCACCAGAGGTTGATGTCCACTTGGCGGCAGCATCTTTGATCGCACTTTTCATTTCTTCAGGAACATCGTTTTCGAAGTAGAAAACAATTTGTTGATCTGGTGCCCACGAGATCAGATTCCCTGTGGAATCTATATTGTAAAAACAAGAGTCTTTTTCTGCTGATGCCAAATCTGAATAGGCCCCCTGGGGTTGATTGAGCTGATACTGATCACAGCCAACAAAAATAAACATCAAACCTACCAGTAATGTCTTTATCATCGCAGATCTTTGCAACTCTGAACTCGAGACAAAAGTCTTTGAGCCTGGACCCATTTGACTTCTTTAGCAAATTCCAATGGTGTTTGGCGGAAAGAATCGAACACCAGGGGACAAGCTCCACTTTGCAAAATTTGATTTAATATTCGTAGGTCATTTCTTCGAATTGCAAAATAAAGGGCTGTCCAACCATCCTGTGCAGGGTCATTAATGGCTTCAAAGTCCTCTGATAAAACTTTGACCATCTCAAATCTTCCGAACTGAACGGCTTGCATCAGGCTTGTGATTCCATCAGCCCTGCGGCTTTTCACTCGTGCACCGGCCTCAATTAATAGCTTGGCAGATTCCACTTGATTTGTGCTAACAGCGTAATGAAGAGCTGTATCACCTTCAGCATCCGATTCATTCACATCAACTTTTAAATTGAGTATTTCTTTTAAGATTTCAGTATGACCGCGAGCAGCTGCTAGCATTAATATTGTGGTTCCGTTCTGAGAACGATGAGTCAGGCATTCCATTTTCTTTGATAGAAATTCAGGGACAAGGTTTTGTCCAACAAGACGAAAACATTCAGAGCCCGATTGACTCGAAGTTTTTTTGGTAGCCGTAGAGCAAGACACAAGAAGGCTTGCGATAAATAATATCGAAAATTTGAACACTCTATAAACAGAGTAACATAAACAGCACTAAGTTCATCGGAGCTTATCCATCACCCCCACTTTCGTGGGGGAATGGCCGCAGGAAACTATTTTTACAGTCAGGGTACAAGCCCAAAGTGGAGCTTGATCAAACTCGGGGGGTGATCGAAATCATAACCCGAAAGGTATTCGAATGATCTTAATTATCATCCGAAAGATTTGTTCAAGAGTCCAAGGGCAACGTTGCCTTGTTGATTGGCTTGTGCAAGGACAGAAGTACCAGCTTGTAATAAGATATTATTTCTCATCATCTCGCTTGTTTCTTCAGCCACATCCACATCACGGATTCGAGAATTTGCAGCTGACATGTTTTCCATGCTCACTGATAAATTCGAGACCGTCGATTGCAATCGATTTTGGATGGCACCAAAGTCGGCTCGCATCGCAGAGACCGATACGATCGCACTATCGATCGAGGCCAGTGCATTTTGAGCTGAAGCTTTATCTGAAACACTTGAAAGATTCACACCTAATGCCGCTGAGTTTGCGTCAGCTTTAGAAGCATCAAACGAGATTCGGTCAATTTCAGGATTGTTTCTTGTTCCCACTTGGAAATCTAAGATCGAACCCACACCAGCTAAAAGTTGAGTTCCGTTGAACTCTGTTCCTTCAGCCACACGGTCAATCTCTGATACCAGCTGGTCGTATTCCACATTTAAGAATTGTCTTTCTACGGGTCCGATCGTGTCAGAAGCTGCTTGAACTGCAAGCTCTCTGAGTCTGATCAAGATAGATGAAATTTCATTCATCGATCCCTCTGCCACTTGCACCAACGAGATACCATCTTGGGCATTTCGTGAAGCTTGTTTCAGACCACGGATTTGGGCTTTTAAGTTTTCCGAGATCGCTAAGCCTGCAGCGTCATCTCCGGCTCGATTGATACGGTAGCCCGATGCGAGCTTCTCCATACTTTTATCGAGACCAATCTTCGTCCCCCACAGAACCTTCTGTGCGTTTAACGAAGCGGTATTCGTATTAATACGTAATCCCATCTTTTCCTCCTCCTTGAAGATCTCAGTCTCATTCCATGAAACTGGGAGAATCTTTATGATTCTCTAGGCTGGGTACTGGCCTTACATGACTGATCGGTTCATCCTGATACAACTTGAGTCTCATTTTGAAAATCTAGACTTAGGTTTTAATTAAAAACAGACAAACCAGAGAGCTGATTTCTTTCGAATGTTTAAATAAAAAAAGGATAAATCAAAATGTTTACTGGTCGCAGAGCAGGAAATAAAACAAATGAAACAAAACCAAATATGGGGTGGCTGTGTTAGGCCTATAGAAGTAGTAAGACGATTCCTAATTTATTATGACAAGCGAATAACAAAAATTGTTTATAGAAGACAGGCCAGTGAGCCGCTAGATTATTTACGTAATTTTCTTTCGGTGTCTTCAAGCTTTGATTGCAGATCTCTATTCTTTCTTTCAAGATCCTTATTTATTCGTTCTATGTCTGTCATTTGTCTTCGCAGTGCTAATAATTGATTATCCAAAGAATTTACCCTATTGAGCAGTGTCTCTGTTCGTCCTCTTTGATACTCAGAATTAAATGTGGTTATTAATTCTGTGGGGCAACTCACTTCTAAAGATTTCCCCTGAAGCCCTGCTACATATCCTGAAGACCTACAATACTGAGTGACTCCGACTGCATGGGATTTCTGCAGCTCTGTGGAATTTCCACACAAACCGAAATCAAAATCAGATCCTCGCGCGCCAGCACTTTCAGCCATTTGAGGCTGGCAATAGCTCCTAAGACCTTCTTTTAAACCTGCAGAATAAGCTGGAAAATTAGGTTTTACATCGACCTCTTGGCACTCACCAAATTGCTGCTTGTTAGCTGTGGTTGGCGATACCTGGCCTGCTTGTCCAGTCTCAAAGCCGAGGCGCTTCCAGTCAATGACAGAGCATTGTTGTTGGGTTTGTTTGTAAGAGCTTACACAGCCAGTCAGGGATAGAGCCGCAATCAAAAGTTTAAAGTTTTTCATGAGAATGCCTATACCTGATCTCCCGGATTTTGACTTCATGCTAAATCTTACCCTTACTTTTTTACTCATGCTGCCCCGTTGACGATACCTAGGCTTCGATGTAGTTCTGATTCATGGAAATCAGAGACCCCGTTCACGGCTCCATTCACTATTCCGCTTCCGAAGTTGCGGTTCTTGATACGCCGGAATACCAAAGACTTCGCTCCATTAAACAACTTGGTTTTTCAGAATTTAGCTTTCCTGGGGCGACTCATAATCGCTATTTGCATTCCATCGGCGTCGGTCACTTAGCTGTTCTTGCTTTTGACTCTATATTTCGTGCCTACCCGTTTTCAAAAACTGCAGTCAAAATGCGCCTCAGACAAACTTTTCGATTGGCGGCCCTTCTTCATGATGTGGGTCATGGTCCGCTTAGCCACACCACTGAAGAAGTGATGCCTCAGCTGGCAGAATTAAATGTGAAAGCCTATGGTCCAAAGCAAACGCCAAGGCAAGCCAATCACGAAGATTATACAATCAAGTATGTCACTGAATCATCCATCGCTGATACAATTCGCAGCCAGTTCTCGGATATCGATCCCTACCATGTCGCTTGTTTGATTGATAAAAATTTACCTGAAATGGATGACAGTTTTAAAGATCTCGGCATCGATTTTAGGCCTTTGCTTTCACAACTTGTCAGCTCTGAGCTTGATGTGGACCGCATGGATTATCTCGAGCGTGATTCCTATTTCTGTGGAACAAATTACGGAAAAATTGATATGGAATGGCTGATTCAGAATATGACTTTGCATATTACAAATCAAAAAGCTCACTTAGCATTAAACCGACGCGCTCTTTATTCTTTCGATGATTTTTTGATCTCTCGCCATCACATGCACTTGATGGTTTATTTCCATCACAAAAGTATTATTTATGAAGAAATGCTGACTCGCTATCTGACCTCTAAAGAATGTACATTTTTTCTTCCCTCAAAAATTGAAGATTACACCTTGTACAATGACTATAAACTTTATGAACATCTGGCCTCTGTTAAAAACGAGTGGGCCGAAAGAATTACTGCCAGAAAGCCTTACAAAGTTTTAATCGAAATGCACAATGTGGCTGATTCGGGTCGCCCTGAAAATTTAAAAAAGCATTTAGAGGAAAAAGGCCTGCACGTGATTTGGGCTTCCTCCCATGTCAGACTCAGTAAGTATCACTCAACAGCAGAGCAAAAGTCCTTTCCGATGTACGTAGTGGATCAATACGATCCCTGGGTCGAGCCCACTCAGGTCGAAAGAACCACAGAAATTTTTCAGAAGTATGAAGGCACTCGAATTATTGATCGCCTTTATGTGTCTCCTGAATCCTATCAAGAAGGCGAAAAAATTCTGAAAGACCTTCGAGGCCAATTGAAGTGAGAATTTTAATCATAGGCTCTGGAGGCCGCGAACACGCCTTGGTGAAAGCCTTCAAACTTTCACCCAGCGTCGGTGAAGTCCACGTCATCCCTGGCTCTGATGGAATGGCTCAGGAAGCTCTTTGCCACCCTCATATCTCATGGAGCGACTTTCCATCTGTCGTTCAATTTTGTAATCAGTTTGCCATCGATTTTGTGATGATAGGCCCAGAGGATCCGCTCGTCAGTGGTCTTACAAATGCACTCAGGCAACATGGAATTTTAACTGTGGGCCCCGATCAAGAGGCCGCTCAACTTGAGGGTTCTAAAATTTTCTCTAAAAACTTTATGAAAGCGGCGGGAATCCCCACTGCATTTTCAGTGGAAGTGGACAGTGTCTCAAAAACTCTGGAAGCCTTACCTCAATTTACTTCGCCCTATGTTTTAAAAGCGGATGGCCTGTGCGCTGGCAAAGGTGTTTTTATTTGTAAAAATCAAGACGAGCTCAAGTTAGCAGCTGAGCTATTATTTGAGAAAAAGATTTTTGGAAAAGCCGGCACGAAAGCTTTGCTCGAGCAATTCACCTCTGGATACGAGCTCAGTCTTTTGATTTTAACAAATGGCCAAAGCTTCGAAATTCTTCCCATCGCTCAAGACCACAAGCGATTGAACGATCATCAAACGGGCCCAAACACAGGTGGCATGGGAACAGTCGCACCGGTGCAAATTTCAGAAACATTAAAAAGTCAGATCATTGATCAAGTGATCAAGCCTTCAATCACTGAAATTGAAAAAAGACAAATGACTTACCGTGGAGTTTTGTTCATCGGATTGATGATGACAGACCTTGGTCCCTCAGTTCTCGAGTATAACACTCGGCTGGGAGATCCGGAAACTCAAGTGATCCTTCCACTTTTAGGTAACGATGTGGCCGAACTTTTCTTCTCGTTATCAAAGGGAAAACTCGAACCACTCAAACATCGAAACCTCGCTGCCACTTGTGTCGTTAAGTCTTCAGCGGGCTACCCGGATTCCCCCTCACTTGGTGATGTCATCGAAGGTCTTCCCTTCCAAGATACGCCCAATGGTTGGGTCATTTTGTCAGCCGTAAAAAAACAAGGCCACCAATTTTTGACAAACGGGGGTCGAGTGCTTGCATGTGTGGGAATTGCAGAAACATCAAAAAAAGCCACAGAAGAAGCTTATCTAATTGCAGCGAAAATTAAATGGAAGGGCTGCCACCAGCGAAATGATATTGGAACTAAAAGTCCCATTTAATGCCGACAGCACTTAAATTTTCTGATCTTGAAGTACTATGAATAACATAAAGATCCTTATTCCGAAGAATTTTTTCTCGAATCTCAAGACCTGTTTTTTGATCTCGTAAATTGTAAGTCAAAGAAGCGTTGACATAACCTTTATAGTCAACTTTTGATAGAGCTTGAAAAGCTTGAACTTGAAAATTCACTTTATGCTGGATCTGCTTTGCATCTGAATCTGGGTCTAAATCACCACCACCAAAATCAACTTCAGTCTTCATTGCTTTCTCAACCATTCGTGCTGATTGAACAAAGCTGAATTGCTGCATCATCGGAGATTTGATCCAAACCTGCATAGCTCGGTCACTGATTTTTCTTAAATTCGTTTGCGAGGAGTCTGTCGCCACCAACTGCGAGGGTAAATATTTATTTATTTCTTCTTTTGTGAACTCAGAAGGTAGGTCATTTTTAGGAAATTTTGTGATTTTATAACCCTTAAACGACTTCAGCGTGACCTTCTGATTGATGGTTTCTGCCATCAAATTAAGACTGACTAATAATGAGACTCCAAAGGAGAAAAATACGATCAGATTCATTAAAAATAATGAGTTCAAGAATCCTGCCATATCACCATGCTTAAACCTATTTTAATTTGATTTAAAAGTAAACAGAGCGGGAATAGGTCTTAGGGTGTCTAAATTGCGGCCACGGCTTGTTAAAATTACAGGGGTGCTACTTTGAAGCGATCCAAACCTAAAAATACATTATAATCCGACAACTTAAGCCCTTTCCACCTGAGGTGAAATCGTGAAGATTTTCAGAATTTTTTTGTCAGTATTATTCGCTGTTCAAACATCTGTCTCTTTTGCTCAAGGCAAAGATGTATTTCCAAATATTCGCGAAAATCAAACCAACGGTCAGGGTGGAAACGATCCCATTGGGATTGATGAAACTGACTCTGGTGATGATGTTATTTTTAATCCACTTCCGGAAATCGGGAATGGAAATGGAAACGGCATAGGAGTCGTTCTTCGCCCACGACCAGGATCTGGGAATATCGGCAGACCAGGATATGACAGCGGCCCACCAGTCGTTGGAAACACAATCCGAACAGCCATTGTCCCTGGTCAATACAGCTGTCCACTTTTTGAAAACAACTCTTACCAAGATCTCAACCTTGCCATCGCAAATTTAACAAATGCCATTCAAAACGTAGCTGATGAGTGCCGAAGCACCCAACCACAAATTGCTGGCATTCAAAAAACAAATGAAGAAATCCGTGCAGCTATCAACTTACTTCAGGGTTTTGTTGCAAGCCCTGAAAGTGGTTACGCCAACACGGCTGCCCTTCAAGACAGCGTGACAAAGGTTGTGACGGGAATCGATCGAATGGCCGATGTCTTTAAAAATATAACTTCCCTGACTAATCGCTGCGGAAGAGAACGACTTTCTTGGAGCCGTGTCGCTTTAGAACTTAATAATGTCGTGAATTCTGCTTCACCTTTCTTACTTCTTCTTCTTGCTTCTAATCCTGCACTTTCATTAACAGTTAAAGGAACAATTATGGGGTCAGTTGTTGCGAGCAATGTGATCGCAGCTATTTCTCAGGTCATTCAAGCCAATACGATTGACATGACGATCGCTGAAAATAGAAATGCAGTCTTACAAAATACATGTCAGTACACGAAAGTCGCTCGAAAAATTAAGTATATTCAGCTGGCACAAACTAACGAATTTGAAGTTCTTAAAAAAGAGCTCAGCCAAAACTTAGGCAATTATGCAACCCAGATGCAGCTGGTTGATAGTGGAGATGATTTTAGCTCTACGATTAATATGCGTGGAACTGTTCGAAACAACATCGGTGCAATTCAAGCCCGCGTTCGATCTGATAAAGAAGCCAATGACGAGATCTACCAACGAGTTCAAGAAGCTCAAGGAAATCCTTATTTGATTTGTTTAGAGGGTAAACAACTTTCTGAACTGATCGATGAAAATTCATTTCCAGATTCAGTTAGTAGCGGTGTTTTAGATGCCTACGACCAAAACAATTACCTTAAGAATATCGATTTAACAGATTTTGAATTTGGATTTGGTAGACGTTATAGCCAAGATGAAGCGGATAAACGTTTGAAAACGAAAGTTCTGTCATTAATTCGTCGTTATCAGACGCTCAAATTGACCTTGGCAAATTTCCCTCCTGTTCCCGGACAAGACATAGTTTCTGCTTGTGCTGCAACCACGATGGCTTTTCTTCAGCACATCCGAAATATGATTAATGAAACTACAAAAATCATGGTGGATGATTTAGATAAATTTGAAGCTGAACTGGCCCAAGACCCTGAGTATAGAAAGTGGAAAGAAAAATTCGACAAAGTGGCCGTCGAGCAACGAAACACAAGTCGAATGGCTCGAGTTCTGATGGAACTCACGAATGGAAATGCCAGCTACAACAGATCAGAATTTAATGAATCTGCAAACAACCTCAAAAGAAGTTTAATGGGGAATCGCCCAGGGTTTTTATCTGCAGGTGAATCTCCAGTTTTTGCTTGGTTAGATTATAAACGAACTCAGTATGCAAAGGCTCGGGGAATGTTTGATTTTTCTATACAGGAAATTACGAATAAAGCCTTCCGACTGACTCAAACAGGCCGTGGCCAATATCCTCAAGGAATGGTTGAGCAAAACAAACGACTGATTGCAGATCATGATATGGCGAGCAGCCTTAAAATACTCAACAAACAAACTTTACCAATGAATTCTAAACAGTGGGAATTTGCCTGCATTGATTTAGAGAAAGCAGTGAAAGATCATGCCGAATCCTTAGATCACTTGGGTGCCACTAACTTTATGTGTGATATGATTTTCGATCACCTCGATAATTCAGTTGATCCAAAAATTAAGCAGTACTGCCAAGGTGTGACTGATTATTCGGGTCAGCAAAACGCAAGACAAAAATCTATTTTAGAAAGAGCATCGATTGAGCTGGATAAAAAACCGAATCCTCGAGCTCTGAGTCCTAACGAGAAGTACAAGTTGGTCGCCAAGAAGATGATCGAAATCGGTTGCCGTCTTCCACGCGCAGCCGAGGTGAACTGAACTATTCGTCTAAGATGAAATTGATGGGATCCACGGGGGTCCCGTTGATTCGAACTTCATAATGCAAATGTGGGCCTGTTGATCTTCCCGTGTTACCGACAGATGCAATCACATCATACTTAGTAATCTTCTGACCCAAATTCACATAAATCTGAGAGTTATGTGCGAATCGAGTCGTCACACCGTAGCCGTGATCAATACTCACAAGCTTTCCGTAAGTTTCATCATAGGACGCAAATATGATCACCCCATCAGCAGGCGCATAGACAGGCGAACCCGGTGCAGCTGCGATATCAAGGCCTGCGTGCATTTGCATTTTGTTGGTGAAGGGATTTAATCGGTAACCAAATTTTGAAGTGAGCCAGCCACGAGCAGGTTTAATATTAGGTGTGGCATTCAATAAGGACTGCCGCTCGCTGAGACTTTCCCAAAGTTCGATCACACTTTGCTCTTTTAGTTGAGTTTCTCTGACGGCTTTATCGATTCGAATGACTAAAGTTGAGTAATCTTGGTTCGAGGCCTGCTCGGCGATGTGATTACGGGCTTCATCTACAGGTTTTGTTTTTGGGTAAAGTTGATCCTGTTCAGCCATGGATTCATTGGTCATTCGCTGTCCCATGGGTTCATACTCTTCAACGGCTTGACCAGGTGCTGGCTTCGTTCCCATGGTCAGCTTTGTGATTCGATCTTCGGTTTCGATGTTTGTAATCAGTTTCAATTTATTTGTGAAAGTCTTCACGCGCTCGAGGGAATTTTCTAAAGCCCCAAGTTTACCTTCAATTCTTTCGAATTGAACTTTGAGTTGCACGTTCTCGGACTCTAATTTTTTATTCTCTAGAGCTTCGACCATCAGTCCAAAATAATCCACAAGACCGGCGACAAAAATCAAAACCACAAGACCTGCTGTGAACAAAACCACTTTTAAAGTCGTCAGTGGAAGAATAAGCTTTTTTGAAGCTCCTGATTCATGATTAACAAAATAAAGTGTGATGTTTTTTTTATCCATTGATTTAAACCCTAATCCAAAATGTGAATCAGTAAAACGGTGACGTTGTCGTCACCGCCGTTGGCCAGTGCCGCCTGAATCAATGCCAATGCGACTTCCTGCAAGGGTTTAGAATTAAAAATTTCGGCAATTTTTTGATCTGTGACCATTCCTGTTAAGCCGTCTGAACAAAGTAAATAAGTTTCGCCAACAGACACTTCCCTGTCAACAATATCTGGATGCACAAGTCTTTCGTAGCCAACAGAGCGAGTGATCACATTTTTTCCGGTAAAATTAGCCACCTGATCAGGTCTTAAAAGGCCACTTCGAATTTGCTCGTTCATCAAAGAATGATCTTCGGTGACTTGCCATAAATATTGATCGGAATACAAATAGCAGCGAGAATCCCCAACATTAGAAATATAGATTCTTTTATTTTCAAGATAGCAGGAAACCATTGTGGTTCCCATACCCAGAAGCTCAGGACTCTCAGTCGCAGCTTTATCAAAAATTCGAACTGAAGCCTGCTCGTAAGCTTTGTAAAGCTTTTCTCGACAAGAAAGTAACGCACTTTTTACCATTTTAATTTCTTGCTCGACAGTTTGAACTGCCAAGCTAGAGGCCACTTCCCCGCCACTATGGCCACCCATACCGTCAGCCACAATAAAAAGACCTAAAGATTCGTTAACCAAGTAAGAATCTTGATTTGATTCGCGCTTATTGCCTTTGTCTGAGACGGCCCAATGTTGAATTCGCATGGGGATATTGTCTCGACACTCGGGCGTTTGGTCAAACTAGACTTAAGCATAGGTTCTTTTTTGACCTTTTATATCAAACTTCAAAGCCCGTCATCCGATAGGACTCTATGACTTTTCAGAGAAATCGTTTTATACCGTTTGTCGTTTTTTCTCTACTGCTTCACCTCAGCTTTGTTCTGACATCTTTTTTTATGCAACAGCCCGCAAGGGATTTAAATGATAACATTTCGATCGAACTTTTGTCTCAACCTGCCATTGTCAGTGATGCAAAAACTCAAGGTCAAAGAAAGAAAAAAGTTGAAGACAAAGAGAAAAGAATTGTTGAGCAAAAGATCAGACCTAGCACCGAAGAGGCTCCTGACACTCGTTTTCTGAGTGCACAAAATCAAAAAGTTGAAAAAGAATCTGTTTCAAAAAACCGTGGTGAATTTAAAAATAATAAAAAAAATCTGCCCGCAACGGCTGTCGCTTCCAATTCATCTAAGAAAATCAGCCTCAGTTCTTTAGCTCCAAAGTTAGGAAAAACCAGTGTCTTTGACGAAAGTGCGATGAAAAAAGAAACAACACCCGAGCAGTCCAGTGAAGCCGCAGCCCAAGCTGCCAGTGGCGGAAGTGCGACTCAGGATTATTTGAAAGATGTGGATCAAGGTCTAGAAACTTTACTCAACACCCGCGAGTTTAAGTACTACACCTACTACAATCGTATTCGTAAGCAGTTGTCTCATCATTGGGAACCTAAAGTACGTGTGAAACTTTCCAGAATGTTTAAACAAGGTCGATATTTAGCTTCGGCCACAGATCGTGTGACTAAATTGATCGTTATTTTGGATAAAAAGGGAAACCTTGTGAATGTACAAATGGTGAAAGATTCTGGAGTGACAGATTTGGATGATGCGGCCATAGAAGCCTTTCAATCTGCGGCTCCATTTCCCAACCCGCCCATTGGCATCGTTGAACCCGATGGAACAGTCAAAATTCGATGGGATTTCGTACTTGAATCCTAATTGTGATTCCAATCTCTTCCTATATTGAGCAGCAACTCTAGACGCGACGTTTAACCACTAGGAGAGTTCGACTTCAGATACTAAACCGGAGATCTATGAAAAACACATCTAAAACCACAAGTTCATTACCCATTTCGACTCTCAATTCCATCGCTCGACGAGCTCACTATTTGGCGACTCAGATGATCTATCAAGCCAATCATCGAGACGATAAGGAAAAAGGTGATCCAAAAGTCGGAGGGCACTCTTCCGCCTCTGCCTCTGCTTTGCATATTTTAGGTGCCCTTCACTTAGTTGTTAAATCTGGTTTTGATCACATCGCCAATAAGCCTCATGCTTCACCCACTGATCACTCTTACAATTATTTGCTGGATCTGTTTTTAAAATCTGATCTATCAAAGCTCAGCCAAGAAGACTGTGATACGGCCATGATAGGACTTCGAAAGTTCTCTCAAAACGGAGAGCCCGTTTTTCAAAGTTATCACTCGACCTATGATTCTGATCACCATAATTTCTTTCCAACAGG
>Ga0164292_10002423_pt1 | contig 15199 bp, 14 predicted proteins | sample GEODES117metaG_FD_111486 | JGI IMG/M metagenome (GOLD analysis project Ga0164292, IMG submission 111486) | Eutrophic lake water microbial communities from Lake Mendota, Wisconsin, USA - GEODES117 metaG | ecosystem: Environmental > Aquatic > Freshwater > Lake | place: USA: Lake Mendota... | reverse complement strand
GGCGTCGGCATCGGCGTCGGCATCGGCATCGGCATCGGCGTCGGCATCGGCATCGGCATCGGCATCGGCACCGATACAAATTCTTAAACGAAATACCGAATTCCACGACGAATATATGAAAGAACAAGAATACATGAAATTATCGCGCCGTATTTTCGATACTCAAAATGAAGCGAGCACTATATACGCAAATGACCGGTATTATGGAATGACACTCGTCAATGATGACCCCATATGCCCGGGTTGGAAGAAAACACGCACGTTTTTAGAAAACCATCCCACAGTAATCATTGAAAATGGAGCAGATAAGACGGGGAATCTAATTTCATTAGAGAATTTCCTTTATTGTGCCGAAAAATATAAAAATAATATGGATATTGTTACGGCGGATGGTGGGTTTGATTTTTCAGTAGACTTCAACCGACAAGAGCGAATGGCAACTCAATTGATATTGTGTGAAGTATATTATGCCCTGGCAATACAGAAGCCGGGTGGCACATTTATATTGAAAATATTTGACGTCTTTCATAAGACAACTGTAGATATATTATATATTCTTAGTTATTACTATCATAACGTATCGATTGTAAAACCATATACAAGTCGTGTAGCGAATTCCGAAAAATATGTAGTATGTCAAGGTTTCAAAATAACGGATTCGAGAGAAATTATAAGGCAATTCGAAAGTATATTTCCGTCGCTTATGGAGGAAGGGGATGACAGTGTTTCATCATTTTTACCATTTGAACACGACCTATATTTTTTAAATCGGATTGAGGAGATGAATGCTATCGTGAGTTTTCAGCAGATTGAAAATATTACATCTACATTGTCAATCATAACAAATCACCGTAATGCTGAAAAGTTAGAACAATATAAGCGGGCGAATGTAATGAAATGTATCGCGTGGTGCGAAAAATACGACATACCTCATAATACACAACATACTTGTTTTCAGTCTACGAATATTTTTCTTCATAAGTCGATGTCCATGTCGATGTCGATGTCGGCATCATTGTCGTCTGGAAATATACGATTTGACGTATCGGAACATAAAACAGTCTAAATATATATCAGAATGAAGTATAGCAATATGCAAAGCACACTACAATTCATCGCTGGACAATTGAAAAAACCGAAAGAACGATTTGAGACGATACTTGAGCCCCTTCAGGCGTTACTTCAAATCGGGTTTCTTGCTTTTTATCCGATTGGAAGTAAACTAACAATACATAATAATATATTGATGGTTCAGTTGCCTGGATATACGCAGAATGTTCGTAGATGGTATAATAATGACAAGAAAGAGGACGTGTTTTACTTATACAATGTATTCTCTCGGTTCAATAAATTCTATAAATCGGTGCTTGCCAACGGCGGTGGCGAGAATGCTGCTTTGTTTTCATTATTGAATGAACTTGCCAAGACTGGAATAAATAACTTGATAAGAACATATAATCAAACCGATAAAATCCATATTCTTCATACACTTCAAATGTATAAAGGGATGCTCGATAATCCGGATTTGGCGCGACGCCTTTCTTCTGCTGCTTCTGCTGCTGCTGCTCCTACAGCTACAGAGAACCATACCCTTACGGGTGGCGGTGGCGGTGGCGGTGGCGGTGGCGGCGTGAATGTTCCGATGGATACGTTTGCCGACACGAATATTGACGCGATATTCATTAAAATCACCGAAATGTATTCCCAAGAAGATTATACGATTATTTACCATACGCTCCTGAAAATCCAAAATGACACCCAGTATTATTTGAATTACATAGAAGGGTTGAATAAAATTCTAGAGCCAGTGAATATTCGCATCAAAAAATGGATTGATGACAATATTGTGTTTTAATGATGGCGTGTCACGCGACGACGGGTTGAATTACGACGGCGACGGCGACGCGTTTGTTTATTACGCGATTTATGTTTTCTTTTTTTGTTAGAATTACGACGGCGGAGGCGTTTAGAGCCACCCAATCCTGATGTGGGGTCGCCATCGAAGATGCCGCCATGGGCTAGTGTTGGGCCAAATCGGGTGAAACCATTGGGGTTAGAATTTGCGGCGGCGGCGGTGGCGGCGGAGGAGGAGGAGGCTGGGTCTGAGACGGATTCTGAAAAATCAAAGTAAGATGGGTCATAGTGTCGTGATGGACACTCTCCCAGCATAACGGCTAAGCGTCGACTTATTTCGTCTAATGCTATATTCATATTGTCAACCAAATCCGGGTTTAATCTACGAAATTCATCATAATCGATTGTAAATGTACTTAAAAATGTATCAAAATTTCTAAAAAGTGCATCGCCATTAATAGAATAAAAAACACGACGCAATACATGAGAAAACATAATAGTGTTGTTATCAGAAATATGTAATCCATATGTTACCTTATTTGTAATACCATCGATAAAAGCGAGAAAAATGAGTGTCTCGTATACGAATTTACGCTTATCATCAAGAGAAAGACTTGAAAATCTATAAACTTCGTCGTCGGGTTTTTTTAATAATCGTTCATACACCTTGGAAACTTTGATGTCCAAAGCCTCTTTTGTGTGTTCAACATTGAAGAACTTATCAAAAATCTTCGAATCTTCGTTTTCGTTTGAACCGACAAACTTATTCATGCACGTTTTTAAATCTCCAAGGGTCGTATCATTACTGAAATCATAAATCCGTCCTAAGTCTAAGCACATAACTTTAGAATCTTTTACAAGTAAGTTACTTTTAATAAAATCATACGACATAATTCGTCCTTTCAATAATAATGTCAGTATCACAGCGACAGCTTGATATAAAGTAGGAAGTTGTTCTGTTAGGATGGGTGTCTTTGTATAAAAAGATGTAAATGTATCATAACCATCAACATAATCCATAAACGCAATATGAATATCACACGAATGTCTTCTAGCTGTAGTTTTAATCCAGTCAACAATCTCTATTGTTAACTCGTCTTGTAGCCGATCTGGTAATTGTGTAGTAATTTCGTCAACCGTCAAAAAACAATCCGAAAAAATATCTGGAATGATGTCGCTTGCTTTTTGTCCACATAACATACGCATAGCAACCGTGTGTTGAATTTCTACCTCTCTGGCTATTTCTTTCCTTGTTGTTGTTTTTTTAACAACGTGTTTCCATTCTACCACCTGGGGTGAGAAAGTAACAAGTGATATTTTCATAACTACACCTGTGTCTATTTTTCCTTCTTCTACGTATTCCGGTCTATCGGCTCTCTCTTCCAGAGTAAATAGTGACCTAGTTTCATCATCCTTATATATTTGACTTCGTTTTCGTATATCACCATCCGGGTTTAACGTGCCTAATAAAACCATTGAATGTTTTGAGTCGGAGGCAATTGTTCTTAATGAGACAAGGTTCTTCATAATTTTTTCAGAAATGATTTTTCGGTCAGTCGTCGGCTTCCACTGTTCTGTCGTATCGTCTCGAATACTTATTTTTGTTCCACCATATTGATGAATATGGCGAACCATTGATGAATAATATAATATATAAATTGATAATATATTATTGTTATTGTTACTTACATCATCTCCAATTTCACCCAACACGGTTTATACACGGCATTCGTGAGTTCACCCTTAATTCTGCGGCTGAATTCAGGGAAATGTATTTTGATTTTCGAGTCTTCACCTGTCTTAACGAACTGGTTGAAGTTCTTTGTATAGCTCACGAATCGCCAGTGAATATTCGCATCAAAAAATGGATTGATGACAATATTGTGTTTTAGTGCTTGCGACTTCTATAACGACGACGACTATTACGTTTGTTCTGTTTTTTCTTTCGTTTATTTGATTTAGGTTTTAACAAACATTTATTGCCACCTTTACTAGGAAACATATCTTCGCGGCTAACAGGGTTAAATCCACTATCACCACCAGTCTTAACTAACTGTATATATCCCTGTTCAACATCCTCATTTTGCGTGGCAACCCTACTTATAATATCTAAGTCTTGTACCAAATACCAATATTCCATAATTCCGGTTGTTTGGTTGATGTGAGAATAAATGAGACCACGGTCAACCATATCTGCCAGCGTTTCCTTATTTATTTTAGTTATAGGGTGTCCCGCTGAATCATATATCGGTTGCAACATCTGATCTATTTTAAATGTATAAGCTCTAACAACTTCTACTGGGTCAATTATACGAGGAGGAGGAGGAGGTATCGTGACGAAAACATACGCGTGTTCAAGATAAGCTATATCTGTTTTAGTTAATGGAATAGGACTAAATTTCGAATTTCGGTCGGTATATACATATATCTTTGCAAAAATAGACTTCTCCCCTCCCGTCATATAGCCAATAAGACGGCGACGACTTTCCCGGACGGCACGGTTAAGCGGTTCGTATGGGGATCGTTGTGCTGATGACATTTTACTTATATAACTATATAATAACTATATATAATATATTCATCCTAAATTTAATCAACCTCCAACTTCACCCAACACGGTTTATACACGGCATTCGTGAGTTCGCCCTTAATTCTGCGGCTGAATTCAGGGAACTGTATTTTGATTTTCGAGTCTTCACCTGTCTTAACGAACTGATTGAGTTGTTTGTATAACTCACGAATCGCAGGATAAGAAATATTCATTTGTAGTTCGGTGAGTTTGTCGATAATCGGCCTCACTTGTTCTCGCCGTTGTTCGATAGTGCGTTCGATTTGAATCGGCACGGTGGTGGTCGTAGTTTCATTTTGTTTTTTCTTTCCGTGCCGTTTTCGACGTTTATTGTCGCCGCCGCTGCAGTTCTCTGCTAGAGTCGCGCCTTCAGCTGCTTCACTAACAGCCGGAGCAGCAGCAGCAGCACCTTCGATATGAATATCAACCAGGTCTTCCGGAATCAATAATGTGTCGAGCCGAGTTTTGTCTTGAATCGACAATGGGGCGTGAATTTCGGGTGTTGGTGTAAGCATTGGCAATAGTAAAGGCGACGAACCGGGTGCAGTCGAAGGCAAAGCAGCACTTATATCCATCGAGAGATTTGCTCCCATTTATTACAATAATATACAATAAACTATTTATTTTATACCTATTTTCAACGAGTCATCGCACAGTCGCCTAAAACACGACATCAAAGTTGTCATTATACATTTTATCACCTTTCTTGATTTCGAGAACATCACGAAAAGTCTTACTTCGCATAAGCGGCACATTTGTTCGTATTTTCAGGTTCAAATGAGGATTGGTGAGGACTTGAACCAGTATTTCGCGGAAGTTGGCATATTGTCGGTTTTGTATCGCGTAGTAAGTATAAAAATTCAAAAAAGAGCTCGTGCGAACATGCTCGTCGCGCGTTATATCGCTTACATTATCGAATACATGCCGATGATATTTCTGAAGTGCGTCTTCGCATACTGCAATCCCGGTGACATCCGCTAAATTTTCAGAGAGCGAAAGGTTTCCGTCAATTACAAATCCGTCCTTCCGAGAGATTTCCTCGTATTGTTTGCGGATAGCTGCGATTTTACGCTCATATATTTTCGTGTCTTCTTTGCTCCACCAGTTTTTAATCACACCTTCCTCATTGTATATTCGCGAGTTCACATGAAGCGCGTGAGAGATTTCGTGTCCAAATGTGAAACCCACCGACGCGAGGTCATATTCATACCCACGCCCAAACTGAACATTCATACTATGCATATATGCTGTCGGGATATAGATACTATTCGAGTTGGCGGTATAATACGCGTTGACGACGAAGGACTGAACACCTGCCAATTTCATTGTTCCCCAGTTCATAATGTCGAGGTCATCCGCCGATAATTTATCGCGGTTCGTATCTTGGTGATGTCTCGCGATATATTCTGTTCGCTGAATACTGCGTTTGATTAGATTACCCCACGCATCTTTCGGGTCGTAGTCGAGGTTTGTAGGGTCATGTGCCGAGAGATTCGTCTCGCCGATTCGTAATTTTATCGTATTCAACTTGTTAAGAGCACCTTTCTTCGTCGTGGCCGACATCCAGGTGTTTCGTGTAATACGCTCCTTATAGCATTCGAGCATTGTATTTCCAATCTCTCGAACTTTCGAAATCATTTCTTCGTTTTTATAGCGGCGAGTGAATTCGTTCGTCATCGTCTTCGGAAAAGCATACGCCATCCCCAAAATCGGGAAATATTCTCTCGGAAAGTGCGTTTCTTTCCCGCGAATAAGCGTATCGTTGAAGTCGAGGTATATCTCTCGCCATTTGTCGTGAAAGCAGATAAGTTGGCGAAGATAAATAAAATACCAATAGCTTTTCCACTGGTCAGACGCCCACTCCTTCTTCAGGATTTCCATTATCGAAGATAAATATCCGACCTGGCTTACGATGAAATATGGCGGTATATCCGTCTCCTTTTCGCCATACCCAATCCATTTCGAAATCTCTCGCCAGTCGATACCGACAAGCGACATCCCGTCTTCTTTGAGAATTCGTGTTGCGCCCCGCAGATTATTTTTATAATGTGGGAGTTTCAGGCGTTCTGTGATGTCGTCGTCGCCATTGCCGCCATTGCCGCTGCCATTGCCGCCGCCATTGCCGGCACATTGGCAATATTTTCCGTGTTTCACGCTGTTTGATGTGTTTGCTCTTGCTCCACGCGATAAATGTGGCGGTTTGTTATTTTGTTTCTCACTCTGGTAAATGTTGGCGTAACTTTCATCGAAACGACAGTCTAAGTTATTCATTTGGGAAAGTATCTTACACTCAACATCATACACATCGTCGACCTTGATATGATGTGTTGTTTCATAGTCACGGCCTAGGCATTTCGTAAATACATCATCGATAAACTTCAAAAAGGCATTCGTGACTTTTTTCTTATATGTTAAATACTCGACCGTTTTCATTTCCGGGCCATCGTCGCTGGAAGAATTCGAATACTTTGTTTTGCCGCCACCGCCACCGCCGCGAAGTGCATCGTCGTTATACTGAATTACTTTGGAATTACTCACATTTAATCGCACCCCTCGCATTTGTTTTTCGATAATTGTATCGGCGAGGTAGAAACGATAATCGTATAACGAGAGAGATGGTGAATTTATGCAAGCCGACAATTTTCCCGGCGTATACGAGTCTGGAAAGACTGACCACGACACTGGAAGTGCGTATCGTATCATTTCGTTCTGATTCATAACACCTAGAAATTTGTAGAGATTGTTTTCACAAACGAGGTCATTGTATAGTTTACAAAAATCCGCGATATGTCGAAGAACCGGTTCAGGGTGTAAGTCGCGAAACGACGCGAACATATGCTTCATTTCCACGGTTGCGGCTTTACTGTCGCGTGTATATTCGCGCACCATCGTAAGCACATTTTTATACATCTCGTCTTGTATTAATTTAAAATTGTCTAAAGGCCGGATATACCTCAATTCTCTCGGGAGGGTTTTCGGGACTTCATTCAGCCACTTCTTATTGGCCCATAAATAAAAGTTATCGTTGCGAAGGCGACGGTCATCATTATGCGTGCGATGCCGAATGGTGTGACTGCGGTGGTGGTCTCGGTGACGGTGTTTTTTAGTATGTTTCATTCTACCAATATACAAACGCTTATATATTGGTAATATTATATTCTCTCGTGTCCTCTGAATTTAACACCGTAAATGCGGCCTCTTAACCGCCCGATTGTATAAGTTACAGTCAGGTTTGAAGATTTTGTTCTTGATGAAGTAGGGAGCACCCATCGATGAACCGTGATACTGGCCGGCATTCCCAGCAGCAACACCAAACGCCGACTTAAACGAAGCACCATTTTTCGTGATAGTGTCCAATTTCAATCTCTCGAGACGCGTCCCCGCTGTGACCGCCCCTTGAACACCGTATTTCGCATTATTCGGTTTATGGATTACCGTTGTCCTACATTTTGCACGGTCAGCGGCATCCGGGTATATTCTCTCGGCATTCCCACAATTGGTTGAATAATATACCTGAGAACCGGTATTCGAATCACTGGGATTCACTGGTGTGCCATCCGCCTGAAGATACTGATTTGGCGTTCCCGACATTTTCGAAAATGTCTGTTGTTGCTGGTATGTTCGGCATCTCGCCTGAAGATAGGAAGCAGTGCTGGTATGATACGCGCGGCTTACATTCGTATTTCCACTGCGGATGATGCGTTTTTTCGGGTTGAACGAGAGATTTTTCGTCTCGTATATGCCGGTATTGATTTGATACGACCCAGGCTGTCCCGGAACACCTACTTGTTTATAACCGGGGTTCTGTATCATTTCGGCGGGCATACACTCACGCAGAAAGGGTCGGCGAATATCTTCGGTGACATAGTTTTGCTTGGATGCAACACGCGTATCACATCCGCAGGCTGTTCCTCTAAAAACAATACCGCCTGGTCGGTCGATAAAACCGATAGTAGGGCGTGATTTATTCGTAGAAGTCGGCATTAAACTTTTACGCCAGTGTTTTATCGGTCGAGCACGAAAACTCGACCGTTTGATGACATTTTTAGTTTGTGGAAATTCACAGCATTTTGTATCACGGCCGAAATCGTTTAACGGATTGCCTTCGGTAGATGGGCCGTTTTCTGCTGGGCGTGTATATCCGGGGAACACGCTTCGTGTTGTTGATTGTTTGGTGGAACGAATCGCGACTTTCATCGTTCTAAAATTAAGCGGCCACGAAACAAATTGTTTGCTCATTTTTATTATGTATTCGTATATATCAAGTAGATAGTTTAATTTAGATAATATAATGTTTGAATATATCCAGTTTTATACGAAAAATCTCTCGAACTTTACGCTATTGCTTATTGTCGGTGTCGTCATTGCAATATTAGATATTACAATTCGCAACGTTGTCAAGGATGTTTATCTAAATGTTCGAGAGAATATGGCGGGCAAAAGAGCTGGGAAAGAAGGGTTAAAGAACAAAACTGATGACAATAAAAGCGGCGGCAGTGGCGGCAGCGGCGGCAGCGGCGGCAGTGGCAGTGGCGGCGGCGACGCAAGCGGATGCCCGAAAACCTGTAATGAAGTCGAAGCACTACGAACAAAATTAACCGGGCTCATTGAAAACGCGGCTAGACTTCAACAAGACATTCAAAATAATAACACAACCATAGCACGACAACAATTTCTTATTCAACAAATGCAGAAGAGTGTCCAAAAGTTAGTCGAAAAATCCAAATAAATAATAGGATAGTAAAGCAAACAGCGTAATGATGACATATAATCCTTTTATTCACAATGACACTGTTGGTGGAAAAGGCGACACGATAAATGAAGTATTTAGGCCAAATATAATACAATTTGTAAATGATAAGCAAACACATCCAGTTGTAAAGTATAAAGGATTTATTGTTGCTTTTATCCTCGTAATATGCGGATTATTCATTTTACTATTGTTTAATCACGAGAGAATACTCGACCATCCTCTTCTTGCCAATTTATTTATTCCTGTTTCGGAATTGAGAACAGTTTCTGCTTCAAAAAAGTTAAACGATGATGACCGTATTTATGGTTATGATTATATTGATTACAGTAGTGATGCTGCAATCTTTCGTGAAGCGATTGAAGGATTTACCAGTGCGTCTCGAGACACGGGCTCGGGCTCGGGCTCGGGCTCGATGTCAAGAGCCGACCGCGAAAATATCGAAAAATCGAAGAAGACGCCGTGTGATACAGATTGCACGAATTATGTAGAACTAAAAGGAAAAATAAATAACTTATCAAAATACGTAAATGCAGTGAAAGAACAAACAGAACAAGTGAAACAGACCGGTGATAAAATACAGGAATTAGGACAACAGATTGAAGACTTGAATAAGTCATTGTCTCCGGGAGGGCAAGTGAATATAAATGTTGAATAACGACAATGATTATTTTTATTCTAAGGAATACATAGTAGAGTATTAAAAATGCCTGGATATCTAGGTGAGTCATATGATTATTGGAAAAGTATCAGACAACCCGAAGAAATGGGGATGTCACCCGGATTTTCTCTCGGTGCATTAGCGACAAATGTAGATGGTCTGCTCTCGTATGTCGAAGTTCTTATTTCAGGAACAGGGCCAGCGAGTTCTACTGGAAAACCTCTCGGAAATAAATTCTTCGTAGAGACAACCGGAAAGTGTAGTGAAACGACACTTGAGAAATGGAAAAAAGAACGCGAAGAAGATGCAGCGTGGGAAACCGCGTATAAGGAGGTGGATTATAAAGTCGGGGCAAAAAAAATCACGGAGGACGAAGCTGTAAAAATGAAAAACGCATTGAACGAAGAGAAAGCGAAACGCGATGCTGGACGAGACAAAGAAAAGAAGAAGGTGAACCGCTTTATGTATGTGAATAATATCCCGGATGGTTCCGTTCCATTTCTCGCTGACGCTGGAGACGGGCGTGGGTTTCAATCTCTAAGGGGTCTTATTCCTGGTGCTCTTGGAAATTTAGCTGCTTTGAACCCGGTTCAATTATTTAATGGATTTACTGCTGGAACTTATCCGGACTGCGCTGAAATTACATTGGAAACAATCAACAATGAAAATGTGTCTAGTAGCGAAACGCGGCATGTAGCATTAATCGATATTGTGGAATTGAACCCGTGTTCATTAAAAGGGCGGGTGAATCCTGCTACTGGAAAGCGATGTAAGCTTCCGGAATCGTTCAATGGAATGAACGGACGCGTTTCCGCTGAAACCGAAAAAGAAAACCCAAGTGTTATATATGAAGTTGGCACTTTAGCAGGTTCATCTGGAGTTGCATATCAAACATCTCACCGTAGTCCATTAAGCTATAATATGGAGAAATCGTCCGGAAAGAGCGAACTATCGTATGATTCATTTCATCGGAAAGGCGCACCGACAGGTCATAGTATGAATGCCAGAGAAGTGATGGCGAAACATGATGCCAACGCTTCGTCGTTTTACGACAAACCAATACCGTCGTCGATGTCGTCGTCGTCGGTGGTAGACATGCAAAACGAAGAAGGGATGAGTATTGGGTCGGTTTATGATGATATGATAAACAAATTATCTTCTTTATTTGAACGAAGCGAACTTGCGCGAGGAGAAGACCTTTCTACACTGCAGGGCGATACTGCTTCGCAAGTCTATTATTATGGCATTACCGCTGTTTTATTATACATTTTTTATAGAATTCTTTATAAAAAGAGGCGATGAACTGTTCCGTTCCGTTCCGTTCCGTTCCGTTCCGTTCTTTATGAAAATATACGATTTCATAATGAACTATTTTTGATATTATTATATACTTTATTTGCGTAATGTCTGGTGACGATTGCGGCGTTTGTGATGACGGTGCGTTGCTGCTTTCCGATTTGAAGAATGAACATAATGGCTACGACCGCCTTCAATTGCTCCGGGGGTCTGCGGCGGCGTCAGTGATGATTGACCCTCGGTGGAAGAAACGGCGGCGGCGGCAGGGACAGCGGTGGCGGGGGCAGCAGGAGAAGTAACCGACTCCGACGAATTTGTAGACACTTCTTCATTGACGGGAATTTCAGGAAGGGATGAAGGTTCTTCTACTTGTTCGGTTTTGGAATCTGAACTGGAGACCGAAACGGCATCTAGCGCGGCGTTTGGCTCGGTCTGTTGCTCGGCATCTGACCCGGCCTCTGACACGACATCTGACGCGACATCTGACGCGACATCTGACCCGGCCTCTGACGCGACATCTGACGCGACATCTGACCCGGCCTCTGACACGACATCTGACTCGGCCTCTGACTCGGCCTCTGGGGCTGAGGCTTTTTCATTTCCTTCTTGCTCTGTGCTACTAGTTTCTTGAGGACTAGTTTCTTGAGGAACAGTATCTAATCCGTCAAGCGGATAATTATTATTTTTTAAATGGTCGATAAGTGCTTCTTTAAATGCCGTTAGTGCTCCTTGCGAAGCGGTAAATGCAGCAATTAAAATAGAAACCTTACTATCATCTAACTTCCTTGCTGCTGCTTGTTCAGTTTCTAACCTATTTTTTAGTTCAGCGTGTTCTTTTTTTAAGGCATCATAATTTTCGCGAAGTTTATTCATCTTTTGAGAAATAAAATCAAAATCAACTTCATTATTATCATCGTCTTCACTGCCGCTGACGCTAGCACTTGCGTCGTCTACATTGCTCGTGTCTTTTTCAGACGAACCTAATAGATTGCCTAGAAATGATGTTGATTTTTCTTCCTTCACAGGTTCTTCTGCAGTGGCAGGGGCAGGGGCAGGGGCAGGGGCAGGGGCAGCAGAAGCATCGGCATCGGCTTCGGCATCGGCTTCGGCGGGAGCAGGTTCAGACGACCCGAATAAATTACCAAGAATAGATTTTTCTTCCTTGACAGGTTCTTCGGGTTTCACAGGGGCAGCATCGGTAGAAGCAGCATCGGTAGAAGCAGCAGCATCAGACGACCCGAATAAATTACCAAGAATAGATTTTTCTTTCGCAGGTTCTTGAGCAGCAGGTTCTTTGGCAGGAGCAGCATCGGTAGAAGCAGCCTCAGACGACCCGAATAAATTACCAAGAAAAGATTTTTCTTTTACAGGTTCTTGAGCAGCATCAGCAGCAGCAGGCGCAGCAGCAGGCGCAGGAGCAGGAGCAGCAGCAGGGTCGTCCTTTATTAAACCAAATAAAGCACCGCCTTTCTGTGATTGTTTTTGTTTATTTGCGTATTGACTTGTAATGCTAGATATGCTCGTCATATGATTTACTCGCTTCTATTATAATATCACTATATTATTTTGTATCGTAATACTTACAACAATTCATTGCTTATGATACAAAAATGTGTCTAAAACTTGATACGCTTATGGAGTTCAAGGGCAACAAGACCACCTGCGACCTGGGCAAGGATATAAGGAACAGCATCAGACATCGGAATCTTACCAGCTGCCGCCATCATCACAGTAACCGCAGAGTTGAAGTGACCTCCAGAGATGTGCCCGCCGAGCATAATCGCAATGGCTAAAGCAGCACCAATCGCAATCGCATTGCCAGTAGCGATGATGACATACAGGAAGAAAACGGTTCCAAGAAACTCAACTAAATACTTGTTCAACATTGGTGCGTGTTATATAATAATTTAATAAAAAAAGTTTATCCTAAATGTATTTAGGACAAGAATACAGACGGATGGGCGATAGACTAAGGCAAACTCGCGTATTATTATCTATAGAATACATAATACATAATACATAATACATAATATACGATGGCACTCATCGAAAAATCGTTTGAAAGTCTAAATGCTACGAATTGGTATAAGAACGTTACGAAAAGTGGAACGGCGATGACCGTAGATTTCAGCGGTGCCGACCCGAATGTCGAACTTCGTATCGTAAATGGAGAAACAAGTAGCGTTGGAAGTATAACATATCCCGATTTTATCATCAATCCGGAACTCAATTCTTTCGAATTCAATACTGAGATTTACTGGACAGCAACACAAAACGGTGGTGGCGATAATTATCAAATCACGTTCGGAAACACGATGCCCTTTCGACTTTATTTTAATTTTTGGGACGATTATGGTGTAGCCCAAAATTACCCGTCCCACTTACGAGGACAAGGTGTATATGTTCTGAATACAGCCTACTACCCAGTGGTTAGAAGCACTATTGCTCCAGGGCCTAGAGGTGCCGGCGAAAACACGTGGTTTCCGGTTCGTGTTCTTTACGACAGAAACGCTGTCAATACGTGGACTGTTATGATAAATGGAACGACGGTTTTGACATACACAGACCCTAATGTGAACACGTGGCAACGCGTTGCCAACAATAATGGCGTCACTGTCTCTGCTGTAAGTGGTGGCGGATTGAAAATGCGGCTTTTTCTTCGCCGACTCGGCCTGTCGTATAAAGCGATGATGCCTGTCCTGACTTTACAAACCGGCGTGATGCCGAAAAAGTTTTATCCATCGGCAGACGACTCGACATTTTCAAGTAATCGTGCAGCATATATGCGCACACTTTATCCGCGAATCACCGACACGGCGACGGCAGCAGACATCACGAAACAAAAACTCATATACAATCGCCACGACGCTTCCTCTCGGATGGAGCGGCTTAAATTACAGGCAATTGGAAAGAGTTCGTTACGCGTCAAAGAAACGGAGAATATACAATATAAAGCGCCAAATGTAAATGATGTGCGCGAGGCACTTTCGCGTTCCAGGTCACAAGGATATGTCGTTCCTCCTAAATTTCAGAATCGTTGAAAGTAGTTTTATATCATAAAAACACAAATCGAGTGATTTTATGATATAGTATTGTTCGTGGCGTGGCGTGGCGTGGCGTGGCGTGATTAACGGCGAATCGCGCGAATTGCCGACTGAGCCGCGTTATTTGCGCCGCCAAACCCGGCATCATTATAGTTACGATTCACTGCCATCTGTTTGCGAAAACGCGTATAATCAGACCCGTCGTAGACAAATTTGGTATTACAAGTGGCGGATGGAATGCCAGTTCCGTCGTTTTGTGAATGAACACCGCCAGCTAAACCACGCCAGCCGGAAGTGATACTTTGACGAGCACTGGTGACTTGGTTGGAACCACCAGACGTATAGTATTCGCGCGAAAGGTAGTCGCCGGCATTATTCACGACGCGGAATGGGGTCGCGGCAGGAGCACGGCCTCCTAATTTCTCACTTGCAGCAGAGCCGTTCCACGCCTTACGAAGAGAAAAACGCAATGTTTCTAATTCCGAACTACCTTTCATCGTTCCATTGGAAACAGGATTGGGGGAAATGCCAGTTAAACTACCGCCTAAAGTAAAATTCATATTGTATTAAATATATATTATATATTATAAGAGGTATAAAATATAATACAATAATATTGTCGTGTTCGTGTTTACTTATTGGCGGGAAAACGGTTGTCAAGAACGCGGTTCACACCCCAAGTCGCAGCACCGCCGATAACACCACCGGCGACGGCACGACCAACAAACGCAATACCAGCGACGACAATCGGGGCGATTTTCACGTCGGGGACACTGTGATCGGATGAAAAGTCCATTGTTGATATAATATATATGAATATAAATATAAATATAATAGATAAAAAATATTTATATCATCTTCACACGAGCCGCTCTAATTTCGTGATTATTTATAAGGGTATAAGCACAGCACAGCACAGCACAGCACAGCACAGCACAGCACAGCACAGCACAGCACAGCACAGCACAGCACAGCACAGCACAGCACAGCACAGCACAGCACAGCACAGCACAGCACAGCACAGC
>Ga0164292_10002421_pt1 | contig 15202 bp, 16 predicted proteins | sample GEODES117metaG_FD_111486 | JGI IMG/M metagenome (GOLD analysis project Ga0164292, IMG submission 111486) | Eutrophic lake water microbial communities from Lake Mendota, Wisconsin, USA - GEODES117 metaG | ecosystem: Environmental > Aquatic > Freshwater > Lake | place: USA: Lake Mendota... | reverse complement strand
TAAATATATTTGGAAAGGATGCCTTACGGTGTCCTTTTCCTATTTATAATATATATGGATCCTACGTTAGTATTTGGATTATTTCAAGACCCTGAAGATAAATCAGATAAGAAGGTAAAGGAGATCTCAGATTTCTCAGACCATCCGTATATTTTTATGGGAATGTTTACCCGGATTATTTTCAGGGGAGACGTTCTTAATGATCAAGTGATTAGGTTCTTTACCGAGATTAATAAAGACTTGGATAAAGTAAATTTAGAACAACTCAATAAGAGCTTGATTTTTAATAGAGCTTATTCGTATCTTTCTCAATTGAGTTTAGAAGATTCATTTCACATAGATACACTTTTGGAGAAAGCAGATGATAATTTTTTACAGGCCTGCACCTTAGCTCTAGATCATTTTTTAGAGTTGGAGGAATATGAAAAATGTAGTTTTGTAAAAAATATTATAAATTTTATAGAGTTTTCTCAAAACAAGTTGCCTTTGTAGTTTTTAGTTCTTATCATCTATACGTGGGGTTTTGAGACAGGGGGAAAGTTAGAAGGGATATAATAATATGAGATATAGAGATCAAGTAATCAACAAAGTAGAGGTATTAGAAAGTACTTTAAAGGTGTTAAGGCAGATTGTTCAAAGACAAGAGCCAATCAAAACATACTTAGAAACTATTGAAAGAGCAGAAGAACAGCTTAGTCAAGTTAAACAGTATGTTGAAATGGAGCCGATAACTTCTAATGAAGTAGGTGGCTTTTCCGGACAAAGGTAACTATCTTTAGAGTATGAATTTAACAGCAGAACAGATCCAATCAAATTGGGAGGAATTTTTAGGGTATATTGATACCTATATTTCTTCTCCAAGGAAAGAAGACTTGCGTAAGTTTTATGAAGACCGTGTAGATAGGTTTATCTTAATGCCGGCAGCTAATACTACTAAGTATCATAACTGTTTTCCCGGAGGTTACATTGAACACGTTAACCGTGTTATTAAAGCTTCCTTGCATTTTGCAAAACTTTGGGAAAGATTTGGTTGTGATATGTCTACTTTTACGATTGAGGAATTAGTTTTTGCTGCTATGAATCATGACTTAGGGAAGGTAGGGGATAGTCAGAACGACCTTTATTTACCCGGAAAGGATGAATGGAGGAAGAAGAATTTAGGTGAGGTTTACTCTTACAATAATGAGGTTGCTTTCATGACTGTTCCTGATAGGTCTTTATTCTTACTTCAAGAAGCTGGAATTAGATATTCTATGAATGAGATGCTTGCTATTAGGACCCATGATGGACTTTATGAAGAAGCTAACAAGGCTTACTTAATTTCCAGGATGCCAGAAAGTAAACCTAAGTCAGTGATTGTCTATATCTTGCATCAAGCAGACTTAATGTCTTCAGTAGTTGAGATGACAGTCAATCCTACAGAGCAACCTAAGTCAAAGCAGTTCTCAATTTCAAAAGAGACTACTCAGAAGAATCCAGTAACTCACCAACAGCAGGCAAAAAACAAAGCATTATCTAATATTCAGAGTGATGGTTTGAAAAATGCAATGACTAACTTTTTCACAGACTAATGACGATACTAATTATTATATTGAGTCTAGTAGTATGTGTATTAAGCTATACAACTTACAACTTACTTCGTAAAAATGAAAAGCAGGAAGATGTTTTAACTGCTTACTTACTGTACATGGATAATTTATCTAAGATTATCGAACACAGTGAACAACAACTTCAAAAAATTGATAGCAAAGGCACATTCCAAAGTGATGATGAGATCGGTTGGTTCTTCGAGCAAATAAAGGTTATTCAAAGCAGATTAAATAACTTTAAATTGACCGATGACCGAGAAGAAAAATAAAAATTACTTTACTCACGATACCGAGCTTGCGATAATCAAATATGTGCACACTGAGGATTATGCTGAACGTAATAAGATTTATAGGGAAGAGATTCACTACGCACTGTATAAGTTAACACAAAACTTAATTCATACTTTTAAATTCTACTACACCGAGGAGACAAACCTAGAAGACCTTCAACACGAAGTAATTACCTTCCTGCTAACTAAACTAGATCGCTTTAACCCTGAGAATGGAGCTAAGGCGTATTCTTATTTTGGAACGGTTGCTAAGAGATACTTGATCGCTTCCAACCAGAAGAACTACAAGAAGAGAATGGAGTTGCTTTCCCTGGATACTCTAAATACAGAACAGGAAGATGGTGAGGTTGTTTATGGAGACGTATTAGATGTTAACGGAGTTCAAGCTGATACTCAAGTCTACCATCCGGTAGATGAGGTGTCTGAATTCTTAGACATTTATGTTGAACATTGTACGGATAACATTTACGAGCTATTCCCCAAAGATGAAGATGCACAGATTGCTGACGCAATCCTTGAACTATTTAGAAAAAGGGAACACATTACAATCTTTAATAAGAAAGCTCTTTATATTTACATCAGAGAGATTATCGATGTTAAGACACCTAGAATTACAAAAGTAGCTAGTGAACTTGGGGATCTCTATAAAAAACAATATGCATTCTACGTAGAGAACGGGTACGCAAGCTTCTAAACTGTACTACTTTCTATTTATAAAAAATAGACTACTCATGAGTTTAGATAAATTAATATTCAAAAATAAGAAATTCGCAGACCTTCTAGAAGAGATTTACGACAATCAGAAGAAGAAGGAGAAGCAGATTTCAACTCTTATTTCTGAGCTACGTCCCCTAATCGAAGATACCGGAGATGCGACTTTAATTGTACCTCTGATTAAAGAGTACCTTGAGATTGGAGTTAAGAATGACGACCAACTCGTAAAAGTTGCAACAATCATCCAACGCATATTTCAGAATCAAGATTCAGCTACCGACTCGTTCGGTATTTCTGATGAAGAAAGAGAGCAGTTACTAAAAGAGATTAACAACATCAAAGAAGAAAAGTAATGGCAAAATTTGGCTTTGGAGCTTTAAACGATAATTATAATACTGGAGCTTCAGGCACTAGTAAGACTCTTGATGCATTAAAGCTTGCAAATTTAAATTCAACCGGGAGGGTACTAAGCGTTGTCTTAGATGATACTCATCCCAAGTACCAAGAATTAGGAGGGCCAAAAGCTATCGGTGCAGTTGAGATAATCGACCTCTCAGGGGGTACGGGAGATTACTCTACAGTATCTGAAAATCAAAATTACAGAGTCGCTTACCCACTACAGCCTGGTATTAAGAACTACCCGCTTATAAATGAGGTTGTCTACTTGGTATCACAGCCAACAAAGAAGATAATGCAGGAATTCAGCAAAAGCTTTATACTACATTAGTGTAGTAAATCTTTGGAACCACCCACACCATAATGCCATCCCGTATTCTGCAGGATCATCAACTCCTGAGAATTCAAAAAACTATCAAGATTCAGCTTTAGGGAGTACAAATAAACTAACAGACACTTCGGGTACAATTAAGTTTGGAAAGTATTTTAAAGAGAGGTCAAACATTTATCCACTGCAACCTTTCGAAGGAGATTTAATCTACGAAGGAAGATGGGGTAACAGCATTCGATTGAGCGGTACAGCTCCGGATAAGAACTCTTGGTCTACTGTAGGAACTCAAGGAGACGCTATAACCGTTATTAGAAACGGACAGACAGATAACCCAAATAAAAACGGATGGGATTTTACAGTAGAAGATATAAACACAGATGCATCTTCTATCTACCTAACAACGACTCAAAAGATACCGCTACTTGCGAATACAAATTACTTTAGCTACAAATCAAATCCCCCTACTCTACCTGATGAATACACAGGTAAGCAGGTAATTATAAACTCCGGAAGGTTAATATTTAATACAACAGAAGATCACTTATTATTAAGTTCAGCAAAAAGTATCAGTTTAAGTTCTGCAGGAACAGTTAACATAGATGCTTCTGAAATGATAATTCAAACCAGTAAAATATACTTAGGGTCTAAATCTGCTAAAGAACCACTGCTACTAGGTGATACAACAGCGGCACTCCTAAAAGATATGTTAAATATACTAACAAAACTAACAGAAGCCTGTGCCGCCGCTGCTAACGGAGGAGGTCCAGTTACACCTTTGAATAGTACAGCAGCAAAACTCTTACCTAGGTTACAAAAATTAGCTCCGAAAATAGACTCAATTAAATCAACCTATAACTTCACTGTATAATGACACCGGAAGAATTAGAGAAGCAGCGACAGCAAGAACAGCAAAAAAGAGATAATTTTAATAAAAAATTAGAATTAGCTCGAACAGTTGTAGGTGCTGCTGCAGTTGCGGGAGCAAGTCAACTAAAAGGTCTAGATAGAATAAACCAATCTATTAACGATAAAGTAGCTTCTCTGCAGAGTAAAGCAGCAGATCAACTATCACAATTAGCTTCTGACCTAGGAATAGAAGGACTCGAAACAGGAGTACCTACCCTACCGTCTCTCTGCCCACCACAAGCAATCTTAACAAGAGTAACCACAATCAGGGATAATTTCATAGATGAGATAGAGGCAGCAGCGAAATACATCAACCTTATTGATAATTCTCTACAAGTCATCAAAGATGTACTCAACGGATCAATAACAACCTTAACTGCATTGAACATATTAAAGACTGCTTCATCCGCAGCTACTAAATTTATACCCGTCGTTCCTGGATCAATCACTGCACTACTCTCAGATCTAGATGACGTTAGAACAATATTAACTTTTAAAACAGACGGGAATCCAAGACTGCCAGAATTAAAAAGAGCAGTAGATCTAGGGGCGACATATACCTCTGAAGCTAGTATCGCTATAAATTCAATTATAGTATTATTAGCCTTTATAGATCAAGTATTAGCAAAATGCGGTCAACAACTAAAAAGCGTATCTGCAGATATCCAGCAACTAACTCAACCTGTTAGTAGCATAGGGAATACCGACTTACTATACAAAGGATTTACTTTTGAGATCGTAGATAAATACTTCAGCCCAAGCCTTAACCAAAGAATAGGTCAAGCTAGAAATAAACAAGGAATTGTTCTTCTTCAAACAGAACCTTCATTCACTCAAGATCCAAAAGTATTAGTTGAAGAATTAAAACTCATTATCGATAGAGATAACCTAAAAGCCGATTAAGAAATATTTATAAAAGATGGATACCAAAGTATTTAAAAAACTCATCAAAGAAGCCGTTAAAGAAGCTATTCAAGAAGAACTAAAAGAGATTCTACTAGAAGCAGTACGTGCCCCTAAAACAATCATTCAGGAGAGCTACTCAGCTCCTGTACCAGTTTCAACCCAACCAGTAGTATCAAGCATTAATGCAAGAGATAAATACAAAGAATTACTAGGTAGCATGATGGAATCAAAAAACGGAAATATTTCTATGACTTCAAACGATGCTTTAGGTTTCGGAGCACAGCCCGGATACAGACCACCTGCAACAGTAAATACCGCCGGGGAAGGATCTGCACTACCTGCAGGAGAAGTTAACCTAGACCAAATCATGGGTCTTATTAAGAAGAAGTAATGGCATTTGATGCAAAGAAGATATTCCCAATAGATAAGAAACCTTCAGTCGCTGTAGGAGTCGGAATACCCTTTGCTGCACCCGCTGTTTTTACCTCCACCTACACTACTCAACAAGCTATTAAAAACAACCTGATTAACTTCTTTTTAACCGGGACCGGACAAAGGTATTTAAATCCAACCTTCGGAGCAGGCTTACAAGTTTATATTTTTGAACAACTAAATAGCAACACAGAGGTAGCCTTAGAGCAGGATATTCAAAGTATTATAAATGAGTATTTTCCAAGTGTTCTTGTTGAAAACTTAACGATAACCGGTAACCCTGATACAAACCAAATCACAGTTGCATTAAAGTATTCAATTAAAGATACAGGCACAATAGACAGCTTACAAATATCATTCAACTAAAATGGCAATAAAGAGAGACATAAAATACTTAAATAAAGATTTTAGCACGTTAAGGGCTTCCTTAATTGATTATGCTAAAACTTATTTCCCTACAACCTATAACGATTTTAGTCCGGCATCTCCCGGGATGATGTTCATGGAAATGGCAGCTTACGTAGGGGACGTTATGTCATTCTATTTAGATAACCAAATTCAAGAAACATACCTACAGTATGCTCGTCAGACAGATAACCTGTTTGAACTAGCTTATATGTTTGGTTACAAGCCAAATGTATCAGGTGTTGCTACAACAACTATTGATTTTTATCAACAAGTACCTGCAAAGGCATCTGGTACAGACACAATCCCTGATTTTGATTATGCTTTGTTAATTGCTGAGAATGCAGTCGTATCTTCAACTTCTAACAGTGAGGTTAAATTCCTAGTTCAAGACAGTGTAGACTTTTCAGTATCCTCATCACAAGATACAACAGAAGTTACAATCTTCCAAACAGCAGGATTAACTCCGGTTAGCTATCTTTTGAAAAAAAGCAGGCAAGCAATCTCTGCTACAGTTAACACTAGTGCTTTAACCTTTACTAGCCCAGTGCAATTTGACACAAGGTTGATTAATACTGATAAGATCGTTGGCATCTTAGATGCTACGGACAGTGACGGTAATAATTGGTATGAAGTAGATTATTTAGCACAAGATGCAATCTACTCCGGTATTAAGAATACAAACCCTAACGACCCTAACCGTTCAGTTGATAATGCAGATACACCTTATATCCTTCAATTAGAACAAGTTCAAAGAAGATTTGCAACCAGGTTTTTAGATTCAGGATCATTGCAACTACAGTTTGGAGCAGGTACTGCAACAGATACAGACGAAACAATCGTACCAAATCCAGACAACGTAGGTCTTGGACTACCTTTCCAACAATCCAAATTAACAACCGCATACTCACCTACAAACTTTATTTTTACAAAGACGTACGGTATTGCTCCTTCAAACACAACCATCAACGTTAGATACTTAACAGGTGGTGGAATAGCTGCAAATATTCCTTCAAACGACTTAACAGTTATTACAGGTAACATTAGCTTCTTAAATTCAAACCTTAATGCAGCTACAGCAAACACTTATAGAGCGTCTTTAGCGGTTAATAACCCGGATGCAGCGGTTGGAGGTCAAGACGGTGATAGTATTGAGGAGATTAGACAGAACACTTTATCAAATTACCAAACTCAATTACGTAACGTAACTCAGGATGATTATTTAGTAAGATCATTATCGATGCCCGCTAAGTACGGGGTGATTGCTAAAGCATATATTGAACAGACCAAAGTTGCTAATTTAGGGATAGGTGAAACACCGTCTACATTAGATTTATATGTACTTACATATAATAGTAGTAAAAACCTAGTAATAGCTTCGAATGCACTTAAACAAAACCTGAACACCTACTTATCTCAATACAGAGTTATAGGTGATTCAGTTAGAATTAAAGATGCTTTTGTAATTAACATAGGAGTTAATTTCGATATAACAGTTGCTGCAAACTACAATAGTAACGAAGTAATTTTCAACGCTATTACAGCGGTAAGAGATTATTTTAACATAAACAGTTGGCAGATCAACCAACCTATCTTACTGAAAAATTTAAGCCTTCTGATTGATAATATCGACGGAGTACAGACAGTTAAGAATGTTGAAGTTGTTAATCTAACTGGACAAGCATTAGGTTACTCCAATTATTCTTATGATACAAAAGGAGCTACTATTGACAACGTAGTATATCCTTCTATTGATCCGATGATCTTCGAAGTGAAGTATCCAAATGTGGATATTAAAGGAAGAGTAGTTTCTCTTTAATTCCTATTTATAACAAATGGCAGTATATAAAATCTTCCCGGAGAAAGACGCTACCCTGTATAGTGAATACCCAGTAATGAATTCTGGTATTGATGAAATTATTGAAGCTACTACAAGTACTACTCTTGACGGAAGTGCTGCAACAACAAGTAGATTCTTAGTTAAATTTAATCAATCTGAAATTTTAGATGTTATAAACAGCAAAGCAACCGGATCTCTTGCAACATATTTAAAGGTGTTTGTAGGAAAAGTTGAAGGACTAGGGCAAGAAACAACTTTACAATGCTTTGCAGTATCAGGCTCATGGCAGAACGGTACAGGTAAATACTTAGATAGTCCGCAAACAACTAACGGGGTTAGCTGGGTATACAAAACCAACTCAGGTTCAAACGCCTGGGCAACTTCATTCCCTGCTTTAGAAGCAACCGGATCTTGGTCTGGATCAAATACAGGAGGAGGTAACTGGTATGTAGATACGCCTTACGCACAGAGTGCCTCTTATCAATATAGAAGTACTTTTGATATAGTTTTGGATGTAACACCTACAGTTTTAGCTTGGTATAGTGGATCTATTCAAAATGACGGATTTATTATTAAGCAAGCCGACTCTGCTGAATTCTCTGCAGACCCTGCTAAGAAAGTACAATTTAAATACTTCTCAGTAGACACCAATACAATTTACCCGCCTCAACTAGAATTTAGATGGGATGATTTTAGCTACAATACAGGATCATCTACTCAAACAATTATTACAGATCCAGACGTAGTTGCAACTCTTCCAAACAATTCAGGCATCTACTATCCAGGATCAATCCAAAGATTCAGAATTAATGCAAGACCTCAATTCCCACCCCGGGCATTCGTAACAGGTTCATTCTATACATTTAACTACTACCTACCTACCGCCTCTTATTGGTCAATCGTAGATTTAGATACAAATGAAGTTGCAATTGACTTTGATAGTACGTATACTAAAATTAGTGCTGACTCTAATAGTAATTACTTTGATGTGTATATGAACGGTTTAGAACCTGAAAGATACTACAAGATCTTATTTAAAACAGTTATCGACGGTGCTACTAGAATTTTAGATGAAAAGTATTACTTTAAAGTTGTGAATGGCTAATGAATTCGGTAGTTGATTTAAACAAACAAGTATTTGAAAAACAACAATACCAGCAAGTTGTCGATACCTCATTTACACAGCTCACAGTAGGGGGCGCTTCACCAACAGCAGCTACCACCATACCTCTACCCACCGTTCAAGAATTTTTTGATAATTACGCTCAACTATTCTACCAAATACCAAAAACAGGTGAGACAAACTCTCATCAGTACCTAGTAAATCAGAGTAGTGCATACATAGGGGGGGAAGGGAATAACGAAGAAATAACCGCATTACTTGCAGAGGTTACAGCTTTAAGAGAGGAGAATTTACAGCTACAACAACAACTATTAGATATAAAACCAATTAATGGATAAGCAGATATACATACAGGATGTACCCTCGATTGAACTTGGTGGACAGACTTATACTCCGTCTGACAACTCCCTTATTGCTTCTTTTAGAACAGACATAACGTTTAACAGCTCTACAGATTATATTGAGTATTACATCTACAACGCTAATAAGCAAATAATTGATTCAGTAGAGAAACTAACAAGTTTTGCAATTTACGGAGAAGATCTTAATATTAATCCAGAAAAAGATTTAGAGAGTAGAGCATACCAAGAAGGACAGTATTACACAGTGTATAACTTTCTAAGACCGCTACTATCTTCAAGCATATTAGAAACATACTACATTTCAGAAATATCAACAGATAGGACAGAAATTAGACTTGCCAGCACTGATATAGTAGCTGGTGATATAGTTGATTCTACGGTTGCATTAAGAGCTGCAATTGAAACAACTCCTTACCAGAAAGATTTTAATTTAGATTTTGGAGCAAACACCTTAGTTATAGCAAACAACGTTTTGCTTGACGACACTGATCCAAACAACGTTACTGTTTTAATTAAGCTTTACGAACCGCTTCCTTCACAGTTTGATATTCAATCAAAGTGTTGGGGAGTAGAGAAAATTGCAGAATCAAAAGCATACCTAATAAACATTAAGACAACCTATACTGCTCAAGACAGTACAGTAAAACTAAAGGGACCTAATATTAATTTACAAGTTAGTTCTGAATTAAACAAAACAACAGAATATCAAAATACCCAGACATTAAGTAATTCAGACAGCTCTGCTTTAACATACCAGTTAAACAGTTTACTTGCAGAATCTGGGATCGAACTTAATATTAACTATAGTAATTATGGAAACTTCGTATTTTTCTCTAGTGCACAAACCAGGTTAGAGAACTTTTACTATAAGTTAGGTTTAATCGAGGAATACACAGTTAGTAGCAGCTACGGAAACACCTCCAATGCTTATTACAATTCAGCAAGCGTTAGTTACTGGGATTCAAAGATAAACGAAGTTATTACTAACTTTGACGGTTACGAGTATTACTTATATTACGAATCCGGAAGTACAGCATGGCCTAAAACAACTAGCGTACCTCCTTATACAAATGCTGCAACAACATCAACGCCAAGTCTAAATTGGTTTACATCTCAATCAGCAATCGCACAGACTTTTGATGAGGACAACAAAGACAGCCTTGTTGGAGCTATACCAATGTATATCAAAGAAGATCCTGCAAACACCAACTACGAATTATTCGTTGAAATGGTTGGACAGCATTTTGATAGTATTTGGGTTTACACTCAAGCAGTTACTCAAAAATATAGTTCTGACAACCGAGTAGAGTCGGGTCTATCAAAAGACTTGATTGGAACTGCTTTAAAAGACTTTGGTATTAAGTTATACCAGAACAACTTTACATCAGATAACCTATACAACACCTACCTAGGATACACACCTTCAGGAAGCTTACTACCTTATACAGGGCAGGAGTTAATCACAACTTATGTAACAGCCTCTGCAACCGGATCTTTGATTCCGTTAGACAATCTTTCATCAGAGGTTTATAAGAGACTTTATCACAACCTTCCTTACCTTCTAAAGAAAAAAGGAACGGTTGAAGGATTAAATACACTAATTACAACGTTCGGTATTCCTGATACTATTCTAAGGGTTTATGAATATGGAGGAAAAGATAAGGTAACAAACACTTGGGACCAATGGCAGAACAAGTACAACTACTCTTTCGATACAGAGGGTATAAATTATGTAACCTCCTCTTTCGTTTTAAATTCAAATTGGAATGCAAATAATAACAGGCCAGAAGCTGTCGAGTTTAGGTTTAAGACCAGGGGTATACCTTCAGCAGATCATTACTCACAGAGTTTATGGTCAACAGATACCTTTGTTAACCTAGTATTAACATATACTGGAAGCGTAAACACATCAGGATCTTACACCGGTTCAGTAGTTAGCCCATACAGTCAATACGGAAAACTAGACTTAATACCAGATTACACCTCACCACAAACTTCTGCAAGTATCTACCTACCCTTCTTTAACGGTGGTTGGTGGTCTATACTAGTAAACAAGCAAGGAACAGTCTATACAGTATATGCGAAGAACAACCTATACCAAGGGCAGAACGTGAATACACTAGGGTTTCAAGCATCTGCATCGGTAGATCCTTTTACAGCAGACCCCTGGAATAATGCAGTACGATCATACTTCGGATCCTCTTCTTTTAGTGCTAAAACATTCTCAGGATCACTACAAGAACTAAGATACTATACAGTAGCGTTAAGTGAAAGCTCATTTAACGACTATGTAATGAACCCAGGTTCAACAGAGGGAAACCATACTAATGCAGCACCAAACCAACTAGCTTTCAGAGCAGCCCTAGGAGGAGAGCTATATACCAGCTCAGTCTCAATACACCCAAAAATCTCAGGAAGTCAAGCAACAACATCTTCTTTCGTTTCGACAAGTACTTTTTACTTTAACATACCACCATCATCAGCATCTATGTACGTAGATACCGGATATGTAGAAGATGGTTATGCAGAACAAATACTGTTCACTCCTTACATACCGAACAGAGAAATTACCTTTTACGATCAGCCGGCAGTCGGAATTAAAAATGCTGTCTCCGCTAAAATTAAAACTGGAACCACAGACGTATACGGAACAGTTCTGTCAGGATTAAATACTTTACAACAAAACTACGCGGTAAGTCAAAGCTACACCAGGGATGTGAATTACTTGGAAGTAGGTTTCTCTCCTCAGAATGAAATCAACGAAGATATTAATTCACAAATTGGTTACTTTAACATCGGAGAGTATATCGGAGATCCAAGAAGACTCTCAGAAGATAACTACAAATACCCTGCATTAGATCAGTTAAGCACAGAATACTTTAAAAAGTATACAGCTTCGTACAACTACAATGATTACCTTAGATTAATTAAATTCTTTGATAATTCACTATTCAAGTTAATAAAAGACTTTATTCCTGCAAGAACAGGAGCTGCAACAGGTGCAATTGTTAAACAGCATCTGCTTGAAAGGAATAGACAAAGACCTGCTCAAGTAGAATACTCTCAACCTGAATATACAGCCTCAGTTACATCTGTAGCAAGAGACTATCAAACAGGGTCTATAGGGGTTTTCACAGGTGGTGCTGGTGGATCAGTTAACAGCTTAACAACCACAGCACAGGCATGGAGTTCCTCTATTCTAACCAAAGCAGGAGCCGTATCTGGAATAGATTCATCACAGTATGAATTCTTTAACGGACAGTATTCTGGTTCAACTTTATACCCACAATTACATTACCAATTAAACACTACACCGTTACTAAATAACGTTAGTGGTAGTAGGTTATCAAATGTTTACGAAGATGTAGATTACGGAACAAACGGATCGAATCCAGTTAATCAAGCTCTTATTTTCTCTGGAAGTGCCCTCCGTGCCCCTGTTCAAGATTCAAACTACTCTTCAGGGAGTACTTGGGTTAAGAGTAGGTACGAAGGAATTAAGCTAACTAGTGCAAAATACAATACATACACTCCTGGAGATATATCCTACGGTCAAACAGCTGTAATCGATAGCTACAGTAATTACATAGGCTACTTTGACTTAATTGAATCCTCAGACCCAGAATACCCGGGCGGCGGCATCGTTAACCTAAAGTACCTAGTACATACAGACGGTACAGTTGTAGGTCTTACAGCAGCGAATCAAAACCTAAACTTAGTAGAAAATACCTTTAGAGCAGGGCAACCAGCATCAGCAACCTTCTTTGGACAATCTTACTCAAACACAAATACAACCACTGCTGTACCTATAATAGAAGGAGGAGCATCCTACAGGACAATTATAGTTAAATCCGGCTCTAGAAGTGGGTCTCCCGGAACATTTGCAGACCTAGCCATAGCTTTTCAGAACTACCCTAACGGATATTCTTCTGGAGGAGCAGATACAACTTACGATACTATTTACTTTGCAACCTCTAGCATAAGCACTAGAATACTACAAGACTCAGGAAGTGCTCCTGCATATACGGTAGGTTGGCTAAGTATGATGTTAAGGCCATCTTCATCTGTCGCAGGGATATGTACCGGCTTTTCACCACAAGATGCTCAAATTTCTATTTGGAATAAATACCAATCTAAATACTATAATGCATTCATACCCTATGAAGAAACATTATTCCCGCTACAAACTTATGACTTTATAAGATTTGGACTAACTAACCCTGTTAGTGTTACCGGATCAGTAGACTACTCTTTTTCAAGCTACGCATTGTATAGAATAATCTCTTCTTCAATAGGAGACGTTAACGATATCGCCAGTAATCTAACACTAGAATCTGTAATAACAGGATCCTTCTCAGCAGACCTGCCCCACACTATCGGAACAACTCCACAAGGGTTCAGAATTTTCCGCAGAGTACCTGACGAAACAAAAGTAACCGTTTCACCAATACCTGCATATCTACAAAATGGAATCTTAGTACCAAGTAATTTTAATCCTAGCGTTGACCCAGTTGCACTAGCTCGCAAAGTAGGTTTAATAACTTAAAACTTAACAAGTACATATATTTATAATAAAACTAACAAATGGGATACTTATCTAATACCGTAGTTACAGTTGATGCAATCTTAACCAAAAAGGGAAGAGAGCTTCTTGCAAGAGGAGATGGTTCTTTTAGAATCACACAATTTGCATTATCTGACGACGAAATTGACTACACACTGTACAATCCAGCACAGCCCTCCGGTTCTGCTTTCTATGGAGAAGCTATTGAAAATATGCCTCTGCTTGAAGCATTTCCTGATGAGACTCAAATCATGAAGTACAAACTAGTAACTCTACCAAGAGGTACTGCTAAAATGCCTGTACTAAATATTGGGTATTCTTCAATCACTATTAAACAAGGTGCAGGATTATCAATCACTCCTCAGACTTTGAATTACTTATCTCAAACTGCTCTTTACGAGTCTTCTGGATACACATTCACAATTTCTGATGTTAGATTGTTCAATACTTTCAACGGTGTAGGTATCAATACCCCAGACGTTCAAGCTTTAAATCAAACTACTACAATCGGTACTACAGTATCTAAGACAGTAATTGGAACTACTTTGAATTTAAGTGCAACTACAATCAATACATTGTTCGGAACAAATACTTCATTATCCGCTACCTTGCAGGTAATTGGTAGAGATTCTGGTGCAAGACTTCAAATCCCTGTAACTGTTACCAAAACAAGCTAAGATATAAACCATGTCATTTAAAAGATTAGATCCAGAAGATTTCCTAGTTAGTATCGATTCGGTAACCGCTACTGCATGGTCTACTAATAACCCAACACTTACTACATTTTTTACTTCATCAATCGTTACTACAAACGATAGCTACTACAAGAATGTATACCAAACCGGATCAACAGCATCAGGCTCTACAACACAGTTTGCAATTGCCTACGGTAATAAACAAGGATCAGGAAGTGCTAACTACAACGATTTAATACCCGGTGTATCACCAACTAGAACTGTTTACGGTCAGTACAGAAACTTAGTTTACGGGGATGAAAATGCTCAATTTATTTTTGGAACAGTAACTGCTTCTGATTTTTGGGCAATAAACATAGACAGAGCAAGATACAAGGAACACTTGTTGAAAGGCACCTTTAATATTAAGCTATCAGGTTCTGCAGTATTGCAGCTTACTGATAACTCTGGAATGGTATCGACAGACACTTACTTAGATTGCGGTAGGGTATACCAAATTATTTCTGGTTCAAATGGAACTTCTTTTAACGGAGGAAATGGATATTCTACTTCTTCTGGATCTTACGGATTGTTCTTACCTGATATTGCTACAATCATTTTAAACCCATTAGCTTTAGGGCAGACAATTAATTTAACCCCTTCAAGATCG
>Ga0164292_10002420_pt1 | contig 15208 bp, 12 predicted proteins | sample GEODES117metaG_FD_111486 | JGI IMG/M metagenome (GOLD analysis project Ga0164292, IMG submission 111486) | Eutrophic lake water microbial communities from Lake Mendota, Wisconsin, USA - GEODES117 metaG | ecosystem: Environmental > Aquatic > Freshwater > Lake | place: USA: Lake Mendota... | reverse complement strand
CGCCAGTGCGGTGGCCAACACCCAGGGCCGGGTAACCGAGAACTCCGAGCGCAAGATCGACACCGCCCTGCAGTTGATGGACCGCCACGTCGACATCGGCGACATGCTCCAACGCCTGGCGATCCCGATCCCCAGCGTCACCACCCCGCAGATGTTCGCCTACCAGCTGATGGAGCGCGCGCGGGGTGACCGCAAGCGCATCGTGCTGCCCGAAGGCGACGACGATCGGATTCTGCAGGCAGCCGGCCGGCTGCTGCGCCGCAATATCGCCGAACTCACCATTCTCGGCGAAGAGACCCAGGTCCGTTCTCGCGCAGCCGAACTCGGTGTCGACCTCAACGCCGCGACCGTCATCAACCCGCGCACCAGCGACCTGTGCGAGAAGTTCGCCGAGCAGTATGCCGAACTTCGCAAGAAGAAGGGCGTCACGCTCGAGCAGGCCCGGGAGATCATTCACGACGTGTCCTATTTCGGCACCATGCTGGTGCACAACGACATCGTCGACGGCATGGTGTCCGGCGCCGCCCACACCACCGCACACACCGTGAAGCCGGCCTTCGAAATCATCAAGACCCAACCCGGGGTGTCCACGGTGTCCAGCATCTTCCTGATGTGCCTGTCTGACCGGGTGCTGGCCTACGGCGACTGCGCGATCGTGCCGGACCCGACGTCGGAGGAACTCGCCGACATCGCCATCAGTTCGGCGCAGACCGCCGCCCAGTTCGGTATCGACCCGCGAGTGGCGATGCTGTCGTATTCGACCGGCGAGTCCGGCAGCGGGGCCGGCGTCGACAAAGTCAGGGCCGCAACCGAACTGGTCCGGCAGCGCGAACCCGATCTGTTGGTGGAGGGGCCGATCCAGTACGACGCCGCGGTGGAACCCAGCGTCGCCGCCTCCAAGATGCCCAACTCCGCGGTCGCCGGCCGGGCTACGGTGCTGATCTTCCCAGACCTCAACACCGGCAACAACACCTACAAGGCGGTGCAGCGCAGTGCCGGCGCGATCGCCATCGGTCCGGTTCTGCAAGGCCTGAACAAACCCGTGAACGACCTGTCCCGAGGAGCGCTCGTGGAGGACATCGTCTACACCGTCGCGATCACCGCCATCCAGGCCCAGAGGTCGTGATGGCGGGTACCGTACTGGTCCTCAACTCGGGATCCTCGTCGCTGAAATATCAACTCGTCCGTCCAGACTCCGGTACGTCGGTGTTCGACGGGATTGTCGAGCGCATCGGGGAGGACACCTCCAAGGCCAAGCTTCGGCTCGGCGAAACCAAACTCGAACGCGACGGCCGGGTCGCTGACCACGAAGCGGCGCTGCGATTGGCCTTCGATCTGGTAGCCGAAGCCGGCGAGAGCCTGGACGACCTGGGTCTGGTCGCGGTCGGGCACCGCGTGGTGCACGGCGGCCCCAGTCTTTACCGCCCGACCGTCCTCGATGACGCGATGGTCGAGCAGTTGCGCGAACTGGCGCCGCTTGCGCCACTGCACAACCCGCCGGCGGTGCTGGGCATCGAGGTGGCCCGCAGGCTGTTGCCCGACCTGCCGCACGTGGCGGTTTTCGATACCGGGTTCTTCCACGACCTGCCTGCCGCCTCGGCCAACTACGCCATCGACAGGGAGGTCGCGGCGAAGTGGCGCATCCGTCGCTACGGCTTCCACGGCACCTCACATCAGTTCGTCAGCCGGGCCGCCGCGGAGTTCCTCGGCAAGCCGGTGGAATCGCTGAACCAGATCGTGCTGCACCTGGGTAATGGTGCGTCGGCCTCGGCGATCGCTGCGGGCCGGCCCATCGACACCTCGATGGGATTGACCCCGCTGGAGGGCCTTGTCATGGGTACCCGGTCCGGCGACATCGATGGCGGGATCATCAGTTATCTGGCGCGCACCGCCGGCATGGGTATCGATGAGATCGACACCATGCTCAATCGGCACTCCGGAATGCTGGGGCTCAGCGGCGAGAGCGATTTCCGGGTGGTGCACCAGCGCATCGCCGCCGGTGACCAGGACGCCCAATTGGCATACGAGGTCTACATCCACCGGCTGCGCAAGTACGTCGGCGCCTACCTTGTGCTGCTCGGACATGCCGACGTCATCACCTTCACCGCCGGCGTCGGGGAGAACGACGCCAAGGTTCGCCGGGACGCCCTGACCGGACTCGGCCGGCTCGGGATCGAACTGGACGAGGGTCTCAATGAGAGCCCGGCGCGCGGGGCGCGGCGGATCTCGACGGAGTCGTCGCCGACCACCGTGCTGGTCATCCCGACCGACGAGGAACTCGCCATCGCCCGGGCGAGCATTACGGTGGTCTAGGCCACCCGCCGAGCAGACACTAGAACGTGGTGGCGGGGCGGACTTCGTTGGCCAGGTCAACAAGCGCGTAACGGTGGGACTGGCTGATGGCGACCCGGGCCAGGCTGCGCAACGAGGCCTCCACGCCCAGCCGCAGCCCGTGATCGGTGAACGGAAACCCGAGGATCGGGCTGGGGTCTGCGGTGTTGTCAGCGGTCCAGTCCATCGCGGTGCCCAACACCAGGGCGCGGATCTGCAGGACCCGCGGTTCGGTGTCGGGAAGCGCTTCGACTCGGCGTGCGGCGTCGCGGATCTGCTCCTCGCTGAGTTCGTGCGCGGAACGCCCGGACAGCAGGGTCACCGCACTGGTCAATCGGGCAGTCGTGAAATGCCTTGAGCCGACAGGCACTTCATCCAGTGTGGTGACCGCCCCCTCGCGATCGCCCTCGATCGACTGGGCGCGAGCCAGCCCGAAGCCCGCGGAAATGATGTTGTTGTCGGTGTGCCAGACAGTCTCGTAGAAGGGCCGCTCGTCGGAGGTGCCGGCCAACTCCGCGGTTGCCGCAAGCGCCAGTTTCGGGGCGAGCTCACCGGGAAAGATATCCAGCACCTCGTTGAAATGTTTGGTCGCCGAGTCGAAGTCGCCGCTGAGTAGCTGCGACACCGCCTTGAACCACACCAGGCGCCAACGCCAGCCCACCCGCTCGGAAAGATCCTCCAGTTTGCGGCTCGCCTTGGCGACGTCGCCGAGGTCGAGCAGTGCGCGGACCTCCATCAGCGGGAGCTCCACCGAATCCGACACGTCCACACCTTCGGAATCCAGGCTGCCGTGCCGGGCGGCACGCAACGAATCCAGGGTCTGGACCGGTTGCGACAGCACCGTCGCGGAGAGCAGCGTGGCAGCGACATCGGTGGGGTCGACCAGCGGAACCGGAAGTGCGGTCACAATCTCCGGCGCGGTCAGCCTCTCGGCGTGCACCAACCCGTCGAGGTATACGTCGGTGTGGGCGACGAGCAGTTCGACCCCGAAGGTCGACCGGGTTCGAGTGAACACCGTCGACAGGCCCGGACGGGGTATTCCGGTGTCGGCGGCCACCACCTCGCGCAGGACGCCGAGCAACTGCGAACTCATCTCCTCGGCGCTGGCGAACCGCCGCTTGGGGTCCGGGTCGATTGCCCGCCGCAACAGGCGCCCGAAGGAGTCGTATTTCTTCAGAGTCGGATCCTCCGGCGGCAGCCCGTCGACGTAGCGGCCGTTGCGGGTGCGCAGGTTCAGCGTCAGCGCCGCCAGGGTGCGTCCGACCGTGTAGATGTCGGTGGCGACCGTCGGTCCTGTCCTGACGATTTCCGGCGCTTGGTAGCCCGGGGTGCCGTAGAGATACCCAAAGGAGTTGATCGGTGTCACCGCACCGAGGTCGATCAGCTTCAGCTGTTCCTCGGTGACCATGATGTTCTCCGGCTTGAGGTCGTTGTAGCACAACCCGATTGAGTGCAGATAGCCCAGCGCCGGAAGGATCTCCAGCATGTAGGCAATGGCCTCGGATACCGAAAGCCTCTCGCCACGAGTTGGCTTGAGGGACTTTCCCCCGACGTACTCCATGACGATGTAGCCGACCGGCTCACCATGGGAATCGGAATGCTCGACGAAGTTGTAGATCTTCACGATCGACGGATGCACGACCTCCGCCAGGAACTGCCGCTCGGCCATCGCGATGGCCTGGGCCTCTGCGTCGCCGGAATGGACTAGGCCTTTGAGGACGACTGGGCGCTCGTTGACGTTGTGATCGACCGCCAGATACACCCAGCCCAGTCCGCCGTGGGCCACGCAGCCCTTGATCTCATACTGCTCGGCGACCATGTCGCCCGGGTTGAGCTGAGGCAGGAACGAGAAAGCGCTGTGGCAGTGCGGGCAAAACCCTTCGGAATCGCCCGGGTGATCGTAGGTCGACCGGCCGACCGGCTGGCCGCAGTTCCAACAGAACCGCTTCGATTCGGCGACAACGGGATTCACCATCAAGGCTGCCAGCGGGTCGATCTCCGGCACCCGCGGGATCTCCACCAGACCTCCGCCGAGCCGCCGAGTCGGTGAAACCGGCCGGGCCACCGTCGACTCGTCGATGTCATTCGGCTCGCTGCGGTTCGTCTCCTGCTCGTCGTCGTCGAAGTTCGGCCGGAACACCGCCTGGGTCGACATCGCCCGCATCGTCGACACGGAGTCCATGCCCAGGTCCGAGAAGCTGACCGGCTGCGTGCCGACGTCGACGTCGTGCTGTTCGGTGCTCATCAGTCCAGATACCTCGGGGCCGGTGGTGCGGGTGCCGGGCCGAGTACGGTCAGCCACCTGCGGTAGAGGGTATTCCAGGTGCCGTCGTTACGAATCCGCTCCAAGGTGGCGTTGACGAAACGGACCAGGCCGGCGTTGGCCAAACTGACGCCGATGCCGTAAGGCTGGTCGGCCATATTCGGCCCGACGATGTGCAGATACGGATCCTGGGCCACCAGGCCGGCCAGCAGGGCGTCGTCGGTGCTGACGGCGTCAACCTCACGCTGCTGCAGTGCCACCAGGCAATCGGCCCAACTCACCACCGTGACGATCGTCGCGGGCGGATCGATTTCCTGAATACGGCGCAGCGACGTGGTGCCGCTGACCACGCATACCCGCTTGCCGGACAGATCCGACGGTCCGGCGATCTCGGATTCGCGCGGCGCGAGAATCCGTTGCGAGGCAAGGAGGTAGGCCGTCGAGAAGTAGACCTGCTTGCGCCGCTCGCAGGTCATGGTCATGGTCGTGACGACGATGTCGACGGTGTTGTCCTGCAAGGCGGTAATCCGGTCAGCCGCTGACAGGATCCGATACTCGACTGCAGCAGGACTGCCGAAGATGTCCCGGGCCACCTCACCGGCGATATCCACATCGAAGCCGGCGATCTCCCCGGTGACGGGATCGCGGAAGGAGAACAGGTTGCTGCCGACATCCAGCCCGACCAGGAGTCGCTTGCGGTCCCGGATCGCCGCGACGGCCGCGTCGGCCTGCGCGGGGGTGGGGAAGGGCCGCAGGCTGGCGGTGCGGTCGCAGTTGTTCTCGTTCGGATCCGGTGGCAGCGCGGGGCCGGGAGGCAGTTGTTGCATCCCGGCGGGGCGCGGCGGCGCCAGCGAGGGAACCGGGGGGTCCGGGAGTTCGACGGGTTGAGCGCAGGAACTCAGGGCGGCTGCCGCGAGCACCGCGCCCAGTGCCCTGCGCAGAGCGCTCATCGTGCTCTGTTTCTTCTTCGCGCAAGCGCTCATCGTGCTCTGTTTCTTCTTCGCGCAAGCGCTCATCGCGCCTTGTTTCTTCTTCGCGCAAGCGCTCATCAGCGGTACTCGCTCATTCTCGGCCACAAGCCCAGTGCCACCGCCACGGCCGCGCCGGCCGACAGTGCGGCCCCGCCGACGGTGGTGCCCGACAGCACCCGCAGGGCCGAGGAGATGTCCGACCGCAGTTGTTTGCGGCTCTCCTGAATACCCTCAGCCAGAGCGTCATTGAGTTTGTCGAAGGCCGGAGTGGAGTCGTCCTCGCCGGTTCCCAGGGCCACCTGGGTGGCGGCCTGATAGTTGCCCACTGCGATGTAGTCGTTGATCCGCACGTCGGCCTGCCGCCACCGTTGCAGTAACTGGTCGGCCTGGGCCAAACCACTCTTGTCCACGGAGTCCTCGCGGGCCAGGTAGCCGGCCAACTGCTGGCGCATCGCATCGACACGCTGATAGTAGGACCGCTTGCGCACGTCCTCGTCTCCGCGGCGGACCAGTGACAGCGTCTCGTCGGCCCGGGCCTGCTGCGCGGTGATGGCCAGGCTGGTGACTGTGCGCAGCGAGTCGGCGGCGGTGTTCTGGGCGGCGCGACTGCCGGCGGTGGAAATGGCCAGTGCGGTGCCGACCCAGAAGATCATCACCGCGATCGCCAGGCCACCGACCACCAGACCGATGTTCACCCGCCGCTTGGTGCGCCGCGCCAGCCAACGATGGGTGAAAAGCCCGAAACCCAGCGTTGCCGCCACCACGATGATCACCGGTGCCGGGATCGAGGCCGACGCCGTGGTTTCGGCATCCACCCGTGCCGAGGTCGCGTCGTAAAGGCGTTGGGCGTCCGGCAGGATGGTGTCCTGCATCAGCCCCGAGGCCTCCGACAGGTAGGACGAGCCGACCGGGTTTCCCATCCGGTTGTTGGTGCGGGCCGTCTCTATCAACCCCGTGTAGACGGCCAACTGGGCGTTGATCCGCCCCAGCAGTTCGACCAGCGGCGGGTCGGTCAGGCCGCTGGAAGCCTGGGTGACCGCCACGGCTGCCTCGGTGATCGCCTGCTGGTAGCGCTGCCGCACCGCCTTCGGTTCCGCGTCGGCGATGAAGGCCGTCGCCGCGGCGGCATCGGCGACCGACAGCGTCGTGTAGAGCTGGCCGGCTGCGAAGGAGAGCGGCTCGGTGTGTTCGAGCACCGTGGTCAACTGATGCTGGCGCTCGTTGATGGTGGTGGAGATGGCGAAAGCACTGAGAATCCCCAGCATGGCGAGGATGACGCCGATGGTCAGAATCCGCCCGGGGGTGGTGTTGAAAAACCACCAGCGCGGGTGAGCGGGCTCGGTCGGGGTCCGTTGCGCCAACGGCTCAGTCGACGGGTGCGCCAGCTCGACGGTCACCTCACTCGAACCTCGCTCCCCTTAAGCCTGAAACGTAGATGAGTAAAGTCTAAGAGCAGTGGCAACGGATGGCTCGCGTTCGAGCGGACCCTCCTGCGCGTGGCGCGCCTATCCTGAATCCGTGCGAGGCGATGGCGACGGCTGGGTGTTCTCGGAGACCGGCACCCGCCACTGGGGTGTCCACGGCGCGGCAGGTCTGTTGCTGCGCGCCCCCTGGCACGACGGCACCCCGGCGATACTCCTGCAGCACCGGGCGCCGTGGAGCCACCAGGGCGGTACCTGGGCGTTGCCCGGCGGCGCTCTGGACAGCCACGAGCATGCCCACGACGCCGCCGTGCGAGAGGCCTTCGAAGAGGCCGGGCTATCCCCGGATCAGATCGTCGTGCACGCCAGCCTGGTGACCGCGACGGTGCCGGGACCCAGCGGCCCGGTATGGACTTACACCACGGTGGTGGCAGACGCCGAGGATCTCCTGCCGACGGTGCCCAACGGGGAGAGCGCGGAACTGCGCTGGGTACCTGAGCGGCATGTTGTCGGTCTGCCGTTGCACCCGGCCTTCGCAATCAGCTGGCAGTTGTTGCGCACCACCGCGGCGGTCCCGCCGCACGACTGCCAGATGGAACAGCCGCACACCGTCGTGATCGAAGATCAGACGTTCGCCTGGTGCAGTCCGAGTTCGCCTCGCTCACCGCGACGCTAGCTGCACTTTCGGTCCGGGCGTCTAACCTGGGGCGGATGTTGCGAATAACCCGCGTGGCGATGGTGTGCACCCTGGTCGCTGCGGCACTGGGCTGCACGAGGTCGCCGGAGAACGCCCAACCCGCGGTCGAGGACAAAGCCGCCCTGGAGTTCGCGACGCAACTACGGGAGAAGGTCACCCTCGAGGCGATGACAGCCCACCTGGGCAAATTGCAGGACATCGCCGACGCCAACGACGGCACCCGCGCTACCGGCACCCCCGGCTATGAGGCTTCGGTCGACTACCTGGTGGAGGTGCTGCGCGGCAGAGGTTTCGACGTGGCAACGCCCGAGTTCGAGGTCCGCGTTTTCCAGCACGGGGACCCGGATCTGACGGTCGGCGGCGCCGCCGTCAAAACCGGGGTGTTGAAGTACAGCGCCGGAACTCCCGCATCCGGGGTCAGCGGGCCCCTGGTCGCGGTACCGGCTGAGGAGACACCGGGGTGCGCGCCGGCAGACTATGACGGCCTGCCGGTGAAGGGTGCCGTCGTACTGGTCGACAGGGGTGCGTGTCCGTTCTCCGAGAAGCAGGCAATTGCCGCCAAGCTGGGAGCGTTGGCCATGGTCGTCGCCGACACAACCGATGACGAGAACCTGGGAGCGACCCTGGGGGAGGACACCGCCGTCGCAATCCCGGTGGTGAGCATCACGAAGTCCGACGGGGAGCGTCTGCGTGCCAAGCCTGGCCAAGCCACTCTGAAACTCGATGCGACGACCTCGGTGATCACGACCCGAAATGTCATCGCCCAGACCAAGACCGGTTCGCCGGAGAACGTCGTGATGGTCGGCGGGCATCTGGACAGCGTCGAGGAAGGTGCCGGTATGAACGACAACGGCACCGGGGTTGCCGCCGTGCTCGAGACCGCCGTCCAACTCGGCAGTGAACCTGCGGTGGCCAACGCCGTGCGTTTCGCATTCTGGGGTGCTGAGGAGGTCGGCATCATCGGCTCCCGCAAGTACGTCTCATCGCTCGACGTCGAGGAACTCAAAGACATTGCGCTGTATCTGAACTTTGACATGATCGGTTCGCCGAACCCCGGCTATTTCGCCCACGACGGCGACCAGTCGACCGCACCGGCCCGCGACGAGGGCGCGCCCCGGATCCCCGAAGGCACCGCCGGGATCGAGCGGACTCTGGTGGCATATCTCGAGTCATCCGGTAAACCCGCCGAGGACGCCCCGTTCGACAACCGGTCGGACTACACCTGGTTCACCCTGGCCGGGATACCGGCCGGCGGACTGTTCTCCGGCGCCGAAGACGACAAGAGCCCCCAACAGGCCGAACTGTGGGGCGGTACGGCCAACGCGCCCTTCGATCCGGACTACCACAAAGACACCGACACCCTTGACCGGATCAGCCGCGAGGCACTCGATATCAATGGCGGTGGAGTGGCCTATGTGGTGGGCTTCTACGCCACTGATCTCAACGGGCGCAACGGGATTCCCGCGCGGGAGGACCGCACCCGCCACGAGATCCCCGACCAGTGATGTTTCGATCTGGGTGGCCGCTTCACGGGCGGGGTCGTCGCGCGATCGGGTAGATCACTGCGCCCGCCGCCAGCACTGCGGAGCCCGCGAGCACCGAACCCGGGGGCAGACAGACCGCGAGCAGCAGACAGCCGGCCAGCCCGACAACCGGGATCAGGCGCCGTCCCAGCGTCCAGGCTGAGGCGTTCGCGATCGCGTAGTAGACCAGCACGGCGAACGACGAGAAACCGATCGCCCAGCGGACATCGGCCAGCGCCGCCACCACGGCAACGATCACCCCTACCGTCACCTCGGCGCGGTGCGGCACCGCGAACCGGGGGTGCACCGCGGCCAGGGCCGATGGCAGATGGCCGTCGCGGGCCATCGCCAGGCCGGTGCGCGAGATGCCCAGAATGAGTGATAGCAGCGAGCCCAACGCCGCCACTGCTGCGCCGACCCGGACCACCGGCTCCAGCCAGGAGACGCCCGCTACTCGCACCGCGTCAGCCAAGGGCGCCGCCGACGACTCCAATCCGGGACCCAGAACGGCCAGCAGGATCACCGCCAACGCCGCGTACACCGCCACCGTGATTGCCAGCGCAAGCCGGATGGCGCGCGGGATGGTCTCCGCCGGATCCCGCACCTCCTCGCCCAGCGTCGCGATGCGGGCGTATCCGGCGAAGGCGAAGAACAGCAACCCGGCCGCCTGCAGCACGCCGCCGGGTGTGCCGCCGATGAGCGTCAGGCGCCCGGCGTCGGCCCGGCCGGCGAGCAGGACGGCGGCGACCACACCGGCCAGTACCGCGAGCACCACCGTGATGATCAGCCGGGTCAGCAGCGCCGACTTCTGGATGCCGCGGTAGTTGACCGCGGTCAGCCCGGCCACCGCCGCCACCGCCACGGCATGGGCGTGGGCCGGCCAGGCGTAGAGCCCGACGGTCAGCGCCATCGCCGCGCAGGAGGCCATCTTGCCGACGATGAAACTCCACCCGGCCAGATAGCCCCAGAACTCGCCCAGCCGCTCGCGGCCGTACACGTAGGTGCCGCCGGACTGCGGGTATCGCGCAGCCAGTCGGGCCGACGAGGTGGCATTGCAGTAGGCCACGACGGCAGCGATGACCAGCCCGATCAGCAAGCCGGATCCGGCGGCGGCGGCTGCAGGACCGAACACCACGAACACACCAGCGCCGATCATCGAGGCGAGCCCGATCACCACCGCGTCACCCAGGCCGAGGCGGCGCTGCAGCGGCGCCTGTTCCGGGATCAAGCCCGTCGTTTGTTGCGGACCACGCCGATGATCAGGTAACCCAGGTAGCCGACGACGCCGGCCAGTGCGAACTTGCGGGTCTGCGCTGCCACCAGTCCCGCGCCCAGAGCAGTTTCAATACTGCCGTTGAGGTAGACGAAACGACGGGTGTTGGTGGGGAAGGCCTGCGCGGTCATCGTGTCGTAAATCTGCGGTTTGGCGAAATGGGACAGTCCGGCGGCGGCCAGCGCCACGCCGATTGCGGGGATCTTTACCGACATGACGCCGACCCTAGGCGATTCGGTAGTCGCTCAACGGGAATTCTGCGGCCTGCTTGATTGCGGACTTGGTCGTGGTCGGCCGCAGCAGGGTCGCCTCGCCCTGGGGGTTGAAGTAGTACGACCGGGAGCTGGCGCAGTTTCCGGCGACGAACACCGAGTCCCCGATCCGTTCGGTCATTGTGTCCAGGAACCGGGAGTTGGCCTCCTCGGTCACCTCGAAGGTCGTCGCACCGCGCCGCTTGACCTCACCGAAGAGCCGGTCCATCAGCGTCATCTGGTACTCCATGGTGTTGAAGAAGTTCAACCCCAGGAATGCGGACGGGCTGGCCAGACTGAGGAAGTTCGGGAAGTACGGAATCGAAACCCCTTGGTACGCCTGGAATCTCGTCTCCCGCCACCACTTCCCCAAATTGCGGCCTTCTCGCCCGACTATCTCGATGGCGGGGAAGTTGGCTTCCCACAGGTCGAATCCGGTGGCCAGCACCAGGGTGTCGATCGGGGTCCTGGTGCCGTCTTTGGCAACGACGGCACCAGCTTCGATGCTTTCGATGCCGGCGGCCTGCAAATGCACATTGGGTTTGGTGAAGGTGCGATACCACCGGTTGGAGAAGGTCGGCCGCTTGCAGCCAAGGTCATAGTCCGGGGTGAGCTTGCGACGTAACTCTGGGTCGCGAATCTGGGCGAACCGCAACATCTTCGCCAAGTCGGTGGCTCCGACGTTGAGTCGCCGGAACGCTGTCTGGCGGTGGTGCAGTCCGACGAAAATGAACGATTCGTACACCGAGTCGGTGATGGCCCGCACCGCCCGCTGGGCGATGGGGAATCGGGCGAAGAGTCGTCTGGCCCGTTCGGGGAAGCGGATGTCGACTTTGGGTACCACCCAGATCGCGGTGCGCTGAAACACCGTCAGGTCGGCGGCTTTCTTCGCCAGTTCGGGGATCAATTGCACCCCGGTGGCGCCGGTGCCGATGACACCGATTCGTTTACCGGAGGCGTCGAAGGCGTCATCCCAGTCGGCGGTGTGGATCACCCGTCCTTCGAAGCTGTGGATGCCCGGGATTTCCGGGGTGTGCGGCTGGGACAGGAATCCGGTGGCCGTGATGAGGTAGCGCGCACTGAGGGTGGAGCCGTCGGCCAGGGCCACCCGCCACAGGGAGTCCTCGTCGTCCCAGCGCGCGCCGTCGACGCAGACGTTGAACCGGATGTGACGGCGCACGTCGTACTTGTCGGCGACGTCGTCGGCGTACTGCTTGATCTCTCCTCCGGTGGAGAACAGCCGCGACCAGTTCGGATTGGGTTCGAAGAAATAGGAGTAGGTCGTCGTCGGGACGTCGACGGTCAGGCCGGGGTAGTGGTTGACGTACCAGGTGCCGCCCAGGTCGTCCTCGCGGTCCAGGAGCACGAAGTTCTCGAAGCCCAGGCGCTTGAGCTGGATGGCCGCGCCGATGCCCGCGAAACCGGCCCCGACGATGATGACGTCGTAGTGCTGCTCGGTCATGGACCGAAACGGTACCGGACTTAGCTCCACGAACCGATCTGCAGCGCGGCTTGGGTGGCCAGCGCCGGGACATCGAGGACTTTGGCCCCTCGGGGCGCCGCTAAATCGTGCCGGGCACCGGTGATCTCGACCAGTGCCGTCGGGGCCGGGATGAGGGCGATGGCTGCCCGCAACTCCGTCAGCGACCCGAACGGGTCGGAGCTGCCGTGGGTGAAGACGGTGGGCACGGTGATCGACGGAAAGTGTTCGGTGCGCAGCCGATCCGGTTTGCCGGGCGGATGCAGAGGATAGGAGAACAGCGTCAGCGCGGCCAGCGCTGCGGGATTGCGGGCGACCGCCATCGACGTCAGCCGGCCTCCGTAGGAATGCCCGCCGGCGATCACCGGGCCGGTGCTCAAAGAGCCCGCCGCAGCGATGGCCTCGGCAACCCCCGCCAGATCGGCGGTGGACGAACCCGACGGCGGCCCCTTCGGCCGGCGCCGCCGGTAGGGAAGGTTGTAGCGCACGGCCAGCCAGCCGCACCGCGCCCACTCGTCGCAGACAGCGGTCAGCAGCGGCGAGTCCCGGCTGCCGCCGGCCCCGTGGGTGAGCATCACGACCCCGTGCGGGAGACCGTCTGGCTGGTGCGCCACGCCGTCGATGTCGGTCAGGCTCACGTCGCCTGCAGCCGGAACAGCGCCGACACCGGCCCGTGCCCGCCGCCCAGCGGGTAGGCCGCCCGCAGACATTCGGTGACCCAGGACTTCGCGAACGCGACCGCCTCGGGCATCGGATAACCGTGCGCCAGTGCGCAGGCGATCGCCGCTGCCAGAGTGTCCCCGGCGCCGTGGTCGTGCACGGTGTCCACTCGCGGCGCGTCAAACCGGTGGAAGTCGCTGCCGTTGTACAGCAGATCCGGGCTGTCGGGTGCCGAGCGCAGGTGCCCGCCCTTGACCAGCGCCCACTGCGGCCCCAGGTCGTGCAGCGCCTTGGCGGCGTCGTGTTGGCTCTGGCTATCGACCACGTCGATGCCGACCAGGAGGCGCACTTCGTCGAGGTTGGGGGTGATGAGGCTGGCCAGTGGGAACAGCCGGGTGCGCAGGGTTTCCAAGGCGGATGGGTGCAGCAGGGGCTCGCCGTGCATCGAGGCGCACACCGGGTCGACGACGAACGGGGTCGACCCGGCCAGCCCGAGATCAGCCCAGGACTGCGCGACGGTCTCGATGATCTCCGACGAGGCCAGCATCCCGGTCTTGGCGGCCGCAACGCCGATGTCGGTCACCACCGCCTCGATCTGCCCGGCGACGATAGTGCTGGGGACCTCATGAAACGCCTTGACGCCCAGCGAGTTCTGCACTGTCACCGCGGTGACCGCCACAACCGGATGAACACCCAGCAGGGTGAACGTCCGTAGGTCGGCCTGCAGTCCGGCGGCGCCGCCGGAGTCCGACCCGGCGATCGTCATCACCCGAATCGGAGTCTGCCGCGGCGGCGTCAGAGGCAGAAAATTCATTGCGGCGCGCTCCCGTGTGCTTCCAGCACTTCACCGTAGCAGTGCGGCGAACGCCCGAAGGGCGGGTAATTTCGGACCTGTGGCTACCGAACTGACCAACCGCCAGATCGTGCTACGCCGCCGACCGGTGGGACTGGTGGGCGCAGACGACACCGAACTCGTGACCGTCGCGGCGCCAAGCCCCGAAGACGGGGAAGCACTGCTTCGGACCACGTATGTCGGACTCGATGCTGCGGTACGGACCTGGCTCAACGACCAGCCCGGATACCTGCCGCCGGTCGCACTGGGCGAGGTGATCCGCGCCGCTGGAATCGGCGAGGTCGTCGAATCCCGCTGCCCGGCATACCAAGTGGGGGACATCGTGACCACGTTGACCGGGTTTCAGGAGTACGCGATCATCCGCGACGATCTGTTCAGCACACTGATCCCCGGGGAGAGTGATCAGCGCGCCATCATGAGTGTGTACGGATCCAGCGGGGCTACCGCCTACTTCGGGATGATGGAGGTCGGCCAACCCACGCCCGGCGACACCGTCGTCGTCTCGGCCGCGGCCGGTGCGACCGGGTCGATCGCCGGGCAGATCGCCAAGATCGCCGGGGCGCGGGTCGTCGGCATTGCCGGCGGAGCGCGCAAGTGCCGGGCAGTCGTGGAGGATTTCGGCTTCGACGCGTGTATCGACTACAAACACGACGATGTGCCGGCCATGCTCAAGCAGCACTGCCCCAGGGGTGTGAACGTCTACTTCGACAACGTGGGCGGCGAGATCCTCAATGCGGTGCTGGGTCGACTGGCGCCCAACGCCCGGGTGGTGCTCTGCGGAGTCATCTCCAGCTACCTCACCGGTGAGCACCCGGGGCCGTCGAACTACGTCAATCTGCTCGCCAAAACCGCGTCCATGCGGGGCTTCAACGCGTTGCAGATGTGGGACCGCTTCGATGAGGCCTTCGCCGATCTGCGGCTGTGGGGTGCGCAAGGTCGACTCGTCCACCGCGAGACGGTCTTCGACGGACTTCAGTCCTGTGTGGACGCGCTCAACGGTCTGTTCACCGGTGCGAACATCGGCAAGATGCTGGTCAAGATCAGTGAGCCGTCCAGCGGGCCTTCCGATAAGCCAAAGCGAGGCTGACCGAGTGCGAATCGGGATCGTCGGTGCAGGCATCGCCGGGCTTGCCTGCGCGCAGGGACTCGTACGGCAGGGCCACGATGTGGTGCTGTTCGACAAGGGTCGCGGGCCGGGTGGCCGGATGTCGACGCGCCGGATGGAGACACCCCGTGGGCTCGCGCACTTCGACCATGGCGCGCAGTACTTCACTGTGCGGGACAACGACTTCCGATCACAGGCCGACGCCTGGATTGCCGCGGGTGTCGTGGCGCCATGGCCCGCCGCGGGCGGCGATGCGTACGTCGGCGTGCCGGCGATGAACACCCCGGTCCGAGATCTTGCCGCCCGGCACCTGGTGCACTGGGCGACGCGTGTCACGGGGGTGCGCAGCAGTGCCGACGGGTGGTGTCTGACTGTCGCGG
>Ga0164292_10002419_pt1 | contig 15208 bp, 14 predicted proteins | sample GEODES117metaG_FD_111486 | JGI IMG/M metagenome (GOLD analysis project Ga0164292, IMG submission 111486) | Eutrophic lake water microbial communities from Lake Mendota, Wisconsin, USA - GEODES117 metaG | ecosystem: Environmental > Aquatic > Freshwater > Lake | place: USA: Lake Mendota... | reverse complement strand
GCTGATTATTGCACATTGAATTTCCATTTAAGGGAATTATTCAAATTTGGGGGATTAGCTCATTTGGCTAGAGCGCTTCGCTGGCAGTGAAGAGGTGATCGGTTCGAATCCGATATTCTCCACGAAAAGCCCTGGATGCTTCCAGGGCTTTTTTTATTAAAAGTGTAAATTAACTCACCGTTCAGAATCAGAATTCCCTTTAACCCAAGCTCACTTTTAAGGCAAGCTAGCTTACAACTAAGCCTCGCGGGTCAAAAATTCGATTGAATGGGACAAGAAACAATGGAGTATTGGGATCTGTTTCCGCTCGTCGGCATATTCTGCAAGACATATTGAACTGATAGATAAAATGAATTTCTAATTTAGTTTATTGCCGAAAACCAGGTAGGAACTTCCCTTTAAACAAATTCAAAGCCATTCAAACTACTTTCTTATAATTTATTCACAATCAACAAATTTCTTCAAGCTTTTTTATAGCTTTAATCTTCGTGCGATTACAAAATTTATAATAGTGTTCAACCATCAAGCAAGAAATAGCTATGCATAATTCCAGAAGAAAATTTATTCAAAATACCATGCTCCTTGGAGCCGGGATTACCATGCCACAGATTATGAGTGCTGCAGATTTTGGCCTCTTTACTCGTAAAATCAAGGCATCCGATCAAATCAACTTTGGTCTTATTGGGTGCAAAGGAATGGGATGGTCAAATATGAATGCACATTTAAAACTTCCGCAGGTGAATTGTATTGCACTGTCGGATGTAGACCAAAGTGTGCTCGACCAGCGTACAGAAGATGTTTTCAAATTACGCGGTAAGCGGCCAAAACAATACAGGGATTACCGTAAGTTACTAGAAGACCCGGCAATCGATGTAGTCATCATCGGAACTCCAGATCATTGGCATTGCCTAAATATGGTCGATGCCGTTTCGGCAGACAAGCATGTATATGTTGAAAAGCCGATCGCCAATACCATCGAAGAATGTCAGATTATGGTTAAAGCGCAACAGAGATATGGCAAAATAGTTCAGGTGGGACAATGGCAACGTTCCGGATCTCAATATGCCGAAGCCATTGACTATGTAAAATCAGGTAAGCTGGGGCAAATCAGGCTGGTTAAATGTTGGGCCTATCAGGGTTGGATGAAGCCTGTACCTAAATTAGCAGACAGTCTAGCACCTACAGGAGTTGATTATAACATGTGGTTAGGTCCGGCCCCAAAACGTGACTTTAATCAAAATCGTTTTCATTTTAATTTCAGATGGTTCTGGGATTATGCAGGTGGCTTAATGACCGACTGGGGAGTACACGAAATTGATATTGCCTTATTTGCAATGGGTGTTCAGGCACCGAAATCAGTTATGGCTTCAGGAGGAAAATTTGCATATCCGGATGATGCTTCTGAAACTCCCGACACGCTTCAAACTGTGTATGAGTATGAAGGATTTAACATGCTTTGGGAGCATGCAACAGGCATAGATGGCGGCAATTATGGTTCTACTGAAGGTATTGCCTTTATTGGGAACAATGCAACACTTGTAGTCAACAGGGGTGGCTGGAAAGTTATACCAGAAACTGAGAATAAAGATGGGAAAAAGGTTAACAAGGTTGAGGAAGTAGCACATCGCAAACCTGAAAGAAATGCTCATGAAGCACATGCGATTAATTTTATAGATGCCATTACAAATAATGATGTGAGTCGCTTAAACTGCGGTATTCAAACTGGAAGTATTGCTGCCATAAATGCACAAATGGGCAATATTGCTTTTAAAACAGGGAAAAAAGTGTACTGGAATGAAGCAAAAAATGAATTTACTGATACAGAAGCCAATAAATTAATGAAAGCTAAATACTATAATGGCTGGCAGGTTCCTAAGGTTTAACCAAAGGTTTATTTTGAATGAAATCTGATTAAAAAAGATAACAAATTTGAGCATTTAACTCTTGTGAAATGAAAAAACTAATTCTTATGACGCTTTTGGGAGCGACATTTTGCTCTTGTAATCAGGATAATAAATCCATATCTCAAAGCGTTGAAAATACTTCAATAGACTCGGTTTCTGACATCCAAAAGCCTACGGAAAACATTGATATTGTTCAGACATCTCCGAATCAGGCTAGGGTTCTCATGGAAAATGAGCAGGTAAGAATTGTGGAGTATTTCATTAAGCCTGGTGATAAAGATGTCTGGCATACTCATCCTCCAAGATCATCTTATGTTGTGGCTGGTGGAAAAGTTAAGGTATATACAGAAAATGCTGAACCTAAAATTTCTGAAGTTAAAACTGGTACTTCCTCCTGGGCAGATCAGGGGGCAAAACACTATGTAGAAAATGTTGGAGACACGGATATAAAGATCATATTAACAGAGATTAAGTCATTGGATTAGGATGGCAGGATTATAGGATTAGGATTGAAGGATTATAGGATGGTAGGATTAGGATTGAAGGATTATAGGATGGTAGGATTAGGATGGTAGGATTAGGATGGTAGGATTAGGATTATAGGATGGTAGGATGGTAGGATTAGGATGGTAGGATTAGGATGGTAGGATTAGGATTGAAGGATTATAGGATTGAAGGATTATAGGATGGTAGGATTAGGATATTGAGATTGTAGGATAAGTCATCTTTCTTTAAAGTCGATCTGAATATTTATTTGGTAAGCGTTGATTAGATTATACTTTAATTTAACACTCTTAAATACTCTAATCTTAAAATATTATAAATCCTAACTCAGACAGTATATCCTGTATTTGTAATAATATTATTCAATTTCACAATTACAAGCTACCTTATATATATTTGCTAAAAATCCAAAAACATGAAAAAATTATTTGTTCTATTATTAGTGACAGGCCTCTACAGGCGATTCACTGCATGTGCACAAAGACCTAGCCCTCCAGCAAAAGTCTCTAAAACCACCTAAGCAGGTGTTAAAATTACAATTGACTACAGCCAGCCGGCAGTAAAAGGAAGAACTATTGGAAAAGAAATTGCTCCTTTTGGTCAAGTATGGCGAACAGGTGCTAATGAAGCTACCTGGATGGAAGTTAGCAAGGATGTAAAAATTGAAGGTAAACCCTTGAAAGCTGGTAAATATGGTATCTGGACTATTCCCGGTGAAAAAGAATGGACCATCATCTTTAACCTCAAATCTAACATTAGCGGCACCGCATACAGCCAAGTTGATGATGTAATGCGTGTAGTGGTAAAATCTGGCAAATCAGCAAGTTTTACTGAGCGTATGACTTTCAAAATCGCAAAAACAGGTGTTGTTTCCCTGATCTGGGGCGATCATCAGATTAATTTTGACGTAAAATAATTTCAAAGAGTCCCTTTTTCAGAACTTGATAACATTCATATTCTGGAAGAGGGAATTCTTTCATCTAACCAGGGTAACATATCCAGATCTGGGATATGGCTATTAATCAGATATTCAGATAATTAAACATGAGCTTTGCTGCCTTGTCGGATGCACCCGGCTCACCCATAATAATGGCTAGCTCATCGTAATTAACAAGCATTTTTGTACGATAGTTTAAGTCGTTAAGAATCAGGTCCAGTTCATCTCCAATGATGATGCTGGTACATTGTTCCTGAATCAGTTCCTTGACAATTGTCTGATCCATGACCAGATTTACCAGGGATATATACTTAATTTTAACAAGCATACGGGCAATTGCAATCGATAAAGGATTCCCTTTATAAACAACCACCTGCGGTATTTTAAGTAAAGCAGTTTCAAGGGTTGCCGTACCGGAGGTAACAATGGCTGCCTTTGAATTCAGTAACAGATTATAGGTTGCATTGAAGATGACAGCAATTTTTCTGCCTTCCAAATAAGTTGAATAATCTTCTTCACTAAAAGAAGGGGCACCGGCAATTACAAACTGAAATTCAGGAAAACGATCTGCTGTTTTGACCATTTCAGGCAGAACCCTTTCTAATTCCTGCTTTCTGCTTCCGGGTAGTAGCGCAACTATTGGCCTTACATCCAGATTATGTTTAATCTTAAACAAATCATCCTGAGGATTAGAAGCTATGGCATCCAGTATCGGATTGCCAACATAATCGACATCCATCCCCCATTTTTTATAGAAATCGACCTCAAAAGGCAGAATACAGAACATGCGGTCCACAAATTTTCTGATCTTCAGAACTCGCTTCTGATTCCACGCCCAAACTTTAGGAGAGATATAATAAAATACCTTAAAACCTTTAAGCTTTGCAAAATTTGCGATCTTCATATTGAATCCGGGGAAGTCAATCAGAATAATAACATCTGGCTGAAAGCTGAGAATATCCTGCTTTGCCGTTTTAATATTCTTGAAGATTGAATTCAAATTAGCAATAACCTCAATAAAGCCCATAAAAGCCATTTCAGAATAATGCATTGCCAATCCGGGAGAAACAGCCATCATCAAATCACCGCCAAAGTATCTGAATTCAGCTTCAGGATCTTTGATTTTGAGCGCTTTCATCAGGTTAGATCCATGTAGATCACCTGAGGCTTCACCGGCAATTATGTAATATTTCATGGATGTATCTTAACTCAATAAAAAAAACAGAATAGCGTTTTCATGACATACGTTTAGAAATATTTCTATTCTCTACTCTCATATCTCCAATCTCACATCTCATATCTCAAATCTCATATCTCAAATCTCATATCTCACATCTCATATCTCACATCTCATATCTCACATCTCATATCTCACATCTCATATCCCAAAATCCCAGGTATTCAAAATCGGAATGGCATGATGAGCAGTCATGTCAAACTGCACTGGAACAACCGATACATATCCGTTTTCCAGCGCCCAAACGTCTGTGTCTTCACCATGATCATTATTCTGAAAAACACCAGTTAGCCAGTAGTATTTTCTTTTATGCGGATCAAGACGTTCATCAAATTCTTCGGCCCATTTTGCGTTGGCCTGGCGGCAAATTTTAATGCCTTTAATTGCATTTCCTTTTGGAAAATTCACATTTAGCAATGTCCCTAGTCCGAGGCCATGTGCTATTACCTCCTTTGTAATTATTTCAATATACTTTTTGCAATGGCTGAAATCAGCATCAAGCTCAAAATCATCTAAAGAAAAGCCGATAGAAGGAATACTTTCAATAGCACCTTCAACAGCAGCAGACATGGTGCCTGAATACAATATGTTAATGGAATTATTAAGGCCATGATTTATACCCGAAACACATAGGTCAGGTTTTTTACCTTTAAACACTTTATTTACAGCTAGTTTCACACAGTCGACCGGCGTACCTGAGCATTTATACATCTCTACTCCCTCGTAAAGCTCTACCCGATCAAGTCTGAGTGGCTTTGCAATTGTAATAGCATGTCCTGTGGCAGATTGAGGGCCATCAGGGGCAACTACTACAACATTTCCAAAACCCTGCATTACTTCAATAAGGGCTTTTATACCTGGAGCTGTAATTCCATCGTCGTTCACGACAAGTATAGTAGGTTTAGTTTTTTTCATTGAAGCAAAATTACGAAATTTTACTTTGCATTGGATGGTGATTAGTAGATGGGAATGCCAGCGATTGCCGAGTTAAAGCACCGGGTTGGTAAGGGACCACGCACAGGGAAATTACTCCCCCGCTACTGGTTCTCAGGTGCATGGTTTATAAACAGCCAATTAACCTATTCCCACTGGTTAGTGAATACCAACCAGTGGGAACCGATAGGCTTACATTTGAGAAGCACCATTCTTAATTTCTTCAACCACAGAAGGGTCAAGAAGGGTTGAAGTATCTCCAAGATTGGAAGTTTCTCCTTCAGCAATTTTTCTGAGTATTCTACGCATGATCTTACCGGATCTTGTTTTCGGCAGACCTGATACAAACTGTACTTTATCAGGTTTAGCAATCGCACCAATAATACGAGCTACAGTTTGTAAGATATCCCTTCTAGTCAGATCATGATCGTGTGTAGAAGTTCCAAGGATAACATAGGCATAGATTCCCTGTCCTTTGATGTCATGAGGGTAACCTACAACAGCACTTTCTACAACATCTGCATGCATATTAATTGCATTTTCTACCTCTGCGGTACCGATTCGGTGTCCGGATACGTTGATCACATCATCCACACGGCCGGTAATACGATAGTATCCGTCTTGGTCTCTTAAACAACCATCGCCGGTAAAATACATGTCTTTGTAAGTGGAAAAATAAGTCAGACGGCAACGTTCATGATCCCCATAAGTTGTACGGATAATTCCCGGCCATGGAAATTTGATACATAAGTTTCCGCTCACATCATTACCTGATAGTTCGACACCCTGCTCATCAACCAGACAAGGCTGCACGCCCGGCAAAGGTAATGTAGCATATCCTGGTTTTGTTGGAGTGATCCCTGCAATAGGTGAAATAAGAATTCCGCTATTCTCGGTTTGCCACCAGGTATCAACAATCGGGCATTTCCCTTTCCCGATCTTTTCATTATACCAGTGCCAGGCTTCCTCATTGATAGGCTCACCTACTGAGCCTAGTTTGGTCAGTGAACTTAAATCTTTCCCTTTCAAAGGATCATCACCAAAACTCATCAAAGAGCGAATAGCCGTTGGAGCTGTATAAAGAATATTTACTTTGTATTTATCTACGATTTCCCAGAAACGCCCGGCATCAGGCCAGGTTGGAACACCTTCAAACATAAGTGTGGTTGCCCCCTGAGATAATGGTCCGTAAACGATATAAGAATGACCTGTAATCCAGCCAATATCCGCAGTACAGAAATGAACTTCACCCGGCTGATACTGAAAGACAGTCCTGAAGGTGTAACCGGTATATACCATATAACCTCCACACGTATGGACAACACCTTTGGGTTTACCTGTTGAACCTGAAGTATACAATATGAATAAGGGATCTTCTGCGTCCATTGGTGCTGCAGGACAATCGGGATTGCCCTGAGTTTCTACCTTTTTAATTTCATCTTCCCACCATACATCACGCCCTTTAATCATAGAAACCGGGGTACGGGTACGGGTTAAAACGATTATTTTCTGAACAGAAGTACACTGTACAATGGCATCATCAATAATATTTTTAAGTGGGATATCCTTATTACCTCTGAAGCCACCATCAGCAGTTATAACCAGATTACACTGGGCATCATTAATACGATCAGCGATTGATTGAGCAGAAAATCCACCAAAAACTACAGAATGAATTGCACCAATCCGTGCGCAGGCCATTACAGCGATTGCAAGTTCAGGCACCATTGGCATATAGATACAGATTCTGTCGCCTTTTTTTGCACCATTATTTTTTAAGACGTTAGCAAACTGAACGACTTTAAAATGCAATTCTTTATAAGTAAATGATCTGTAGTGTTCTTCAGGATCATTGGGTTCCCAAAGCATTGCTACTTTATCAGCGTTGTGCTTAAGATGACGATCCAGGCAATTCTCCGTTATATTTAGCTTTGCACCAGAAAACCATTTAACATTGGGCTCTGTGAAGTTCCAGTCCAGCACACTGTCCCATTTTTTCTGCCAGTAAAAAGTCTCTGCAACCTCAGCCCAGAAATTCTCAGGTTCTGCAACACTGTAGGCGTATACACGTTTATAATCGTCAAAGGAATTAATACTAAGATTCATTTTTTTATTTTGTTCGGTAAATTAAATATCAGAGTACAATTATATCATATTCAGACATGTTAGCCTAATATAGCGGCAAAAAAATTACATTAAAGTTGGTAGCGTGGCGGCTATTAAATTAAAGTCTAAATTTATTGATAAAGTATTGCGTATCTAAATTTTTCTCCCGATATTTGCAAACTCTTTAAAGATTTGAATTTTATAATAGATACACTAACAGTCATGTCGAGAATTTGTGATTTAACAGGAAAAATGGCGATGAACGGTTTTAACGTTTCCAATTCAAACGTAAAAACCAAACGTAAATTTTATCCTAACCTGCATGTAAAAAAGTTTTACATCCCAGAAGAAGACAGATGGATCACGTTGAAAGTTTCTACTTCAGCGATCAAAACCATCAGTAAAAATGGCATAACTGCTGTAATTAACAAATTCCTTAAAAAAGGATACATATAGGGAGTTATAAGTATTAGGTTATAAGTTACAAGTGTTTAATACAACTAAAACTTAAAACTTAAAGCTTACAACTTACAACTTACAACTTAAAACAATGGCAAAGAAAGGCAACAGAGTTCAGGTTATTTTAGAATGTACTGAGCATAAGGAAAGTGGTATGGCTGGAATGTCTCGCTACGTAACCACAAAAAATAAAAAGAACACTACAGAACGCTTGGAATTAAAAAAGTTCAACCCTGTGCTTAGAAAAGTAACTGTACACAAAGAAATTAAGTAAAAAGTAATAAGTAAAAAGTTATAAGTAATAAGTTATAAGTATTACATTCAGAATTTAAAATCTACAACTTAGAACCTATTACTTAAAACTTACAACTTACAAACAAATAATATACAGAAATGGCAAAGAAAGTAGTTGCAACCCTGAAAACAGGTGCTGGTAAAGAATATTCAAAAGTTATAACAATGAATAAGTCGCCAAAAACTGGTGCTTATTCTTTCAAAGAAATTATCGTTCACAACGATCATGTGAAAGATGCTATTGCTGGGGTTGATTCCTCCAAGTAATCTTTCTTAATGTATTCACAGAAGCCGCCCGCGTGTAATCGCTGGGTGGCTTTTTTCATTATAATATTGTTATCCGCCCCGGCAGATTTCTTAAATTTGGCATCATGGGATTATTTGATTTTTTCAAGAAGAAAGAAAGCGACATTCAAGAACAGGTAGACCTGAATAAGAGCTTAGAAAAGACCAAGGAAGGTCTTTTTACAAAAATTACCAAAGCTGTAGTGGGTAAATCCACCGTTGATGATGATGTACTTGATGAACTTGAAGAAATTCTTGTCAATTCTGATGTGGGTGTTCAAACTACCTTAAAGATTATTGATCGTATTCAGGCTCGTGTTGCCCGTGAAAAGTACATCAATACTACTGAACTAAATGAACTTTTAAGATCTGAAATCCAGAGTCTTCTTTCAGAAAACAACAGCAACGATTTCAGGAACTTTGAATATGGTGACCATAAACCCTACGTGATCATGGTAGTTGGTGTAAATGGCGTAGGTAAAACAACCACCATAGGTAAACTAGCTCATAAATTGAAAGTTGCCGGCAATAAAGTTGTTTTGGGCGCTGCAGACACATTCAGGGCCGCTGCAGTAGATCAGTTAAAATTATGGGCAGAAAGGGTAAATGTACGAATCGTTGCTCAGCCAATGGGCTCAGACCCTGCATCTGTCGCTTTTGATACCCTACAATCTGCTGTAGCAAATGCAGATGATGTAGCAATTATTGATACAGCCGGTCGTTTGCACAATAAAGTTGCACTGATGAACGAGCTAACCAAAATTAAACAAGTGATGCAAAAAATTGTGCCTGGAGCTCCACATGAGATTCTACTTGTTCTCGACGCCTCTACCGGTCAAAATGCCATTGAACAATGTAAACAGTTTACCCAGGCAACTGAAGTAAATGCATTAGCTTTAACCAAATTAGACGGAACTGCAAAAGGTGGAGTCGTGATCGGAATATCTGATCAATTTAAAATTCCAGTGAAATATATCGGCGTAGGGGAAGGAATAGATCATCTGCAATTATTTAATAAGAAAGAGTTTGTAGACTCCCTTTTTAAATAAGCATATAAATAAATAATGAAGACTAAAGTTAATAATACAGCACCCAAAACAAAACCGAGAGTTAATGTCATTACATTGGGTTGTTCAAAAAATATTCATGATTCTGAAGTCCTGATGGGCCAATTAAGAGGCAATCAGATGGATGTTGTTCACGAATCAGATAAACTTTTTGAAGATGATATTATTGTAATCAATACCTGCGGCTTCATTGATAATGCAAAGCAGGAATCGATTGATACTATTTTACAATACAGCGAGCTAAAAGAGCAGGGAAAAATCTCTAAGCTTATCGTTACCGGATGCCTTTCTGAGCGCTACAAACCAGAGCTTGAAGCTGAAATCAAAAATGTGGATTCCTATTTTGGAACAAACGATCTACAACAACTCCTGAGTTCAGTGGGCGCAGATTACAAGCACGAACTTTTAGGAGAACGATTACTAACTACCCCATCACATTTTGCTTATTTTAAAATTGCTGAAGGCTGCAACAGACCCTGCTCCTTCTGTGCAATACCACTAATGCGAGGGAAACATGTTTCCAAGCCGATTGAAGATCTAGTGAAGGAAGCAAAATTCCTTGCAAAAAATGGAACCAAAGAACTGATCTTAATTGCTCAGGATCTTACTTATTACGGCCTCGACATTTATAACAAACGAAACCTTGCAGACCTGCTTCGTAATCTTTCTGATGTGGATGGAATTGAATGGATCAGACTTCAATATGCTTATCCTTCAGGCTTCCCGATGGATATTCTGGATGTGATGAACGAGCGTTCCAATATCTGTAACTACTTAGACATGCCGCTTCAGCATATCAGCGATTCGATGCTGAGCTCTATGAGGAGAGGAATAAGCAGACAGAAAACAATAGATCTTGTTGATTCTATTCGCGATAAAGTTCCTGACATCGCCTTACGCACAACTCTGATTTGCGGATATCCCGGTGAGTCAGAAAAAGATTTTGAAGAAATGAAAGATTGGGTTACTGAGACCCGTTTCGACCGATTGGGCTGTTTTACGTATTCACATGAAGAAAAAACACATGCCCACCTATTAGTGGATGATGTTCCAGAAGAAGTAAAGCAGGAGCGCGTTGAAACTATTATGGGTATACAACAGGAAATTTCATTTGATATTAATCAGGATAAAGTTGGCCGCACATTCAAGGTGCTGATTGATAAAAAAGAAGGTAATTATTTAACCGGTAGAACAGAATATGATTCTCCGGAAGTAGATAATGAGGTTTTAATTGATACCCGAATTAGCTATGCTACCCCAGGAAGCTTTGCACAAGTAAAAATCGACCGTGCCGAAGATTTCGATCTGTATGGTCAGATAGTCAAAATTTAGATTGGGAAATTAAAATTCAATTATTTCAACTAATTTCGTTTCATGAAGGCTAGTTATATTGAATACAGTGAAACGAGCAGCTTTTCAGAAGGCCTGATTCGTTATTTGAATAATGATCCGGACTTAATTCCATTCCAGTCATTTAGTCCGAACCTACAGGGATTTCATGACTTAATAGCCTCAAAAAAAAATAACTCAAACCGGGAGCTACTTGTTGAAGTATTAAGGGAACAGTATTCAAAACTGCCAAAGTTATGTCATGAGCAAGTAGACACAAACATCACCTTGCTACTTCAGAAAGATACTTTTACTGTTTGTACTGGCCATCAACTTAACCTTTTTACCGGCCCATTATATTTCATTTTTAAAATTATTACTGCCATCAATCTTGCACGAGATCTAAAATCTCACTTTCCAGATAAAAATTTTGTTCCTGTTTACTGGATGGCTACAGAAGACCATGATTTTGCCGAGATCAATCACACCTATATCTCTGGGAAGAAAATAAGCTGGGAATTGGAAGCAGCGGGAGCTACTGGCCGGTTGGCACTAACCGGGATAGAAAAAGCTGTCCAGGAATATCTCGCTGTTATGGGCGTTTCAGAAAATGCTGAGGACTTAGGTAATTTAATACGCTCGGCATACAAAGGCAGCAATAATCTTGCTGAAGCTAGCAGACAATTGGTTAATTCGCTTTTTGAAGAATTTGGATTGGTGATTCTGGACGCAGATGACAGAAGATTAAAAAGGGAATTTTCAGGAATAATTGCTGACGATATCATCGGGGAGAATAGCTTCAGAACGATTACATATACCAATAAAAAACTTTTAGAAAAAGGAATTGAAGCGCAGGTAAATCCACGAGAGATAAATTTTTTCTACCTATTGGAAGGCTTGAGAGAACGAATTGTATTTGAGGAAAATTTATATCGGGTGTTGAATACCAACATCACTTTCAGCAAAGAGCAATTATTAAAAGAAATTCAGGATTTCCCAGAACGTTTTAGTCCGAATGTAGTCATGCGACCGCTATATCAAGAAGTAATTCTTCCCAATCTAACCTATATTGGCGGTGGGGCAGAAATTATTTACTGGCTGCAGCTTAAACAGAATTTTGACTATTACGGAATTGACTTCCCAATTTTACTGTTACGAAATTCTGCAATTTTCGCACCCCTTAATCTGGAAACAAAACTAAACCGACTGGATCTTGACCTTAAGGACATCTTTAAAAATTCAGAAAAACTTAAAAAGGAATGGGTTTTTAGCCATACCGAGCACAATCTTAATTTGTATGATGAAATGCAGGAGCTCAATTCCATTTTTGAAAAGATAAAATTGCGCACTTATAAAATCGACCCTAGCTTGGGCCCAAGTTCAGAGGCTGTAAATTCAAGATTACAAAAGGCTCTAAAAAATCTGGAAGCGAAATTAATAAAAGCGGAAAAAAGAAATTTTGCAGATGCCCTCACCCAAATTGATGTCATCAAATCAAAGCTTTTTCCCAATGGCGGCTTACAGGAGCGTTCTGAAAACTTCGGTTTGTTTTATGTGAAGTTCGGTAAAGGTTTTATTCCATTCCTTATCAAGAACTTCAAGCCACTTGATTTGAAATTTACGATATTAGAAGAGTAGATTATTTACATGGCCTATCATATTTTCACTGAAAGCAATCTCAGGCATTTTACAAAATCCATTTTCCTTAAAATGGGTTGTTCTGCTAATCATGCAGATCTTGCTGCTGATGTACTCATCAAATCAGATTTGCGTGGTATCGATTCACATGGCGTTGCAAGATTAACAGGCTATGTTCGCCTCTGGGAAAAGGGAAGGATTAACCCCACACCTGATATTAAAATTGTGCATGAAACACCGAGCACAGCCACCATTGACGGCGATGCTGGACTGGGATTAGTTATAGCTCCTTTTGCAATGAAAGTGGCTATTGAAAAAGCAGAAAAATATGGTTCAGGCTGGGTATCTGTTAGAAATTCCAATCATTTTGGTATTGCGGCATATCACACCCTGTTGGCTGCCGAAAAAGATATGATCGGATTTGCAATGACCAATGCGAGTCCGCTGGTTGCCCCAACTTTTTCCAATGAACGAATGCTTGGAACAAATCCGATGTGCTATGCATTTCCCGCCGGAAAATATCCACCAGTTATTGTAGACATGGCAACCTCGGCAGCAGCAAATGGCAAACTTGAAATTGCTCAGCGAACTGGTAAACCCGTTCCTGAAGGCTGGATCCAGGATGCAAATGGACAGGCTTCGGTAGATCCTCACGAATTAAAGAAGGGCGGCTCCCTCTTGCCTTTAGGAGGTGATAGAGAGCATGGCAGCCATAAAGGCTTCGGACTAAGCGCTACAGTAGATATTCTTTCTGCAGTACTCTCAGGCGCTAATTATGGACCCTGGGCACCTCCTTTTGTGTCATTTATGGAGCCCTCGGCAAATCCGGTTGGTTTGGGATTAGGTCATTTTCTAGGTGCCATGCGCGTTGATGGCTTCAGGCCTGTTGACGAATTCAAAAATCATCTGGACAATTGGATAGAACGTTTCAGCTCAGCAAAACCAATAAGTGAAGATCAGCGAGTTATTATTCCTGGTGAGCCTGAGCTAGTCGCAGAAAAAGAGCGTACAATTAATGGCATTCCAATTATTGATGAGGTTTGTAAAGATCTAAACAGCCTTGCAGATAAATTAGGAATTGACCGACTACTTTAATTCTTGCCTGATATTCTAATTTTTCAAGCCGGAAATACCCCGGAGGAAAGGGCTGAACCGACCTATAAGACACAAGCACTGGTTTAAAAAAAATAGGTTAGCTCCGGAAGCATTTTTAACGAATTACAAATAATCTAATTTACCCTTCCTTATTGCATACTTTGATTGCTTGACATTCTGTATAAGAAACAACATTTGATCATAAAGGTTTCTATCATACTTGATAGAAATTTGTCATTTTTCTGTCCCATTTAAATTATCAACCCCGATCAAAATAAACAATTTCAGATACTTGCAGAACAATTGAGAAATCACTGAATATTTTTCAAAATACCCTGATAATCATGAACCAAAGAATTGAAAAAATTAAAAATGCAACAGCGTCTTTAAGGCAGGAAATAGTCAATCATAAAGTGTATTCTATGATTGAAGATATAGACGACCTGAAAATATTCATGCAATACCATATTTATGCAGTATGGGATTTTATGTCATTGCTCAAAGCGCTTCAAAACAATTTGACCTGTACAACTATTCCATGGTTTCCAAAGGGTTCTGCAGATACAAGAAATTTGATCAATGAAATTGTTGTTGGTGAAGAGTCTGATGTTGACAGTTTTGGAGTCAGGAAAAGTCATTTCGAGCTTTATCTTGATGCTATGCATCAATGTAATGCAGATACTTCAAAAATTGATAGATTTATAAACGAATTAAAGCAAAGTGGCGACTTTAATTCTGCTTATGAAGCATCTGACGCGCCCGATGAAGCCCGTGACTTTGTTGACTTTACATTTCAAATTATTAATAGCGAAAAGGCCTATTTACAAGCAGCAATCTTCACCTTCGGAAGGGAAGACCTCATACCCGGAATGTTTGTTACTCTGGTAAATGACATTCATAACAATTTCCCGGATAGCATATCAATCTTTAAATACTATTTGGAAAGGCACATAGAAGTTGATGGAGATCATCATAGCCATCTCGCATTACAAATGACCTCAAACCTTTGCGGATCAAATGATCAACTTTGGGAAGCGGCAGAAAAAGCATCAGTAGAATCGTTGCAAAAGCGAATTAAGCTTTGGGATGGTGTATACGAACAATTACAAAACAAAAGGAAGATTGAGCCGAGCATGACATAAACCTTTTAAAATTGTGTTGCAATCTGTGATAAAAAATTCATTTAACATATATTAGCAGTATATTCCACGTACAACTAGGCAGATGAAAATATCACGATTACTATTACTCGCATTTTTAATCTTATTTAAACCTTTATCCATTTTTGCACAGGATACCTTAAGTTTAAACACTATTGTAGAGCGATCTCAAAAATTGATCGAAAACTACCCAGCAGAAAAAGTATATCTGCATTTTGATAAGCCTTATTATGCTGTTGGAGATACCATATGGTTTAAAG
>Ga0164292_10002418_pt1 | contig 15210 bp, 9 predicted proteins | sample GEODES117metaG_FD_111486 | JGI IMG/M metagenome (GOLD analysis project Ga0164292, IMG submission 111486) | Eutrophic lake water microbial communities from Lake Mendota, Wisconsin, USA - GEODES117 metaG | ecosystem: Environmental > Aquatic > Freshwater > Lake | place: USA: Lake Mendota, Wisconsin... | reverse complement strand
GTGATGCGCATCTGCAAAGTATTGCCCAGCGGTGAGACCCTGGGTGAGACCTCTGCACCCTTTGTGGGTAAGGGGTTTTCCGCACTGTGCCGCCATGGCACACACACCCACTTCCAGTCCACAGCCCACCTCAGCGCCCACAGCCTCTCCCCCGCCCCAACAGCTGGTGTGGACCACTGTCGGAGCAGGTCCCAGCCGGCAGATCATCGATGAATGGACCCGTTATGCCCGTCGACCAGCCATTGTGCGCCGTGTGAACTCATGGGCCTTCATGCCGCGCCGCGTTGAGCACCTTGATGAGGTTCTTGAGCTCGCCGGTTTTGGCCGGGCCATCGATGACACAGACGGGGATCAATTTCTTTGGCACCTAGTACGCGAGGCAGAACATGACGAAGTCGCTGCCCGCATCGTTCTTCATCGCATGATGCCCTCCATTATGAACATGGCACGTCGTCGTAGCCGGGTCTTTCAGGGCGGTCTCGAGATGGCAATCAATGATGCTGTCGGCACAGCGTGGATGATCATTCGCACCTTTCCGCATCAGCGACGACCTCGAAAGATCGCAGCCAACATTGCAAAGGACACGGAGTACTACGCCTTTGTTCGTCAGCACCGGCTCAAGCGAGTGAAAGAACAACAAGTGGGAGACGAAATACTGAGAGGAGTCTTTGAATACCCGCAAACACATGGTGACTCAGAAGACTTTGATAACGCCATGGCTGAAGCTGAAGAGAGTGGTGTCAAAGCGCACCATATTGAACTGTTGAATCGCTTGGCTAACGGAGAACACAGTCGAGACATTGCCGCAGCCGAGGGTGTATCACCACGAACTGTGCGTCAGCACCGTAAAGACGCTGTTGATGAAGTGCGACGGGTGTTGCTGAACAACTAGTGCGGTTTAACGCGCAAGTTTCACGCGACGCAAACGCAAGCTGTTTGTCACCACAAAGACCGATGACGATGCCATGGCTAATCCGGCCCACATGGGGTTGAGTCGGCCAGAGGCAGCAAGCGGGATAGCCGCCACGTTGTAGGCGAATGCCCAAAAAACATTGGTACGAATAGTGCGTAATGTGGCGCGCGACAAAAGAATTGCATCAGGCACAGAGCGAAGGTCGCCGTTCACGATGGTCAAGTCACTCGCTTGCATTGCAACATCGGTACCGCCACCCATGGCGATGCCCACATCTGCTTGTGCAAGTGCAGCGGCATCATTCACGCCGTCACCCACCATGGCAACGGCGTAGCCGCGCTCTTGCAGGTCTTTCACAACGGCCACCTTGTCAGCCGGCATCACGCCTGCATATAAGTGGTGTTCGTCAATATCGATACCGACAGACACTGCAATGGCTTCTGCCGTCGTCTTGTTGTCACCTGTGAGCAAGACAGGTGCAAGGCCCATCAGTTTGAGAGATGCAATGGCCTCAGCGCTGGTGGGCTTTGGCTGATCAGCCACGCACACAACAGCGTTCGCACGGCCATCCCAACTGACGAGAACGGCCGTTTGTCCATCGGCTCGCGCGGTGGCAAGTGCTTCCTTCAACGATGAAGGGATGATTACCAGGCGATTGGTGAACATCTCTTCACGACCTACCAACACGATGACGCCACCAATACGACCAGCAGCGCCAATGCCAGGCATCGCTTCAAACTCATCAAGTTTTGGCAGTTCACCAAGTTCAGCCTCGGCGGCAGAAACAATGGCGCGCGCGATGGGGTGCTCACTGCCCTTCTCCACAGCTGCTGCGTAGCGCAATGCAGATTCACGCGTGACACCCTCGGCACACACGATGTTGGCAAGAGTCATTGCACCCGTTGTGACAGTTCCGGTTTTATCAAGAATCACAGTGTCGATGCGGCGTGTGCTCTGCAGAACATCAATGCCTTTGATCACAATGCCCATTTGCGCGGCACGACCGCTGCCCACCATGAGCGCAGTCGGTGTTGCAAGACCCAATGCGCATGGGCAGGCAATGATCAACACTGCAACTGCAGCGGTGAATGCTTTCTCCATGTCGCCGTCGATGAACAACCATGCAGCCAAGGTGGCAGCACTGATGGCAAACACCACCGGGACAAAAATTGAAGAGACCTTGTCGGCCACCTTTTGCACTGGCGCTTTAGTCGCTTGCGCATCGCGGACCAACTTGGCCATACGAGCAAACGTGGTTTCTCCGCCAACACGCGTGGCCTTCACCAATAAGCGTCCATTTTGATTCACTGTGGCAGAAGTGACGTTGTCGCCGACAGAGACATCGACAGGAACGCTTTCGCCAGTGATCATGCTGGCGTCAATACTGGAAGATCCTTCTTCCACAACACCGTCGGCTGCGATCTTTTCTCCGGGACGCACCACCAAGATGTCGCCTTCGCGAACAACTGACGCTGGAATTGACACTTCTTCGCCGTCACGAAGAACGGTTGCATATTTTGCACCCATCGCAAGAAGAGATCGCAGTGCATCACAAGCAGTGTTCTTTGCTCGCATCTCTAGGTATCGACCCAAAAGAATGAACGCAGTCACTGTGGCGCCGACTTCGAAGTACACGTGGCCAGTGCCTGCGTGAGTCATCGTTAGTCCGTCGTGCACCATGGTTTCGTCGAGGGCATTGCCCCACACGAGAGCCCAGATGCTCCACAGAGTTGCTGCGATGACACCAACAGAAATGAGAGTGTCCATTGTGGTGGTGCCGTGACGCGCATTCTTCAATGCAGTTCTGTGGAAAGGCCACGCACCCCATGTGACAACAGGAAGTGAGAGAGCCATTGCCCACCATTGCCATCCGCTGAATTGCAATGGCATCACCATGCTGAGAGCAACAACAGGAACCGACAACACGACCGACAACACGAGACGAATACGTGCTTGACGAAGTCGCTCTTCTAAGTCGTCGTCAAACGGTGTGTCATCAACAACACGCGCGCCATATCCGGCATCGACGACCGCCTTGATGAGTGTGGACTGTTCTACCGAGGTGCCATCAAATGCCACCATCGCAGATTCCGTTGCGTAGTTCACTGCGGCTTCCACGCCATCAATGCCATTGAGTGTCTTTTCAATGCGCGCCGCACATGCCCCACAGGTCATGCCCTGGAGAGCAAGTTCCACTTCAACAATGGATTCAGGGGGAACTACAACGCTCATACCTTCTTACCTACCACCAAAGTCAGGGTGACGCTTCTCAAGAAACGCAGCAATTCCTTCTTGTGCCACATCTGACACCACAGCATTGGCCATCACGGCAGATGCAAACGCATAGGCATCTGCTTCATTCATACCTACTTGTTGGTAGTACGCCTTCTTGCCAACTGCTTTACTCTCACGGGAGCCACGACATGCACGCTCCAACAATGCCTGCGTCGCGTTCTCCAATTCGTCATCAGAGGCGACTTCGTTGATGAAGCCCCACTCCAATGCAGTCTGTGCGGTGATGACATCACCAGTCATTGCCATCTCTAGTGCGCGCTTTGGTGGAAGTGAACGAGCAACGGCAACAAGCGGTGTGTGGCAGAACAAGCCGCCCTTGCCGCCGGGAATTGCGAAACCTGCTGAAGTGGCAGCAACGGCAAGATCACACGTGGCCACCAACTGACAGCCAGCGGCGGTTGCCAGTGCATGCACTCGGGCCACGATGGGCTGTGGGATGGAATGCATCATCTGCATCAGGTTCGAACACACAGTAAAGAGGTGCAAAGCGTCAGCTTCCGATGCATCTTTCATCTCACCGAAATTGTGGCCGGCAGAGAAGACGGGGCCTTCTGCAGCCAGGACGACACCGAGGGCATCAGATGAACCAATTTCTTCGAACGCCTTGGTGAGCTCAAGAAGGACATCAAGCGACAAAGCGTTGCGCTTGGCTGGATTACAGAGCGTGACTGTGACGTAATCACCCAGACGTTGCGAGCGAACTGAAGTTGTCATGGCGTGCCTCCGTGGTCACCCACAAGAGTACGCCTTATATATAGCTGCGTTGGTTACGCGTGAAGCCTGCGGCGACGGCGTGTAGCCGAGGTGGGCAACCAGAAACCGAGGAACACTGCGATCGAGATGGGAATCACAATGAGAATGCGTGAATACCACCACTGTTTCGGTGGGACACCAACGTTCATGCCCACTTCAAACTTGGCTTCTTTCTCGGCCTTATCGACACCCACCATCACAAGGTGATGCAGGCCATCTTCAACAGACTTTGGAACTTTCAAGGTGGACTTCACCAGTCCATCTGCTCCGACCTCGATGGTGTCCATCAAAAATGTCTTGGAGAACATCCAGATATTGACACTGGAGTTTGGTGCGAAGCCTTGCGCATCAAGGCGGAACATGTCACCACGTTTCACTTCCAGAAGTCCTTCAGACGACAACGGAATGACTGTTCCGTCCGGGTTCACACCAGCAAGGGTCACCGTGAAACCACCAGCGGTGAACACCAACTGATTGTTCACACGAGTGGTTTTTGCTTTTGTTGTCTTGCCGCCAATCGTTGCTGCACCAGTAGCAGATTCTGTGTTCACCAAAGATGGCGGCAGTGCTTGTTTCTTCGGCGCGACAGTTGTTGTTGGAACAACAGTGGTGCTGGTGGTCGGTGTCGCCTTCGGGGTGATGACACCTGTCGAAGCTGCGCGAGCAATCGTTGTTGTAGTTGATGGAACACTTTCATCCACGAAGGTGAACTCAGTGGTGACAACTTGATCGGCATAGGTGTCGTCGCCTTGCTTCGTGACAGTGACGGTGCACTTGCCACCCGAAGTCGCGTTCAACACACCATTGGTGATGCTGCAACCGGCCGTGCCAGGCGACACCAATGTGTAGGTGACAGCGCCGTTACCGGTGCCACCTGTGTACGCCAAAGTGATTCCCGTGCCCAATGCACTCGATGTAGGTGAAGAAACTGTTCCCATTACTGGTAGTGCTTTTGCAAATGTGAGTGTCACAGCTCCAGATGCGGAAAAGAAGTTCGTGTCACCGGCTTTAGAGATAGAGAGCAAACAGGTTCCAAAGTTTCGTGCAGTCACAACTCCAGCCGTCAATGCACAGTTCGCGGTTCCCGAAGTGACCGACGTGGACACAGAACCTGTTCCGCCACCACCGGTGACCGACACAATGATGCCCGTCAAGAGATCACCAGTCGTTGCCGCAACTGATAGTGGAGTTTGATTACTGCGGTCAATCGTGATTGTCGTTGATGCCGATGAACGTACATCAAACACATTGTCTGCATCGCGAGTCGCGATGACTTTGCACGAGCCAGCCGAAGTGAAAGTCAGTTGTGATCCATTCACGACACACGATGCTGAACCATCATCGGATACTGTGAACGACACAGCACCGGAGCCTGATCCACCAGTAATTGCCAACTGAATGGGAGTGCCGTACGTGCCGACGGTTGAAGTCACCTGAATCGGCGACTGTGTGGCCTTAATAAAGGTCAACGTGTTGGTGATCTGCTTCTGCAGATAATTCAAATCACTGGCTTTGGTGGTCGTCAGGGTGCAACTACCTGCAAAACGAGCGTTGACGACGCCTGCAGTAATCGAACAGTTCGCTGACCCAGAAGTCACCGAATATGAAACGGCACCGGTGCCGGACCCACCCGAGACCGACAATGTGATGCCCGAGTCCAGGTCGCCAGAGTTATCACGCAACGTCAACGCATTCTGCGTGTCTTTTGCGAACGTCACCACAGTGGCAGCTGACGTGTGTGGTTCGTAATTGTTATCCCCTGCGCGCGTCACTGTCACCGTGCAGCTACCAGCAGATGAAGAAGTCAATGAAGGGCCCATCGCAATGGAACATCCAGCAGATCCTGCATCGGACACACTGAACGAATAACTGCCCGTTCCCGTACCGCCGGATGCAGACAAGGAAATGTTGGTGTTAAACGTTCCGCTGGTAGATGTCAAAGAGATCGATGACTGTGTTGCTTTCACAATCGTGACTGTTGTGACACCAGAACTTGCAATCAAATAGTTCGTACTTGCTGCGCGGGTCGCTGCGACTGTGCAAGTACCAGCAGCTGTTGCATTCAAGACTCCACCGGTGATGCCGCAACCAGCTGTTCCAGCAGAAATCACAGCAAATGAATATGTACCCGGTCCAGAGCCACCTGAAGCTTCAAGGTTCAAACCAGTGGCATACACGCCATTTGTAGTCGTCAGAGACACTGCGGATTGTGTGACCTGCGAAATGACGAAATTTACTGGAGTTACCGCAATCACATAATTGGAATTCGACAGCGTGCCACCCGTAATGGAATAAGTGCCCGCATCCTCCCCTGGCACTCGCGATAACGCACCGGTCAGAGCATCAAGGCCATACAACGAGCCCGACGTAATGGTGTAGCTGATGATTGGCTCAGAGTCACCGAATGCTTTTGACTGACCAGCTGTTGGAGTCACCGTGATCGCGCGTGCCGAAACTGAGGTACTCAAAGATGTAGTTGAGCTCGAGTATGCGGTTGACGTAGTTGGAGTGAATTCTGCAGTCAATGTTGCAGCACCAAGATCAACTGGCACCCAAGCACAGGTTGCAGTTGTTGACGCTGCGAAAACTGATCCACAACCGGCTATCGATGATCCATCCAACTTGAAGTTCACAGTTCCCGCACGCGAAGTGGTGGCCGTGATGGTGTTCGAGATGCGATATTGCGGAGACGCAGACGCCAACGCAAGTGACACGGTCGTAGATGCATACCCAATCGAAATAGTAAAACTCGATGTTGAGGCTGTTGCGGAGTTCACATCAGTCACGGTGACAGACACTGTTGAAGAACCAGCATCAGTTGGGGTTCCTGAAATAGTGCCCGTCGAAGTATTGAAACTCAGACCATCCACCAACGTGCCCGTTAAAGAATATGTCAATGCCGCACGACCACCAGCTGCCGGAACCGATAAAGAAAAGGCACTATCCGCAGTACCAAATAGACCTGTCATCGGAGTTGCGATGGTCAATGAACCCGCAACAGTCAAAGTCGCAGTTGTAGAGGTACTTGAAGTTGCAACACCATTGCCGATGGTGTTAGTGACTACAGATGTGTAAGCACCAGCATCACTTGCAGAGATTGGATTGAAAGTAAGAGTTGGGGCCACTTCCCCGCTGATGGCAACTCCATCTTTCTTCCAAATATAAGAGAGAGTGCCCCCATCAGACGTCGAGGCAGTCACTGACAATGTTGCTGATTGTCCTGATGTGCGATTCAACGAAACAGGCTGCGATGAAATCGTTGGCGCAACCGCATTGATATTTGTCGTTACCGCGACCTGCGAACTCTCTGCAGAATCGTCATAGTTCACCGTGTCACCCACTGCTGTCACAGAGACCTTGTACGACGTATTGTCCGCCATGGATGCATACGTCGAAGCAGCAAGAGTCGTCGAAGTTCCACTGACGCCAGATTTTGTTCCCAGCACCGAAGTACCGGATGCGTTGTAAATCTTCACCGTGTATGTCGATGCGCCAGTTACTGCCGCCCACGACACATCAATCGACTTTGCTGTTGCTGCGGTTGCAGATGTCGTAACGCCAGATGGGGTCGCAAGCTTTGGAATATGTGTGGTGGAGGCAATCACGATCGCTGTCGAAGTGGGTATCACAAATCTGCTGTTTGAGTCCGTTGCGACTTGATCAATGGTTGTATTGAAAGCAGCGACAGAGCAACTAGTCGATTGAGGAATTCCTCGAGCTGCGTGCACAGCATGACCCGAACCTGTAGGCGAGACAACCGCAAGACTGATTCCACTGCACCCATGGTTCATCATCCAAATGTCATTGTTGGGGGCAACTGCTGCGCGATAGGTGCCGCCCGTGTTTGCAACAACAGTGGGTGCAATCTTGTTCTGTATTTTTGAGGGAGTGGTTACGGCGATACCTGCATCTCCTCCAGTGATTACATTTCCCAAGCCATCTGCCAAGAGCCAACTTTTATACGTATAACCCGCTGGGGGGCAATAGGAAGTTGACACAGCGGGCAATGCAGTCAATGTTCCGGTCTCAATTTTTTGTACATAGCCACCACCGTTTCCGCTGCCTGTATTACACGACCCCGTGTAGTACGTGTACCAAAGATTTCCGTCAGCGTCGATAGCTGAACCATTTCCGGTTCGAATGTTCGATTGCGGATAGGACCACACACGGCCGCAATTCGTCACACTGCTGGTGTCGCCCCAGTAGGTTCCGTCCGACGCACGTGTCATTTTTTTGACACCCCATTGACACACTCTGGTGCTGATCCATAAGTCGCCAGTGGTCTGATTGATCTCAAAACTCCACGGGTTGTATCCGGAATATCTAGAGACAGTTCCAGCTGAGTCAATCCTCACGATTTGAGCAGGATTCACTGTCTTGTCGATATACCAGACGTTGCCAAATGAATCTGTCTTGAGGGAAAGCGTCCACGCAATTGGTGTGGTGGTGACGTTTGATGAGAGATAGACCGGATTCGTCGTCGTTCCGGAGTTTGCGATTTTGACAAGAGATGAGTTCTTGATGCTCTCATCGTTGTTCCACGTTGTTTGAGCTACTACCCAAATATTTCCTGCCGTATCGACTGCCGTCGATCGACCATTCGGACACTGGAATGCCACACAGTCAAGTGTCTCTGTTGTGATTGTTGGAGCAGCATTAGCCCTCTTGACCTCCTGTGAAGTGGAAGGAATAGAAACAGCCACTCCTCCCACAGCTACGGCTATGGCCATTAATGCATGCTTTAACCGATTCATCCGGAACCCTTAGGCAATGCGGCGTCGGCGACGTGAAGCCGATGTTGGCAACCAGAAGCCAATGAACACCGCGATCGAAATGGGAATAACGATCAAGATGCGGGAATACCACCACTGCTTTGGCGGGACACCCACGTTCATTCCCACTTCGAACTTGGCTTCTTTCTTGTTCTTGTCAACACCCACCATCACAAGGTGATGCAGACCGTTCTCAACGGACTTCGGCACCTTCAGTGTCGACTTCACCAGACCGTCTGAGCCAACTTCGATGGTGCCCATCAGGATTGGCTTTGAAAACATCCAGATGTTCACTGTTGAGTTTGGCGCGAAGCCTTGAGCGTCAAGGCGGAACATATCGCCACGACGTACTTCCAAGGTGCCATCAGCCGATAGAGGAATGATGGTCCCGTCAGCGTTCACACCAGCAAGAGTTACGGTGAAACCACTAGCAGTAAACACCAGTTGATTATTCACACGACTGGTTTTTGCTTTCGCGATCTTGCCACCAATAGTTGCCGCACCTGCAGCAGATTCAGTGTTCACCAACTTTGGTGCCACTACTTGCTTCTTCGGAACCGTCGTAGTCGTTGACGTTGTGGAGGTCGTCGTTGAAACACTGGACCCAGATGCACGAGCAACCGTTGTCGTCGTCGTTGACGAGACTGAACTCATCGGATTGCCAGCAAATGTGAATTCCACATTTGTGGACTGGCTTGCATATGTGTCGTCACCAGCACGCGTAATAGTGACGATGCACTTGCCGGCATTTAAGGCGGTCAACACACCATTAGAAATGCTGCATTCAGCCCCGCCTGGCGAGGACACAGTGTAGGAAACCGCACCGGTACCAGAACCTCCGCCAAAGCTCAGATTGATTCCACTACCTGCGGTGCCCGATGTAGGCGAAGCGAGAGAACCCTGAGTAGGAACAGCCTTGGAGAAAGTCAACGTAATGGTTGCCGTTTCAGAGGAGAAATACGTATCAGCAGCTTTCGTCACGGTGAGTGCGCATGTTCCCACCGCGCGAGCAGACACAACACCAGCTGTCAATGAGCAGTTGGCAGATCCACTCGACACCGATGAAGTCACAGTGCCAGAACCAGAACCACCAATAATCGAAAGAATGATGCCGGTGTAAAGATCACCATTCGTTGTCGACACCGACAATGCGGACTGGCTTTGGCGCGCAAACGTAATTGTCGTCGCACTCGTTGTCTCTACTAAATAATTGGCGCTGGTTGCCTTTGTGGCAGTCACTGTGCACGTACCGGGAGTCGTTGCAGTCAACGTGGTGCCGCCAGTGATGGAACATCCAGCAGTTCCTGCGCTTGTCACAGCGAACGTGACAGCACCCGTGCCTGATCCACCTGATGATGTCAACGTGATGGAAGACCCATACGTGCCACTGGTGGAAGACACCGACAACATAGATTGCGTTGCTTTGCCAACAGTAAGTGCAGCCGTATTCGACATCACTGTTGTCGACAAAGCATTAGCCAAAGTATTCGTCACGATGACGCTGAAGGAACCAGCGTCGGACAACTCTAAGGAACTAATCACCAACGAAGAGTTGGTTGCATCAGTAACTGCAACACCGCCTTTTAACCATTGGTAGGACAACGTGCCGCCATCGCTGACCGACGCTGTGATCGAAATCGTGGCGGTCTGGCCATACGTGCGAGTCACTGGGGCAGGTTGAGAAGAGATCGTTGGTGTTGCTGCAACCAGGTTGGTAGTTCCACTGACCTTCGCACTTTCAACGGAGTTGTTGTAGTTCACTCCGCCATCACCAATCGCGGTCACCGAGACTTGGTAGGCGGTGTTATTCGCGAATGATCCATATGTCGATGTGTTAATTGTTGTTGACGCGCTTGCGACACCTGTCTTGGTCGCAAGAGTTGATGTTCCTGCTGCGTTGTACAACTTCACCGTGTATGACGATGCTCCAATGACTGCATCCCATGAGACATCAAGGGATTTCGCAGTGGAGGCAGTTGCCATCACAGTGATTGAAGATGGAGCGGCAAGTGTGACTGCCGGTGCCAGCACTGGTACAGCTAACGAGCGACGTGTCGTCGTGCCATCACCGAGCTCCCCGAAATCGTTCTTACCCCAACACTTAATGCTTGTGTCGGCTAGCACGACGCACGTGTGTGTGTAGCCCGAAGAAATATTTACGGCTCCAGTGATATCCGGGACAGCAGCTGGAATGCTCTGACTTATGGTGTTTCCATTACCAAGCTGATTCCAGCCATTCCAACCCCAGCACAACACTGTGGTGTCTGCCTTGATCGCACATGATGTGTGATTATTCCCTGAAATCGAGGTCACTCCCGCCAATTCCGGGATGACAACTGGACTGAATTGGTTTGTTTGGTTACCGATTCCTATCTGACCGTGGTCATTCATGCCCCAACATTTGACTGTTTCATCTGTCAACTTGGAGCACGTATGTTGTCCTTTGAATTTGGACATCATTGTGACTCCCGACAGTCCAGTGGGACTGGTCTTTGTACTTCCGCCGCCACCACTTCTGCCTTGTTGGCCGTGGTCGTTGGTTCCCCAACATGTGACTGTCTGATTACTGAGAAGAACACAAGTTGTGTATGGGCCACCTCGTACTTCGACTGCAGTTGTTATTCCACTCACCGAGATGGGAGTGCTACGGGATGTCGTGGTTCCATCACCCAACATCTGGAGCACATTCCATCCCCAACATGAAAGAGTTTGATCTGCCTTCACAGCACAGGCATGGCTGTATCCGACTCCTACTTGTGTCACTCCTGTCAGCCCTGTCACTTGCACTGGGGTACTTGAACTTGTTGTCGTCCCATTACCCAACTGACCATTGCCATTTGATCCCCAGCACCACACCGTTCCATTCGATTTCAACGCACACGAAAAGTCGTAGCCAGCCTCCACGCTTGTAACACCGGTTAATCCACTGACCTGAACAGGGCGATTGCGATTTGTTGTGGTGCCGTCGCCTAACTTCCCGTCAACATTGTTTCCCCAGCACCACACCGTTCCATCTGTTTTCAATGCACACGTGAACGGACCTGAAATCGACACCTGAGTAAAGCCTGTCATCGCAGCTGCGTTGGCACGTTGAGGCGTCTGCGTCGCAATCGGAAGCACCACAGCCATCAGGCCAATCAGCGTCACGGCGAGGCTGCAGCGAGCAAAAGAACGAAGACGGCGAATCACAGAAGTGGTCATAGTTGTGCATTGTATGCACTAAGAGTGCACGAGATGCACTTAAAGTGCACAAAATGCACATTTACTGATAGACCAATGTTCAAGGCTTCAGATGTTCCTCCTTGCCCATTACGCTTGCCCCATGGCTCCGGCATCCAAAAAGAACACTCTCCGTGTTTCCGCCCCCAAAAAGCCCCGTCTCAGCCAGGCCGAGGCCACCGTGCGCATGATGAACGCCACAAGCCAACTTCTCGTTCAATATGCCCCTGGTGAGGTCACTGTCGCGCGCATCTGCGAAAAAGCCGGTGTACACACAGATTATGTAGCTCGATATTTCGGTTCTCGTGAAGAGTTGATGTGCCAAGCCATCGAAGCGGCCTTCCTCGGTGTCTTCCTCAAAACCGGAAGTGAAGGCACCACCCGCCTCGGTGTCGTTCTTGAGGGCCAGATTGACCTCATGCAACTGGCGCAGGCACGCGTTCGAACAATTGCTTATTTGCTGGGATGCGGCGTTAGTCCCGAACGCTTTCAGTCAAGTCAGAAGCTTGTTCTTGAATCTGTCTTTTCTCAATCGATCAATCCCAAGGTGTCTGACAGAACCAGGATGAACCTCATTCTTGTCGGCACCTTACTTATCCAGGCAATGGGCACATTCGCCGAGGTCAATGAGATGACTGATCTGCAAAAAGCAGACATGCTCAGCTACATCGGTTACGTCAGCCAGGCGGGCGAGACGATTCAGGAAACACTCGGCTGGGATAAGCCCGTGGTGAAGTCCAAGTCAAAGAAGACGAAATAGAGTCCAAATGGTGCGCCCTCTGGGGCTCGAACCCAGGACCTGCGGATTAAAAGTCCGTTGCTCTACCAACTGAGCTAAAGGCGCCTATTTGGAATTCTTAACACCAGCGCGAAACCCACACTGAGTGCCTAAAACGTCCTCTTTCATGTTAGTTGGGGAGGACCCAAATCGGTCATTTCATCGTTCCGAGACCCCTTACGCTGGACATATGGGCCGTTTCGCACAAACAAAGAACGGTCATCCGCCCAAAGTGTGCGTGACGTGCGGAAAACCTTTTGAATGGCGACGCAAGTGGGCGCGTGATTGGGAGAACGTGAAGTACTGCAGTGACCGCTGTCGCAAAGGCGCGACTCAGCCCTGAGTACCTCTGTACTGATGTGACGACATTCCGTAAGAAAGGGGAATGCCGTCCAACTCCCCTTGGTTCTACTTCGCAATGCCAACTGTGTTGGTACCCCCAATTCACAGGAGTGAAACCATGAAAAAAACCATTACCGCAATTGCAGCAGCCTCTGTTCTGCTCTTGTCAGCATGTGGATCCGACGGATCATCATCTGACACCACAGTCGCAGCCGTCGACACAACTGAAATGGCAAAAGAAGCTGGGAACATCGTTGAGGTCGCTCAAGGAAATGCCGACTTCTCAACACTCGTCGCAGCAGTCGTTGCAGCAGATCTTGCTGAGACACTTTCTGGAGAAGGTCCATTCACAGTGTTCGCACCAACCAATGCAGCATTCGAAGCATTGCCAGCGGGACTTCTCGAGAAGCTTCTCCTTCCAGAGAACAAGGACACCCTTGTCAAGATCTTGACCTACCACGTGGTTCCATCAAAGGTGATGGCAGCAGATGTCATGGCCGGCGATGTCACAACTGTTGAAGGTTCAACATTCACAATTGCAACCGAGGGTGGCGTAAAGGTCAACACCTCGAACGTGACTGCAACTGACGTACCAGCATCGAATGGTGTTATCCACGTCATTGACGCAGTGCTTGTTCCATCATCTGTGGACGTTTCTGCGCTCTAAGCATTAAACAAAAAGGACCGGTGAGGGAATTCCCTTGCCGGTCCTTTTTTATTGTCTACGTGCTTAATGCGTGATGCGCAGATCGCACCATTGCCACAGTGCTTCACGCACCTCGGGCGTATCTGACTTCCGCGTGCGAGGCAAACGATGAATCGATCGAATAGCACGGTCACACCAAAACTTCCCTGAGTCGTCGGCGGCACTGCGAGATGCCAACCAACAAATGGTGTCTGCACCTTGTTCAGCGCTACGCAACAACGGCTTTGTGAGAAAACGAAACGCAGGAAGCGACTCTTGCACTCCTGGCGTATCAGCCCAACCGGGGTGCATCGATGAAAAGAAAACCTGTGGTTCGCGAATCGCCCACATCTCGTTCAGAGTCACTTGCATGCGCTTTGCGATTGCATATTGACGTGTGCCGTCGTAGTAGGCAGGTGTCATCTCAGGAGATTCATCGAGGGAAACATTCGGCAACGAGGCTGCATACATTCCACCCGACGACACAGTGATGACTCGACCTGCAGATGACTTCAACAACGGGAGGAGATCTGTTGTCATCTGGTGCGGACCTAAGACATGGGTAGCGATTGTTGTTTCGAATCCCTGCGCCGTGACGCTTCGTTCCTTGAGTAGTGCTCCCGCATTATGGATGAGTGCATGAAGTGACGAAGTGAGACCAATGATCTTTTGAGATGCTGCGCGCACCGCATCAAGATCACCCATATCAGCAATCACTATCTGGAACTTTTGAGTTTCTGAGTCTCGAACAAGTTCACTCTTCGTGCGTTCAAGCTTTTCCGCTGATCTACCAACAAGAATGAGATCTGCGCCCATCGCTGCAAGTTGATGCGCCGCTGCTCTTCCAAGCCCCGACGTTGGACCTGTGATAACAACGGTCTTTCCGCGAAGCGCGTTGTGATCAAGAGGGTCAAATTGCCCCGCTCGCACGAGATAACCGATTCGTGAAAAACCTGGAACAACCAGGGCGTCTAATGCGTCATCAAGAATCTTCGGCAATGCCATACAGGCACGGTACAGGGCGCACGGAAAACGTCTATACCCTGTGACTATGACTTCTAACGTCACCGAATTCATTGGTGTCTACGACGCGGACTCCACTCTGATTGGTGAAGTGTCGTACTGGATTGGCGCCCGTCTTGGCGTGACTCATTGCTCGCTCTGCGAACTCACCCATGGTCTGTTCACTCAGAAGAGTGAATGGAAGACATGTGCAAAAGGACTCTCCGTGCCGTTTCATACATTCCATCGAAATGACGCACCTGCCGATGTACTTGTTGCATTGGCCGGTGAATTCCCTGCAGTGCTGCAACGTACTACCGAGGGTTTGTCTGTCATTTTGACGAAGCAAGCCCTCGAAAGTTTCGATGGCAACACTGCAGACTTTGCCCAGTGGCTCTCTGACTATCTCATCCAGCCTTAAGCGCAGCACGGGCTTCTTCGGGATCCGGTG
>Ga0164292_10002414_pt1 | contig 15227 bp, 22 predicted proteins | sample GEODES117metaG_FD_111486 | JGI IMG/M metagenome (GOLD analysis project Ga0164292, IMG submission 111486) | Eutrophic lake water microbial communities from Lake Mendota, Wisconsin, USA - GEODES117 metaG | ecosystem: Environmental > Aquatic > Freshwater > Lake | place: USA: Lake Mendota... | reverse complement strand
CGAGCAGCAGTAGTGCTGCTTGCATAACCGCTAGAAATAGTGTTATTAAGTGCCTTTCCAGCAGGATTGTAATTCGGACTAAATGCATATCTCTGACAAGCGGCTAGTTCTCCTTGGATTGTTGCGTTTTGTCTCTGGTATGGACCAACGACTGACCCAATTTGCATCATAGCCTGAGCAATATCAATAATTGAACCACTTGCCACTAAAGCATTGTAATTAAATACAAATCTTAGCGAGTTGGCTGTGCCGTCATTGGGTACAGCAACAGTTAATGAGGCTGTGTACCAATCGGCTGTAGTCGTGCCTGTTGGAATTGAGGCATTAGTGATATTAGTTGTGCCAACAGCGACCCAAGTAGCACCGCTACCTGCATCTGTCGTTACTGATTTATCTAATTGTAAAATAAAGGGTGCTGTGTTTGTGGCATTTCGTCTAAGTTTTATGCTTAGAGTTACTGTCTTACCCTGTAATTGCTCAACATCTGCGGTTTCAAGGTACTGCCTCATATTATTATAGGCACTACCAGCGGTTGCAGTGTGGCGCATATAATAAGTTGCTCCTGCTGGTGGTGTTGTGCTTTGTCTGCTAATTGTTGAATTGCTGGTATCAACGTTCCATCGGTCTGCTAAGTAGCCAGCGTTCGTAAAACTTGTTCCACGCTGCCAGATGTCAAAGTTAGAATTGTAAATAAAATTGCTTGTGCGGTTTTCCTGATAGCGCAAGCCTGTCGAAGTGGAACTATCTGCTACGAGTGTCTCGCCGTTAGATCCAACCGCTAAACGTGCCGGGGTATCGGCCGCTGTAGCTGTAATTAAATCGCCCTTTGCATCGACGATCGTATTCTGGATAGCGTTAGCATCGTCGGAAGTAACCCAGACGAAATCCATATCTGTATTCGAGTTTTTGCTTAATACCTGTCCGCTGGTACCGCCCTTGAGATCGACCAGCGAGGCATCAATAGAATCTCCAAGTGCCTCGATAGCCGTAGCTCCGTCTTTGACCAGATCGGTCGAAGTTGGAACGGGCCAGTTAAAGTTCGGGGTAACCGTTGCCATTATGTCAAACCTCCAAAAGCGTCTTCCCAGATAAGTGTAGCGTTTACACCTGTCCAAACCAGGTTAGACGGGCTAACCGTATCCCACTGTGGCGCAACCAGTGAGAAATCTGTAGGGCTCAGCGTGAGCGTTATGTCTACGAATTGAGGCGTAGCCCTGATGGCAAAGCCCTCCAGGAATCCATTAAAGGACCCGTTAAACATATTAATCGGAAGGTCGTTAATAACGATAGGTTCACCAAAGAATACGTTAATCAGCTTATTACGCTCGGCATCGGGTAGCTCCGAGTTATCCAGTCTAAAAGTAATGGCCTGTAGCTGCTCACGTGGGATAGCCCGGAGGCCTAATTCACGATCCATAACGTCGTTCACGTCGCTTAGGTTATGGAGGTTAGAGCTAACGCTGCGCTGGTACCGTCCGTAATTAGCGATAGAGGCGGCATCTAACGCCGTGGCCTGATTATTGTAATTATTACCGTAGTTAAATACGAGCGAGTTACGGATCTTGCCTATTTGTAATATTGACTTAACGCTGGATGGGGTAGCGTAATTAGCCGAGATAGTCGTATAGCCGTTAGCCGATAGATAAGCCGTACGGTGATCGGCATCGGCATAACATACGCGGCCAGCCTTGTCCTCGTACATATTTCCGAGTGCGCTTTGTGCGATCTGGGCGCATAAGTTGTAGCTGCTAAACGGATCGGCTGATCGTGAGATCATTTCATAAAGTCCAGGCTGATCGATCTCACCCAAGCCTACGTTTTCTGCATCGGCCCAAGTGGTCGTAGGGTCGTAATTAAACCATTGTAGAGCCGGGGCTACCTCGAACCAGGAGTTAATTAATAGCTCGTTTAGAATGTCGAAGATCTGGTTGCCGTCCTCGGTCTTTGGTAGGGCATCCGGAAACAAGGCCTTGGTCAATTTAGCCAGGGAACCGACGGCCAATATATTACCGATTGTTATAAAGCCCACCTCTTCCGGTGAGCGTACGGATATGCCAAAGTCCGATACGGTGCCACCAAATACGGGTACATATGTGCCTGAGCTGTTCTTTAGCTCTAAAGTCAAAATATCTGTAACGTCAATATCGAAGGCCGTATTGTTTACGTTTACGATCTCCATACGGGCATACCCGGCGTTGCATTGTAGATCGATATCATCGCGACCCGTTGCCATATTTACGCTGAGTACATTGGTGTAGACCGTCGTACCGACGGTTATACGCCATTCGGGTAACCAGGTACTCACGCTATCGTGTAATCCCCGGAACCGCGATTAACCGTGGTGCCTCTATATGTGGATTGATTAAGTACGTCCTCAACAGCTCGAGCGATAGCCTCTGGATCGCCTAAACCTGCCTCGATCTTAATATTATAAGTAGCCGGGTATCCGCCGCCGTAATTCATTGTAGGGCTATATCCACCAAGGTCGCCCTTTTGTGCATCGGTTAAAGTTGGAAATAGATCAAAGATCGTTACGTCTTTTTTTAGACCTTTAGTAGCTTCAGCCATTTTCTCGACGGTATCAATAACCGTGGATTTAGGTATAAGCGATCCTACGCCGCTAGAGGTTAGACCACCGGTATTACCGCCTGTACCAATCTTGCCTAGTAGAGCTATATATTCTTGTAAAGCTTTAAGGCGAGCATCGTCTGCTAACTTTTGTGCTTTGGCTACACGGTCAATCATAGATAACTCAGCAGACTCGCGTAATAGCGTGGCAGTTGTAGCTGCGCTGGTGGTCTTACTAATAGAGGCTAAACGTGCTATCTCGGTTAATTGAATCTGTACGCGCTCGCTGTAGGACTCTTTGGCGGCTAACTGACCAGCGGCAGTAATTGCAGCGTTGTACTTCTTGAACGCCTCTTCACGTGCCAGTTCTTTATCGCCTTCGGCCATTTTAGATTTATCAATAGCGGTAAGTTCATTAAGTAATTGTGTGTTAATTGCCAGAAGGGTTGCATCGCTAACCTCTTTAATACCAGCTAACTTTGCTAAATCTGAATTCTTTTGTAGTGCAGCCAGTTCGGTAATCTTCTTAAGCGCTAAATCGCCGTTATCCTCTTCGATCGCCTGCAAGGCCTCGAGGCGCAAGCGTGTCTCTTTATCGTAGGTAGCCTTGAGAGCGGCGGCCAATGAGATTCGAGTGGTATCAAAGACGGCTGCGGCCTTGGATAACGAAAGTTTATTTTTTTCGGCTATTGCGGATTTCTTTTGCAGTGCTAATAATTCTTTAGCTCGTTTAGCCGCATCTGCCTCAGCCTTGGCCCGGGCCTTGGCATCAGCCTTTTGTGTGTCTTGATTGCCAGCCGATAATGAACGATTGCCGAATCCACCAGGAATCTTGCCGGCGTTTAGGCCGTAGTACTGCTGAAGGATCTCACCGGCTTTGAGCCCTACCGTGGCATCGATTAGACCAGCGATAGCGGTACTTAAGGTATCGATCTTTGAAATCGTATCGTCGATGGTCTTGCCGCCAGATAGTGCCGTCAGGGCATTGAGTAACGATTTACCAATTTTCTCGCTGGCATTTTCCGAAGCAACTGCTAGCTTGTTCATCGAGCCGACGTAACTATCTGCAGCTACTTTGCCCTGGCCAGCGAATAAAACCTGTAGGCGCTGTTGCACTTTCTCAAAGTCTGTAGAGGCTAATTCGGCCTGGGTAAGTCCTAGGTTGAGCGAACGTAGGCCTTTGAAATTGCCCACATAAGCCTGGCTTAACTTTTCGCTGGTGGTTGCTAAATCGGTCCCTGTCCCGGCCGATACATCCATCGCGAGGTTAAGCAGCTCTTGGCTCTTAGTAACTGACCCGGTGACTTGTAATAACTTGAGCATCGCCGGCTGTAACTGATCACGATTTACACCAGTGGCCGCTTCTAGTTTGTCGATGTATTGATTGATTTCAGGCGTGGCAAAGGCTAGGCCTAGATTACGTACCGAGGTCGTTAGCTGCGCTACCTCTAGCTCTGAAGCGGCAAAAGCCTTAACGGCATTTTTACCATATTGCGCCAGCGCTGTAACGCTAAAGGCCACACCGAAAGCCTGCGCTAGATTTTTAACATTTTTCTCAAAGCCTTTGATTTGTTTTTCGCCCTTAGTCAGAGCCTTGCCGTCAAAGGTTGTAACGGCATTAACTAATAAACTGGGTAACTTTGCCATTATGCAGCCTTCGCGTATCTGCCCTGGTTAAAGGAGTTGATGGTATTAGTGATAGCCCTAATTACCGCGTTCTGAGCTTTACCTTGATCTTCTTCCCAAGCTCTAAAAATCATACGACCGCGCTCGGCGCGTTCACTTCCGTACAAAGGCCCCATACGACTAATGAAATGAGCGCCAGCGCCAGGGTTATTAGATCGGCTCTTTGATGATCCGCCAGGATTTACACGGCCTGCGGTCTCATAGATTGCACCAGCAGCCGAACGGTTGGCCACATAGTACAAAGCGCGCCAGCCGTTACGGTTACGCGAGCTAGGAGCCTGGGCATAATAGATACCCTTTTTAACTGTGCTGTGGTCATACAATGGAAATAAGCGTAATTGGCCCTCGGTGTTAAAAGTTCTAAAGGCTGAGTTACGAGCTGTAATCTTTCTACCTACCGTATTCTCGTTCCAGCCATAAAGGTTATCCGGTTGAGGCGATGGTGCATAACCTCGGGCCTTGTCCCGGATAGGAATCATTGCCGCTTTGATTTCGGTATTCATTTCTTGTAGTAGTTCTGGATCAATTTTACGCATAGCTTTTAGAGTGCCTTTAACGCCTTCGAGGTTTACGGGCATATTGTTCGGCCTCCTTTGCTTGATCGTTTAACACTTGTATTAACATCTTGTACATCTCTGCATCGAGGTCTAGTACCGCTTGAGGCGGAACCCCTAACCGTATAGATAGTTGCGCTACCTGATAGGTTAAGGAGTCCCGCCCTAGCTTAAAGGTTCGTCGTCTAGTACCTCGACTTTGGAAAGTGTCTCTAAAAACTCGGGGCCAAAACTTTTTACGGTTTCGCCGCTAGTCCTAATACATTCCCAAGCCAGCCAGTATAAATCCGACTGCTTTTCATCGTCACGAAAGGCTTTATGAAAACCTTTCTTTGCATAGAGTTCAAAGGCGTACTCGATCCGTGGAGTTATCTGATGCTCAGTAACCTCGCCGGTAGCCCTTGTTATTTTGAGTCGTGCCATTTGATGCCCCTTTTCTTTTTATTTATGCGGTGGTAATTGTAATTGGTGAGTTACAGGTAAATGTAATGCTTTGTGTTGAGATGTCCCCTACAGCGCCGTTAATGTCGGTGGTGTTGTTTACCAAAATCGTAGTGCTATATAGAGGGTTATCGGTACCAACGGCGGCACTTGTCTGCTTTAGCGTAATCGGCACAGTAGTACCCCAAGCGCTTTGCAGTGCAGCTCGTACAGCTCCGGCACCTGAAGCTCCGTTATCATTTAAGAAATCTAGAGTAATTGTTGAAGTCTCTAGTCCCTTAGTAAATTTACGAGCTGAGTCGCCCATCGCAGTGACTTCGAGTTCTTCAAAAACTCTATTAATCGTAGCGCTCGTTACGTGATCAGAGAGTGCAACCGAGTTAAGGGTTACGACTACTCCGTTTGATAGAAATACGGCCATCGCCTATTCCTCGCTTTTCTCTGTAGTAGGTGTGTGTGTTTTTGCTTCTTTTTTTGGTGCTTCTTTGATCTGCCCTATCTTAATTAGAAAGGCAATATCTTCATCGGTTAGTGTCATTTGTCAGCTCCAGCTTGTGAGTATTGAGATATTAAAATCGGCAGTTAGCAACGTTCCACTTTGTACATCAAGTACAGTTGGAGCCGACATACTGCCAATATTCATAACGATATTTGATGCAGCCAATTTGTTAAACACAGCTACAGCCAAGGTTTCGATGCCGTTCAGGTTCCCCTGGTTGTCCAGCATCGGCACGGTCATAATGATTTTCAGGTTCGCTAATGGTGATATTCCGGCGTTCGTGTTATTACTTGGCGTAATGTAATTCTCCGCCGGTGCAACGATTACAGAGTTAGCCGTGATTGTTGGCGGAGGGAAAGCAAAAGTGTTCCAAGAGTTAGGGTTAGCCAAAACGGCGGCTACCGTAGCTCGTAAGGTTGTAATCGGCGCTGGCATCTGCTATCCGATCATACTGTTTGGATTTTGGTACCCGGCGATGAGCCCTCTGATCTTGCCGATCATTGAGTTACCCATCCTGTATGGCGAAGGACTGAATCCGTCAATAGATACGCCGCCGGTCTGTGATACCTGGCGAGCTTGGAATATGTCCACCGCCAGAATCATCGCGGCCTCGCGTACAGCCGGGGTGGTCGCGTAGCTGTTTGTCTTTGTATCCGCGCCCACGGCAGAGCCATAAGGGAGGACCCGGCTAAAATTAACATTAGCTGCGACCTTGGTAAATTGGATAAAGCTATAACCGGCTGGCCAATTCCAGGCGTAGTTATTCCAAACGATCGACGGGATTAAATTAGTAGTACCGGCGCTCCAAGGCATCGTTCCCGTGATTGTGTACGTGCCGTTAAAGGTTGAGCCGCATCCACTCAAGGTTACGGATTGGCCGGTTGTAAAGATAGCCGGGTTAGCGATCATTACGGTTGCGACATTATTCTGCAAAGTCGTACCGACAACCGGCGCGGAAGCAAACCATAAAAATTGATTAAGAAGATCCTGGGCAGTCTGGCAGCACGTCTCGACGATATCTGACGAATAAAGGGCATCGATTCCAAGGTTGGCTCTTAGCTCTGCCTCGGTGACGTAAGTTGCCGGCACAATGATCTCCTTAGTTAAAAAGGTCGGTAGGGCTCAAAGGGCTAAGAGCCCTACCGACTATTAGGGTTTTACTTATGCCTTTAGGTAACGAACGATACCGTTAGGCATTTTTGCGATTGTTGCCATAAATCCGTAGATCGCTACCTGAACCTGTAGGTTAGATACTACGTTTACTGACATATACGCTTGAGGTGAACGGTAAACAGTAAACGCCTCAGGTGCCAAAATGATTGCTGAACCGTCGTCTACTGTTGTCTCTGTAAAGTTCTTGTCTACGTATAGATCAAGTCCTAGTACGTTACCGCGAATAGACTGAGGGCCTACCTGTCCGGCTGCGTTCATTGGTTGGATAGCGTTATAGATAGGTCGCTTTGTGGTATCTGTCGCGCCCATCAATAGCTGCCATTGTGCAGCGTTACCGATGTAGTTCTGAGCAAAATAGCCTGTGTTTTTGTAGATGGTTGCTGCTGCTTGTGAAGTGTAAGCAATAACTCCATCGCTATCGGCTGTAGTAGCTGTTGCAGCTGTACTAGCTGATAACAAAGCTGCTACTACTGTTGTATCAATAGTAGTTAGGTATGCGTTCTGTAGTTGCTGAGTTAGTTCAGCGTAGAAGTTTGGATCTGAACGCTCTAGGAGTTCTACTGAGATCGTATTCATACCTGCGTACTTGTTTACTGTACCTGTTAAGTATTCTGTAACCATACCTGTATTAGATACGGCTCCAGCTTCTGCCTCTACTGTGACGGTCGGTGCAACGCCTGAACCGCCACCAGCTGAGGTAACGAGTGATGGGACATTTATGGTCATACCGCTGGAGGGCAAAACTCCCTGACTGCAGGCATCAATGGCCGGTGTTCCAAAACGAGTATTAGTTACAATCTCTGTTAGGTACTGAGTTGGATTAAATGCTGGGTTAGTTGAAAAGCTATCGTCTGCGGCAGTTACATAAAGACGAGACTCATCGCTACCTAGTGCAGCTTTGATCTTGTGCTCTGTGTATGTAGCCATTGATGTAATTGGTGTACGGACTCGCTGAGAATCCAATACTGAGGGACGAATGATCTTACGAGCGGCTTCGACTTTTTCAGCCTCGACCGGTGTATCTACCGGAGTCTCCTCCGGTGTATTTTCTGGGGCTGTAGTCACAGCTTCCTCGCTTTCGGTTTCTGTTTCGGTCTCTACGATTGTCGTATTGATCGTTGTGGTTTTGGTGCTTGTGCTTGTTGCAGCTTCGAGCGCAGCTCGTGCCGCAGCAATATCAGTTACGGAGGCGCTGGAGAAAGCGGCACTCTCGACGAGGCTAACTTCCTTGAGGACCGCAGCCGTTACTAACAGGTAATCTCCCATTGGCTTCGAAGCGGTTACATCCACTCCGACGGATAAGCCACTGACCAGATTTTCCTGAGCGAGTACGAGCGCATCTTGTCCTCGAGTGCTACTCGAAAGCTTAAACGATCCGTACACGCCTTCAGTTGAATCGCTAAACGAAATTGCGCGACCTACCGGCTTATCTTGTTGATGCTGCATTAAAAGCTTTATCTGTGAGGCCTCGGCGTAAGTAATTGAGCCGCGCTCGAACATTACAGGCCCTGCACTTGTAAATCCGACTTCGCCATATGGTGCAACGAGTCCGGATACGATACGCCGCTCTGTATCTGCGGCTTGGATCTCTTGGCTAAACGTTAGTAGCACTTGTATCTCCTAGCGGTGTGAGTTGTTCCATTTGTCGGGCTTGTTCGGTACTAATTAATTCTAAGTTCAACATCTTTTCAATAATATCTAAGCGATCCTTTGCATCAACACGAAGGAAGCTGTCGTCTACCGCAAACCGCACTTGATTTTGGCTATTGGTAATGTCATTCATACTGAGGCGATCCTCGATGGCGCTTATGTAAGGTTGTAATGAATACGCAACGAATTCTTTACGACCGTCTAAAATATTTTGGTATGTCATCGAGTTATTCATATCCGCAGAAATGTAATAAGCCGGGACGTTCATCGCGCGAGCGATTTCCGTAGCCAAGTACTGGGAGGCCTCGTTGTAGGCCATATCTTTCGGTGAGAATGAAGTAGGTACGTAATCCAAAGTTGAAGTCAGGTACGCCGTTGATCGATTCTGACGAGCACTCTTGAAAGCAGCTAGTAAACCCTGGATCTGTGTTTCAGGTAAATCAGCGCCGTTATTTTTTAGGATTCCCGTAGGCATTGGAGTAGCTGCACTAACCGCAGCAGCTTTCTGGATGTCATATGCAGCGCGAATAGTTGTACTTGCTGTTTGTAATACACCAGGTAGTAATGATTGGAAAGTTACAAGCGAACCAATACCAGCCATCGGTACAAGTTCACCGTCTACAAAATAGTCTTTTACTTCGGTGCCGTATTTGTCGGTTGTATATGTAACGCGGTTATTAGCAACCCACTCGAACCCCGAAGGTCTGCCGTCATCTGCATATAATGAGGTTACGCGCCAGTAAGCGATGGAATAAAATATTAATGAATCCACAGTCGCGCTAATAGTTACGCTTCGTGGTTGTCGAATATCAGGCTGCTCAAGCCAAACAGGGCTACCTAACTTTTCACCGGTTGATTTTTTATATAATGCTAAATCGATCGAGGAGATAACTCCGGCGATAAGATTTCTGCATCTTGATACGGAAGCAACCTGTAAAGCAAAATTGCGATCGATTCCTACGCCGTTATATCCAAAAGCGCTGTTAGTGTTAAACGATCCGTACCCGTAGGTCGTATCCATAACTGCCGGAGCGTATTGCGCTTCGATAGCCGGCTTTTCAGCCTGCTTAAAGCCTAAAGTTTGGAGTAATCCCATAACCGCCATTTTCCCATAATGTCAAGCATAAGTACGGATATACCCTGCGTGTCTAAACGTAAACTTTAGCCTCACTCATTGGCTGCGTTAGCACGTGAACGACCATACTTAAACCGATCGCAATATCAACCGGTCCAGCGGATTTACGACGGATGATTCTCCAGGAGGCATCCGATTCTTTAGCTGCACAGTTAGACATATGTGTAACAAGCTCGTCCTGGCCACTATGTACCAGGCGTTTATTAGCCAGGGCCTCGTAAAGATCGCCTGAGGCCTGATATCCCTTTTGGCCTGATATATCGGTTATCTGGATTCCATTAACTTCAAGCCTTTTGGCTATTGAGGCGGTTGTGTACTTATCAAAGCAGACTTGTCTCGGAAAATAGAGCTTGGCCCAGCGAGCGATCGCATTGGCAACGAATAGCTCATCGATGGATACGTCCGAATGAAATACCTCTAACACAGCTACGCCTATGCGACCGTCAGGCATTACCTGGCCCATTACGAGCGAACCATCGCGCCTGCTCGGTGCCACGTCAAAGGCGAATACGGTAAGCGGACCGGGTACAAGTTTAAGGTCTTTATCGCCGGCCTCTTCAACCGACATATGAGGCCAGGGGCTGGCCGTAGAGCTAATCCACTGGCAAAGCATCTCGGTCTTTGTAGTTTCGATTGGTTGCGTACTAACGGCCTCTTCTAATGCCGCCTCCGTGACCGTGTAGCCAAGGGCCGGATTAGCAGAAGCCCAGCCGTCACGATCGGTTATCTTGGCGAATGGCGGAGCGCTGTATTCATAGTATCCGAACGATTTAGGCGGCGTACTCCTGGCCCTCTCGACAAGATCGTTCAGCACGGTGCTGAAGGAATCACCGGCATTGGAAGTCAGTAGGGTCTGGGCGTTCGGCTTTGCTCTTGTGGTCGGGGTAGCGGCGCGATAGCCTTCTTCCGAGATCTCGCGTACCTCGTCAATATAGAGCAGCGAAGCGGTACGTCCGCGAGAACCGTCTCTTGTAGCTGCGACCACATCCAGGCGATGGCCATTTTTTAGCTCGATCGACTCGGTGCCATTGGCAAAGCGAATCTGTTTAACCTGCCGACTTAGCTCGTCACTACCCTCGATGGCATAAGCCACTTGGCGGAAGGTGTCCAAGGCCATTGACCGATTAGAGGACATAATGAGCACATTAGGGCTATCGAATAAGAACATATGCCCCAGCATCATCATACGCGCCAGGTGAGTCTTTCCCTGTTGTCTGGCACAAAGGATGAGGTTTGTCTTGCGAATGAACATCCCGGCATCGTCCACGGTGGTCATATCCCGAATTACAAAATCTTGCCACGGCAGCAAGGGCAGTCCAATACTTTCTGCTAGCTGTGCGATCTCATCGCCGCGAGTGTGGCCCGTGAGATACGGGCTATGTAATCGAGGCTCAGTAGCCCCCTTACGGGGTGTAATGGTCTGGGTCATATATTTACTAATCCTGTTCAATCTGGCCTACGCACGGACCGGCTGGGACCGTACTGGTGGTTTTCGGGGAGGAATTGCTCGGAAAGGCAGGGGGGGTAGACTTCGACGCTAAAAAAACCCCCTGTGAACGTGAACCTTTAGAGCTATTACAACGCTTACAGCAAGCGATCATATTCTCAAGACTAATGGGATCGCCCCCATTCTTAATACTTTGTATATGGTCTACCGTGGTGGCATCCTGCCCACAATAGGCACACGTCCAGCCATCCCTGTTAAGCACGACTAACCTTTGTGCTTTGTATTTCCTGGTTAATCTAGGGTCCTGCCTACCGTGCACCATCAGTAATGACCGGTCTTTCTATGGTGTACCCACGCATTACAGGCTGTCTCGTATCTGTGTTTGATATAGCGAAGCCCAATATCTATCTGCCTATATGGATCACGTTCCTTCATTCGTAGCATTTGTGGGATTCCATAGGCTGTAGATTTAGGATTATCAGCTCTTGGATTCCATTGTGATTCACGTGTCCATAGGAGCTCTAAACATCTATATTCCTTGGCATCTATTAGTTTAAAGTGTGCATATAACTTATAGTTATTAATGTCTTTTGGTGTGTTTATAGCTGAGGCTGGTGTTGTGCCTAATACACAGAGCGCACCCAATAGCACCAAACAGCGCCTGCGAGCTACACGCCTCAGCGGCTCGCCAGCGCGTATGGAGCGTATCCCATAGGTCAAGTACAAAGCAATAATGTGGATAACTTTAACGGGCTGCCGGCGTGTTGTCCACAGGTTATTAGGGGTTGTGGATAACTTATTCATCGCACCCTACCTAACCCTGAACGCTTTAACGCAGCTACTGATTGATCGCCCATCGCGAACATAATGGTCAGATATTGAATCTGCGCGAAGCTATTACCACGTACGAACTTAAGCGCCGGGTCCATACACATAACGCCGTCAGCCTGATCCCAGGCCTGCTTGAACCAATTAGCCTTCGATGTAGGTACTAGGCATATGCCGTCACCGTGCTCTATAAACTTCTCAATCCATTTACGCGGTGACGAGTACGGCGGATTCATCCACACCGTACCCTCCCAAGGCGAAGCCAAGCCGTCATCGATAATTGTGTAGTGGCGTTTAGCCGGAATCCACGGAATACCACCCTCAGGCGAGGCTACGTCTAAATCGAACTCAATACCTAACGCCTCGAATATATGCGCTGGTGTGTAGTAATCGTCCGATGAGCCCGTATCGATCAAGTTATAGCCGAACTCCATATCTAGAGTCTCGCTCACTGATGACCCCATCCGGTTCCTTTGAAGCTGATACCAGGCGCGTGGTAAACCTGGCGCATATGCGTACCACAGCACATAGGGGCCGATACGGATGTAATCGGTTGCTCTAGCTCGTAGCGTATATTGCACATAACGCACTCATATTCATACATCGGCATCCTGGGACTCCATTAGACATACGCCCATAACCCCACATTTAGTACATTGCAGGGTTTTAACGTTAGGCGGCAGGTTGTCCGTAATGATGCGTTCGATCTGTTCGGTTACCTTCTTGCATTTACGGCACTCGTATTTATATGTGGTCATTACGCCCTGCAATCGGCACACAGCCACATTACGACTTCGCCGGTCACATCGCGTACATTGAATCCACCCAGTCCTGTCTGCCAGCTTTTGCATTGATCGCAATATTGAGCAGCTACCACGGTTATATTTCCGTCATCGTGGATCGTGGTTGCGTAGCCATCTTTAATAAACGTCAATTCTCCCATTACAGTTTTACCGCCTCGTCTATGTGTAAATACGCGACCGTTTTATCAACCGGGATAGTCTTGTTATAGGTTGATGCCGGCAGTTTTCGCGTGGTCCAAGTGACCTTTATCTTGCGTAGGTTAAACGCATATATGCCCTCAGGCGTTGAATTGATATAAAACGGCGTAAAGCCTAGTTTGTCCGCCTGTTGTACCAGTGACTCGTGCTTATCCTTTTCCAGGATTAACTCGTCATAGTGTGTATGGCGGCACTTTAGCTCGATGATTAACCGATAGCCCTGGCTGGTTGCATCTATATATTCGAAGGCATCGCTACTCATCTCTAAATCCTCTAAGTAGCGTGTCTTAATGTAATCAAATAGCCCGGCCTCTGTAAACTCTTTAGCCATTTTATACCTGTGGCTTCCACTTACCGTCAGAAGCTAAAACATACCAACGTGGGGTACATTGATTAGCCCGGTTCTTTTCCGTGCACTTGTAGGCAGCCCACGGCTTTCCGGTTGTCTTGGCTGTTCCTTCGGCCCAGACCATATGCCCGTGCGAGCATTGTGGCGCTTCAGCTACTAATTGACCGCCTAGGTTTGATGCAATATCGGTTATAGCTGTGGCCATTGTAGGAATGTCCTCGATGGCAGCCTTCGTGCTCCACGGGTCAGAATCAGCCGGTAGGACCTCAACCTTTTCCATATCCTGACGTGTAGGCCGTCCGGCATCGCTAGGACTTAAAAGCCCGATGACACGTCCATAAGCGGAAGTGACAGTATCCTCTACTAGCCAGCGCTTCATATTGTTAGGTAGCGAGGCAACGTTGCCATATGCGTAATCCACGGCACTCGGTACGTGATCTTCGTATTCACGATAGGCCTCGGCCCGGATTAAGATCGTACCCTTGGTTAAATCCATATCCTCGATAATGGCAACAAGTCTGCCTGTCGGATGCTCGGATCGAAAGCGCTTAATCCTGCTATTTACATCCTCGTAATTATCTAAGAATCCCATTAGATTAGCTCCTTATCTTTCAGAGCCTGTGCTATTGCCCGGCCGCGAATAAACCCTTCGCCGTGCCCCTGGCGGTAACCGATTGAATACCCGATCACCATAAACATAAAGCCCATACCGCAAGCGGCAAGGCCTATTAATAGGTCCATACTGTTCATTGTTCGCCCTTTGTTAAGGCCGAGCAGCTACCAAACCGAGTAGCCCTCCCGGCGTTTGTAGTATCAGTATGAGGCCTACCACTGACAAAAGGCAATTACCTGGCTAGGCGTGTCTCCAATAATATTTCGTAGATCTTGTCGATCTTTACGTCCATACGCTCTTGACGGGCCTCTATGTGGTCAATGCGACCGCGTAGGTTATGGCCGCCGTTGCTGTCAGGCTTTAGCTCGGACAGGTAATATTTTACAAAGTGACGGATAAGCCCAGCCCCCAGCCCCAAAATGGTACAACTCCCCAAAGTTATACCGACTACGAGCTGGACTTGTTCCATTACTTCTTGACCCCAAACTGACCTTCGGAAGGTTGAAGCGCTTTAAGTAATGGCCCGATTAGCCCGGCGATAAACGCGTTAGCCAATACTTTCGGATCTGATATACCAGACATATACAGCGCAGCGGCGCTAGCCAGCGCAGCGCGACCGTAGGATTTTGCAGCAGCTATTGCTTGTTCTTTCATTTCGTGCTCCTTAGTGCCCTTAAGGATTTTGGATAACTATAAACCTAAACTCTCGATTAAGGCTTTAGCCTTGGCCGGTGTCACATTGACCTCGAAGTGCATATCGTCCGGACGGCTCTTAAAATCGCCACCCCATTTTAGGCCGTACTTCTTAGCCAAGGCCCGAATCATTGGCACCTTTTCAGCAGGGAATGTATCAAACTTACCTAATGGGTGTTTAGTCGCGTTTAGATCGATAGCCGTACCCGATGAATGGCAGCTAAGTTTGTCAGTGGTACCGCGTACCATTCGGAAAGCGTAACCCCAATCATCCAAGCCGCCCTCATCGATTGGTTCGATTAGCTCGTGAAAGTCCGAAGCGAAGGCGGCCAAAAGCGGACCCACACTTTCGGCACACCTAAGCTTCAGCGACGTACCCTTTATTTGATACGCCTTGATCTTTATCTCGGCCTGGTCCTTTGAGGCCGGATACCCGTTATAGCTTGTCAGCATTTCCAGGCAGGTTTGGTGTGGATTGTTCCGCTTGCTGGCGGTCGTATTCCGCTTTAGGCATTGTAGTAAATGACCCGTCAGAATTAGTAATTAAAACAAAATCGGTCAATACAAGATTATGTTCTGCCTTAAATATT
>Ga0164292_10002413_pt1 | contig 15227 bp, 18 predicted proteins | sample GEODES117metaG_FD_111486 | JGI IMG/M metagenome (GOLD analysis project Ga0164292, IMG submission 111486) | Eutrophic lake water microbial communities from Lake Mendota, Wisconsin, USA - GEODES117 metaG | ecosystem: Environmental > Aquatic > Freshwater > Lake | place: USA: Lake Mendota... | reverse complement strand
TTTATTTTTACTTTTACTTTTACTTTTACTTTTACTTTTACTTTTAGTATTATAAACATTCATAAAAAATCCATGTTCAATATCACATAACATATAATCTCCATATGTAAAAGCATCATGATCAAATAAGCATAAATAACCTCCATTTTGTAAAATTCTTACAAATTCTAACATATAAAAATCGATATTTTCAATATGGTGTAAAACCATCTTTAATGATATCATATTAAATTTATTATTTTCAAATGGATATGGTTCATTTTGATTAATACTATAAAAATTAATACCATTCATTATAGAAGAACGACCCCAATTACCCTTTTCACTAAAACTGTTTAAATCAACACCATATACATTCGAAGGATTAATATTAAATACAATACCCATTTCTTTTGCAAATTTACAATCACCTGCACCAATATCAATATAATTTGTAATTTTTTTCATTTCATCAACATTTACTTTATTAATTAGTTTTCTATAAAATGTTTGAGCAAGAATAGTATTTGTAAAACAATAATATGATATACGTGCCATTTTATACTTATTTTCTGACAAATTATATAAATCATATAATTTTTTATAAATAATACTATCAGATTTACCAGACAATAATATTTTGTAGACTTCTGTAAACATTCCTGGACTAAATTTTTTAGATGTAATACCTAATAATCTCAAAAAATAATTAGGATTATATTTTGTTGATATAGTAACAATAGCATTAATTTGTTGATCGCTTTCATAATTTTTATATAAATTTTTATAATTAAACTTTGAATTTTTTAAATTTCTATACTCTTCAATATAACAAGTTTGATATGTTTCATAAGTTGGAAAAGTAGATTTAAAAAAGTCTAATTCTTCGATTTCATGAAGAGACTTTTTTTTTGAGTACACGGATTTTGTGATGTTTTTTTGTTTTTTAATTGTTTTCCTTTTTTTATATGTTCTATTAAACATAATTAGATTCGAATAAAATTATATTTATTATATATATCATACAATTTTTTACATATATTTGAATTAAAAAAAATTGATATAAATTATATTATTATTGTATAATATATACTTCATTCAGTATAATTTGAGCATTCATTTCACAATGGATTTTATTACTTATATTTCGCAATCGGGATGTGCAGTAAAATGTTTCTTTGATGAAACATATCTTTCTAATAATTCCCATCTTCAATTAATCACATCGACAAATATGAAATTACAACCTGAATCTTTGGACTTAAATAGTAGTCTTCTTATTTCAACACTTATTGCAAAGTTTTTGAAGTTTGTTATTGATCCATTTTCGTACAATCAAGAAACAGGTAAAAATAGTATTTCGATAAACAATAAAAATTATGATATTGTGTTACCTAGTCATCTGAATGAGTTATTTAATAGCAATCAGTCAGAAAACCGTGACACTTTACAAGAAAAAGTTTACGAAGAAATTTTGAAATTGATTACCGATGATGAACATCTAAAACTTTTTGAGATTCTTAAAAAGATTGATAGTCCTACAGATATTATTACAGTTATTCGTAACAAAAAAAAAGTTGTGATTGGTGTTGGGAAAATTTTCCATACTAATTAAAAATATTAATAGTAGATTTTAATTATTTAATATTATTTTTTTTGATTAATGTTTTTGTCTAATTGTAATATAAAAAATATGAATACAACAAAAGTCTTATTTCTAATAGTATTAGTATTTCTAGGTTATTATCATTTAATAACTTTAAGAACTGAACCATTTACATATGGACCATTTACACCAATTGAAGCAACTAGATCAGTTGATCCTTTAGTTTGTTATCCAGGAACATACTGGCGTAACGGAACATATAATGATATATGTAAACCAATGAATAATAAAAGACCTTTAAGAATGACTAGCAGTGGTGAAAAATTAAGAGCACCAGAAGCAAAATATGAACTTGTATGCTCAGTCGATGAACATCTCAAACGTAATTGTCAATTTGTTAAAGTTTATAACCAATATTATTGATCAAGATGTAAAAAAATGAAATATATTTTTATTTCATAATAATAATAATAATAAAAATGGGTGGTCAATATTATAAAGTTGTTATTGTTGGTGACACTAAAGATGACATTCATGTTTGGTTAGATCCATATGATTATGGAGAAGGTTATCATCTTATGCAACATGCGTATATAAATATACTTTTTCTAGGTGCAATTGAATTTTTAATTAGTCCCGAAGGAAAATACCATAAATCTCGAATTATTTGGGCAGGTGATTGTGGTGACATATATCCAAAATTATATAATAATACAAAGATGAATCCACCTGTATACGATACTCGTTGTTATAGATATATAGTAAATCATAGTAAGAGACTATATGTTTCTAAATATCCAGATGGTAATACTGGTAAAATTCAACCAGCAATGTTTGGCTCTGATTATAAAATTCATCCTTTACCATTGCTAGTGGTTGATAATTTGAATGGTAGTAAAGGATCTTATGAAGGTACTGACGAACATTTGCTTGGAACTTGGTCTGGTGATATAATTTCTGTTGAGATTGAACCACCGAAAGGTTATATTGAATTAGAATGCAATTTTCAATAAGAGATTTTTAATCGATAATAAAATTGATTATAATAAGTAATTACAAGTACACTTACAACTACAATGACTGACATTATTAAACATTACGATGAGCATTCAAATTCATTATCTTTATTTGATAATGGATTACTTACAATTCCTCTAGAGATTTATAATTTTACAGATTTAATTAAATTAGATTTAAGTTTCAATGAATTAACATATATTCCAAAAGAGATTGGCAATTTAACTAAATTGGTTGAATTAGATATTAGTTGTAATAATTTAACTGAAATACCAATTGAAATTTGTAATTTGAAAAATCTGGTAAATTTGTGGATTACTGACAATAAATTAACTGAATTACCTAAAGAAATAGATAATTTAACTCGATTAAAGTGGTTGCGCTTATCATTTAATAATATAACTCAATTACCAAACTCGATTGGTAATTTAGGCAGTTTAGAATACTTAGATGTATATAAAAATGAATTAACTACGTTACCTAAAGAAATTGGCAATTTAACACAGTTAAATATTTTATTCATTAGTAATAATAAATTAACTGAATTACCTTTAGAAATTGTAAATTTAAGATCATTAACTGAATTTATGTATCTTAATAATCCACTTGAAAATTTATTAAATCCGATTATTAATAGATTTATCATTTTTATGAAAAACAGACCAAATGATAATACTATTTATGATGATACTCAAAATGTACATTCATCTTCTATTCAACAATCAATCAAAGAAAGTATCTTTAATTTGATGAAAAATTATAATACCAATTATCAATTGAATTATCTAAATAATCCATTTTTAACACAGAAAACTAAAGAAGCATTAGTTGAATATACTAATTGTTCTGATGTTCATATGATGCTTAATATTACTTTTGAGGAACTTTTGAAAGCAGTTTTTATTGAGATTGATACTTTTATGTCCGAAGACTATAAAAGTATTTTAGAAATTATGAATCAAGAAATGGAAGACAGTATTTGCATGTGTTTTACTGGTCGTATTTCTCGTCTTGTAAATTGTTTGAATGGTTTTTCTGATAAAGTTTCTATAAAAATCAGTACAAATGATGAAATTAGTAACATCATTATTGTCTTAAGAAACAAAATTTATGATCTCGATGAACTTAAAAAAGCAATTGATGCTGAAATGACAGAAAGAGGTTATTCTAGAACAGTAATTGAAGAATGGTTACAATATGTTGAATAAATTCTGATATACTTTATATATAAAATTTTACTTAATTTTTTATTAAATAAAACATAAATATAAATATAGATTATATTATATCTTACATAAAATGTCATCAGCAGAAAAAATAGCAAGATCTATTTTCAATAAACCTCCTGGAAAGCCTAGTTCTATATCTCTTGCAATTGAAGAAGATATGGATATTAAGGAAATATTTGAAATGTTATTAATGATTTTTACAGAAGGTATGAAAATTTTGTATGGAAATGAAGAAGAAAAAGTGGATTTAAATGCTCTTCGTGAACAAGATTTTATCAAAGTTCAAGATTATTTTAAGAGTATGGGATTTGTGTGTAACTACAAAGTTTATTTACCTAGTCAATCACAACATATTAATTTTGAAGCCCGTAAATATAGTAATATTAATATTACATCAAAAACATTATTGAAAGATCTTCGTCTACCATTAAAATGTGGACCTCGAATTTTTGAAATAAATTTTGATTTTTTAATTGATATTCCGAAGTCCTAGGTAATTAAAATACAAAATTAGTGTCTGAAAATTTTATAAAAATTGATTTTTTATATCTAGAATATAATATATTGTTCAATAATAAAAGCGTTGAACTTTATAAAGATGGCTACATCTTTTGTTGACTTATTTAAGTTTTATCAATCAACAGATTATATCACATATGAAAAATTATTATTCTGCTTATTTGTGTACAATGTTGAAGAGAAGATGATATTTGGATTTAGTGAGCATGAAGATGGTGGTTATGTAGTTCCACCAACTTATTTTCGCGAATTTGGTACTTTTATGGATACAATTCGACCAATTTATGATCATATTGATCTAAATATTCTAGAAACGGTAAAGAATAAATATTTGATTTATGATTTTGGTCCGGATTGTTTTGATTGGAATAATCATCATAAAATTTTGTCAAAGATTGTTCAAGTTCAAACTTTTTAGGAAAAAGTTTTAACAAAAATAAACTTTTTAGGAAAAAGTTTTAACAAAAATAAACTTTTTAGGAAACAGTTTTAACAAAAATAAACTTTTTAGAAAAAAGTTTTAACAAAAACAAACTTTTTATTTTAAATCTTGAAGGTGTAAAATAGACCATGCTGTAAAAACCAATAAAGACTTATATGAAGATATTATTAACAAAATTACAAAATTAAGTAATTAAAAAATTAATTTATCTTATCATATATTAAATGGATACATTTACTAAATTATTTTGGGTTTTCTCGTTACTTTTTATTGTTTTATCCGTATATTTACTATGTTGCACCAAAAAAACTAATATATTTTATTTACAAATTGCTTCAGGATGTGGTATCTTTGCTACAAGTAAAATAGGAAGAAATTTTTTAGGTTTAGAATAACCAGTATTTGAAATATTACAGCATGGTTTAATAATACATTTTTATGACTTGATTCGGAGTTATATATTTTTCTTTTCCATTTATTACAATTGTTCATAATTATTTACTAACATCATATGTTCAGTGATCTCTCTACAGTATTTGAAGGTTTTTCATTTCATTTTAGAAAAAATATAAAGTAAGAATATAAGCACCTAACATAAAAAATATAGTGTCCATTATAATGTCAATTAAATTATTACGACCAGTTAACTTATAAGGTTTAGACATACCTATTAACATCTGCCAAAACTCCCAAATGGTATGTATTATAAACAATTTATAAAAATATAATTTACGATTCCATTTGAAATATAAATAAATATAACCAATAATTATACCATTAATAAAATGAATAATTGACCAACCAGAAACATAAAATGTTTTTTTAGATGTACCAATTAACTCCATTCCTAATATTTTTTTTACATTTTCTGGTAAAAATACATCACCACTACTATAAATAATATCTTGTAAACTTGGATTCATATATAAATTCTATTTATTATATAAAAATATTAGATTTTCAATACCTTGTTACAAAAGGATTTCACGTATTATTTAATTTATTACACAAAAAATCTCTATTAAATTTCATTCACTTTTCACGAAGTGATATAACCTTTTTGCAGTATTATTATTTTCTTTTCATGTAAAATAGTCCGTCTCGTAAAAAGTTTATTTTATTTTTTTTTTGATGATGTATTATAATAAAGACTATAAAATGATTTATTGGATTTTTGACATGGATGAAACACTTTATCAAATAAATGGTAGTCTAATAAATTACGATGAAATAAAGCCAAATCAGGAATTAGTTGCTTTAATAAAAAAATTATCTGGTTTAAAAATATTATTTACAAATGCAGGTCACCATCATACTAATATTATTTTAAATAAATTAGGGTTAGTATCTTCATTTGATTTAATTCTAGATAGGGATATTTTAGGTGGTTTAAAACCGTCACCTATTGTTTTTTTAAAATTAATAAAATGGTGTTCTATATCTCCCTCTGATACATGCTATTTTTTTGAAGATTCTTTTCAAAATTTAGTAGTTGGATCATCATTGGGTTGGAAAACTATTTTAATAGATAAAAGTAATAAATTGAAAATAAATAATAAAATAAATAGTTCTTTCGATCTAGAATTTACAAATAATAATTCAATTAAGAAGAAAATGATAATAAATTATGGCTTTCAAAATATTACGGATGCACTTAAATACTTAACAAAATAAAATTGAAAATACATTATATGTTTTTTAATTAATACTTTAACTCAATTATCATGGTTAATATTGAATATTTAGACAATTTAAAAAATGATTTAATAAATAAAATTAATCAAATAACAAGTTTGGATGAAACACCTGTTATATTCTTTCTAATTGGAACTTATCCTGGATTTACTTGGCATCATCAAACACCTCCTATCATATGCGATATGATTAAAGATGAAAAAATATCTCCGATTGTGATTATGTTTGATCCTCAATATAATAAATGTACGAAATCATTATTATTTTTAACAGAAAATGTTAAATCAGACATAACTCCAGGATCATGGTATTATCCAAATTATATTAAAGAAATCGATGATTCTTATAATTTTCGTGTTGCATATCAATATCATACTTTTAATGTTGATGATCAAATTTTGTATTCTTTGTTGCAAGTAGTTTCACCACACATTACATTACTGTGGAGTTTTACAGGATTAACTTTTTGCGAACATAATAATAGTTTAATGTGTCATATTCCTCAAGGAAATTGTATGGCAGATGTTCAATATGATTATGAATATCATCCACAAATTGTATCTGGTAAATTAAAAATAAAAACATTGTGTATTTCAACACTTAAAGATTTTATAGATAAAATCTTAATTGAAAAAGATGTTAAAAAAATAAGCCTTCTACATGGATATATCTACAATTATATAAAAAAATGGACTCAATTATTTCAACTATATCGTAAATATGAAATACGGATTCGAACAGATGATCCTAAAATATGTACTACTTTATCAAAATCATCTTCAATAAACGAATGGGATCATTTAAAATATCGATTAGGGTCATTTTATAATAAACCAGTTAAAGAATTAATTTCCAAATTTATGGAATCTCAATTTGAAACTCTTGTAGAGTATTTAAATAACGAAATATATGATACTGGTAATATTATACTAATTTTATACAATTTAGATGAATACAGTAACATTAATAATAAACCTCAATTAATTGATTTCATTGATAATCATACAGATTTAATCAATCAAAATGAACAATTACTACCCTCAATATTTATGAATTTTATTAGAATAAATGAAAATAAATATAATAACTTTTAATTGATATGCCTAGAAATGATTGAATGATCTTTGCATAAAACTTTTACGAAGTTCTCTTAACTCTTGACCAGTGCGAATATTTTGCTCAGGATCTTTTTTATTAGCAACATATTTTTTAGTGATCGCGCGAACTTTGGTTGGAATTTCACCTAACTCAGGATATTTATGGTCTTTATCAAGAGTGATTGCTTCTTCAGCAAGTGCTTCAATTGTTAAGAAATGTTTACAAATACAATCACGACAACGCTTTTCTGATTGAAAAAGATGATCTTCTAAGAGAATAATTTGTTTGGACATTTCTCTCATGTTGTACATTGGATCCATAACTGGTAATAAATCAGTACATGATTTACAACCGACTGAATCATCACCACCTGTACATCTTTCATTGCAACGTTTTTCTTTTTTAACTGCAAAATCTTTTTCTTCTTTAATAGATTTTACGGCTGCTTCTTTTGTATAATTACATTTTTCCTCTTTAACTTCTTTACCTTCTTTACCTTCTTTACCTTCTCTACCTTCTTTTACATCTTTTGTCGATTTTACTATCGTATGAAATGGAGTTGGAGATGATTTTAATGATGTTGGTGATGAAGGTGTCATTGTTACAAGTTTTAAAATTGCACCTAATATTGCTATACACAAAAATAATTTTAACCACTTTTCTGAATTCATTGTTTTATTTACTATATAAATGATAAAAAATATAGGAAAAGTACCAATAAAATATAAAATAAAAAATTGAAATTGATACATGATTACTGAAAATGTTTCAGTTCGAATACTATGTCAGACAACAATTTCAGTTTCTTTAATCTATTATTTTACATCCCTTTTGGATTCTTATTTGTATTAACTATTACTCCATCAATTGAAACTAAAGAATTATTAGATCTCTTCATTACTTCAATTCCATTTGGTGTATCTTTCTATTTATTTTCATGGTTTATGACAATTTTTGAAACAGCACCAATGCATAGTTATTATATGGATCAAATTGAAACTACAGATGAATAATTTCTATCTATAAATTTAAAAATTTTTGCGATTTATTATTTAATTTTTTTTATGAATAAATATAAATAACTATAAACAAATATGGGTAACAAATTATCTTCGATTTCTTTTATTAACATAAAATCTATAAAATTAATAAGTAGTAATAAAAATAATTATAAATATTTAATTACTAATGATGATAATAAAACAGAAAACATCGCTTTAAATTCAAAAGAAAATGATAAATTTCAAATGAGATATAAATGGTCACAGGAATTTAAACCCTTAATTGGGTTAGATTATTATAAAATGTTAAGTATTGAAAAATACAATAAAATAAAAACCAACGATGGCTTTATATATAATATTTCAATATTGTACAATACAAATGATATGAGAGATTTTACTTTTACAAAAAATCAAATGGATTGGTTCTTAAAATATATACATGAGATATCTCCTTCTGGTAAGCAAATAATATTGGAATTTAATAAAAAATTTTTATTGTTATGAATATATAAAAAATATAAACAAAACGGTTAACAATTATATAATTTTTGAATGAATATTGCAATACTTTTGGCTGCTGGGACTAGTTCTAGATTCATAAAAAAAAATACAGTTCCTAAACAATTATTTTGTATTGATCAAATACCTGTAATTATGTACTCTTTAAATATTTTAGTTAATAATTCATTGATTGATAAAGTATTAATAGTAACAAATAGTAATTGTAAAGATCAAATTGAATATATATTAAATGATAATCATAATCATTTTTTAGTAGCCAAAGAAAAAATAAATCAGAAGGTTATCATCTTAATAAATGATGTTAATTGTAGAATTGAATCGATAAATACTGGTATAAATTATATAAATAATTCTTTAGAAAATGAAAATGACAATATTAAAAATGTTATAGTTCATGATTCTGCAAGACCATATATTCAAAACTTTCATATAAATGAATTAATAAAATCAATGAATCGATATTTATATACTCAATATTATATGAAATTAGTTAATGGATTATATAATATTAAAACTAATGAATTTGTTGATCGCGACTCATATATTGAAATATGTACACCATTTTGTATTGATTATTCAACGATGAGATTTATACATACAAATAAAAATACAAATACAAATTGTAAAATCTATGAATATATACCTGAATTACAAAAATTAAATATACCATTTAATTTAATTGAAAGTTATCATAAATATTTAAAAAAAATAACTACACTAGAAGATCTTTAAGTTAAAAGATATTATCAATGTATTTGCCTTCGTTTTTAATGTTAAATATAAAAGTGTTATATAAGATATGTTTCTTTTCATATAAATCTTCAACTTCTGAGGTATCAACTTGTTGACTACATTCATCATCAATTTGTTTCATTTTAATTTCGAGTTTTTCAAGTATTTCAATAAAAATATTACAGTTACTTTGATTATCTGTATCATTTGACATTGAAATTAATGCTAATCCAAAGTCTACAAAATTTATAATCCCATTAGAAATAACAATATTTTTAATATTAAATTCAGGATAGTAAATATTGTGTTTAGTCAATTTGGTGAAAATGTCACGGATTTGGTCTCTCCAGTTAGATGGTAAAATAAAATTTTCATATAACGATTGACCAAAATAAGGAATAGTAATAGTTTTAGATTCAAAATTAAATTCAACAGTATCTGGATATAACTTTTGTAAAATTTCGTGTTCCTTATTCAAGATATTAATACTATTTTTATCATTATGATTATATTTTGTGGTATTCCATCTAAAATTATCATTATACACTTTAAAAATCTTGTTTGTTGTGTATTCTAATTTTAATAAATATACATTTGAAGTTGCCCCGAAATCATATGCGTAAATGTTTCTAGATGGATCATGCTTATCAAAACATGATATAATATGGTCAATGTTTTTCAATAAAAATAATACACGATTGTGGATTTGTTTTCCTTTAACTGCACAATTAATAACAATGTATAATTTTTCGTACATTTTTAAATAGTTTGGATCATGATTGTCTAATTTTTTAAAATTTACACTTGGGTTTTCTAGATTATCATCTTTTTCTGATAATTCTAGTTGATCACCAACAACGTTATTTTTTTCATAATCAAAATTATTAATAATATAATCATATATAACTGAATCATAAATTTTCGATGCTAGTTTATTAATATTATTATTGTTGTATGGTAATTTAGTATTAATATAATTTCTTAATGCAACAATAGTCTCTTTAATATAATTTTTAAGAACTACATAACATGGTGTATTATAAATAACAAAAAGGTTATTTTGGGTATTGGTTGAAAAGTTCTTTTGATAAACAGTATCAACAATATTATAAATATTCAATCGATCATATAATCTAGCAATTAAAATATCAATTTGATCAACAATTGGGTAAATATTTTCAAAAATAGTTTTAATAGCCTTTTCTCGAATAATATAAAAGTGTGTTGAATGGAATATACTTTCTAATTTATACCATGGTGTATCATACGTTTTATGAAGAGGTACTGAATTAAATAAAATAACATCCCAATCGTCTGGTATTTCATTAATGTATTTTTCTATTTTGTGTGTGTTTGCAATAAATGAATCGTCTTCGACAATAATAAAATAGTCTTTGAAATTGAGATATCCATAAATCATGGCACGAACATGACTACAATAACATGCTAAAGGTCCGTCTTGAATATAAATGTTAGGATCATTGAACTCTGAAAATTCATTGATTGAAAGTTCTATTGGAAATGAAGTATTTGATGATTGGAATTTTTTAAGAAAGTTAACAACTGTATTCATATCATCAACAAATTTACTTTTTTCTTTCCAAAATGTTGCTTTTAGATGAACTAATCTATCGAAACTTAATTTTTTCAATTCTGAAAAGATTGATTTATATCTTGTACCATCTGTTTCAATATTAATAAAAATACAATTTTGAGTGATTGGTTTATTAAAATTAAAGAATCGTTTTTCAATGATTTTAACCAGATCTATTTCTTTGTAACAAAGATCAGTCGCATATGAAGCATATTGGATTTGTTTAACATCTGCACCAGTTGCAATTTTATTTTTATATAATTCTTTAATTTTATCTGAATCGATCTCCATTTTGTTAGATTATTTAATTTTGTGTATTTTCGTTTATATCAATTCTTTTAACAATGTATATTTTTTTCTCCTCTCTATGATTATATGAATTAGAAATATATGTTGTCATATACTTGTCCCCGTAGTTAATTTTTAAGAAATAATGTGGTATTGCTGGTATGCAAACATTTTCGATACCTTCAAAATTAACTTTTAATGGTGGAAAAAAAGCAGATTTATTCCAGTTTTTCATAAAGAAAATTAAATGATCAATAATTAGACCATTTTGTTGAATTTGTTTTTCAGTATATACAAAAAGATCAATAAATGGCCAATTATATTTATCAAATTGGTTAAGTAAATAGCTATTAAAACAATTGTTATTAATTCTAGATACCTTATTTTTAAAGCACAGTTTGATTAGAAAATTTTCTTTGTTAATGAAGACAAATTTATGTTGATATTTTTTGAATATCAATGGTAATTTTACTAAAATACTTTGATCAACTATTATATCAATATCATCATCCCAAGGTATAAATCCATTGTGTCTGACATGACCTAATAAAGTACCTGAAATTAAAAAATAATTGATATTAAATTCGTCTAGAATTTTAATTGTTTCTGATAATAATTCAATTGCATCAGTTTTGTATTCTCCAAATCCATTTTTAGATTCAAAATATGGTTTGTCTGATAAGGGTATCGATATTTGATTGTTACTAGAATCCATGTTATTTTAATTATTATTATTGTTATTCTTATTATTATTCTTATTGTAATAAAAAATATAAAACTATTATTAAAAATAAACTTATAAATACTAAAAATACTAAAAATACTAAAAATACTAAAATACTAAAATGTCGAATGTTGTAAACTTTATGAAAAAAATCAATAAAATCGTATTTAGTCATAAACTAGATTGTAATCCACCGATTCCAGTTTGGAATGTTATTATGAATAATGGTAAAATATATGACTTAAATGATAAAATGTTTCGTAATCTAGATGCATTTAGTGACCTAGATCAACAAATTTTATATAAAGCAATTGAAAACAATAAAAAAATGATTGTAACAGATCGTCTAAAAATTTATTCAAAATATTTTTGAACATTTGAGAAACAATTATAATGCTCTTCTATCTTCCATTGGAATAAAGTTAATACCTAATTTTTTAAATATATCTTCCTCACTATCAACATGGACTCTTTTACCTTGTTTATCTTTTAATTCAAATTCACTAAGCGTGAAACCTTTATTTTTTGCAACTTGTCTAATCATTTGATTAAACTTACCACCACTAGTATAAAAGAAGTATGCTGGAATTCTACTTTCAGTTGGTATTAAACGAATATCTAAGTGTTTAACATAATTTGATTGATCAGAACCTGGTACAATACCTAGAAATTTTGTACTACCTAGACTAAGGGTTGATAATATTTTACCTTCCTTTTCTAGATAGTTAACTATATCAATTAAAAGTGTAGACTTTTGCATTTCTTCTCTGGTTTTTATTCTAGGATCAAAAAGAAGAATATCAATATCTTTTGATGCTAGTTTACCAGATGGATAAGATCCAGCATGAATAATTTCCAATTGTTTCCATCCATATTTTTTATGGATAATATTTTCTATATCAACAACAATTTTATTAGCAACCTCTCTAGGTATGTCTTTATCTAAATCTTTATGATATTTTAAACCAATTAGTTGTTGATGGTTTAATTCTAGTTCACCTTTATTAACTTTATTTTCTAGTTGATCAATAGTAGTAATACCTAGTTTGTCTAACTTTTGAGCCTCTTTTGGTCCTATACCTAGAATACCTTCTAATTCAAATTTATTACTAACTTTACTTTTATTTTTGTATTTCATTTTAAGATCATCTAAATCTTTAATAGTTCCAGTATCTAGAATTTCTTGAACTTTCTCTCTGATTCCAACACCTATTCTAGGTATACCTTTTAATTGATCTGAATTTTCTATTTTTAATTCATATTCTCTTAAAATTATAGATGCTGTTTGTAATGCACGACTTCTAAAGAAATCCTTTTCTTTTTTTAATAAATCTCCAAATTCCATTAATAATTTAATAATGGTTTTATTAGGTTCAATGTTAGAATTTGGAGTTCTACCTCCTACTAGATTTTTAAAATCTCTAGATAAAATACTTTTTTTGATTATTCTAGATGATCTTAAATGACTATTTTTTTGGGAATATTTTTTGAATAAATTAATTGACGGTTTAGGTAATCTAGAATAGGACGAAACAAGACTTTTAATCAATTCGATTTGATATTGATAAGAACCAACTTGTGATTCTTTTAAAGATCCATCTCCAGGTGTCTCTAGAAGAGCAGGAATATTATTTTTTACTAGATATTGTAAGATTGTTTTCAAGGCTTTAATACCTTCATATTCTCCTTCTTGATCTTTAAAAATATACCCTTGTGTTAAATTTTCATGACGATCTACTCTAGAATTAAAAGGTACTTTAGAATCATTTAAATGAACTAAATAAAGGTGTTTGAGTCCAATCTTCTGTTCAAACTCATGAAAGAAATTATAAACATCTTTAGAAGTATTTATTAGAGATCCTGCACTAAAAATATGGGCTGTATCAACACACATACCTAATCTAGAATGATATCTTTTAGGAAAAAGATCCCATAAATATTTTAATTTATCTAACCCAACACCTATTTGGGTTCCTGCACCAGCAGAAGTCTCTAGAAGTATTCTTCCATTACCTTTGCTTCGATTAATAACTTCAATGACACACTCTGTCATATTTTTATATGCTTCTTCCTCTTCTAATTTTAGTTGATTACCTAAATGTATAACTAGACCAGACGAACCGATTTCATCACCTAGTTCTAGATCATATTTAAGACTTTCTAGTTGATATTGTATGGCATCACTTGTAGGTGGTTTACTTGCTAAATTAAGAATATATGAAGCGTGAACAAATAACAAATGATCTTTTTCTTTTAAGAATCTTTTAATTTCTTGTTTTTCATCATCTGTTATTTTAGTTTTCATTTTAATTTGCGCAGATAGTTTATTACCTAAGAATATTTGACTAACATTCCCTCCAATAGAATCAATATATTGTAAACCCTTTAAAACACCTCCAGCAATACTAGTATGTGCTCCAAAATATATTGTTTTTGACATGTATTATACTTTTTACTTTATACAAAGAAACGAAGTAAAAAAATCAATTAGAAAATGACGATGACTCTTCATATTCATCATCAGCATCTACATCATTAATTATGTGTGCATTTTCTAGTGATGATGAAAGTGAACTGATAGGTGTTTCATATAATGAAGATATTGGAGATAAATTTATTTGATCTGGTATATAAAATTTAATATTATCAAAATTAAAGTTATTAGACCAAACTGCATTAAAATATCCTAACATTGAGAATCTATTATAATTATTTTCAAACATTTTTATAATTTTTTCATAAAAACCAGTAACATGATTTTTATCTGTTTCATCTAAA
>Ga0164292_10002412_pt1 | contig 15227 bp, 12 predicted proteins | sample GEODES117metaG_FD_111486 | JGI IMG/M metagenome (GOLD analysis project Ga0164292, IMG submission 111486) | Eutrophic lake water microbial communities from Lake Mendota, Wisconsin, USA - GEODES117 metaG | ecosystem: Environmental > Aquatic > Freshwater > Lake | place: USA: Lake Mendota... | reverse complement strand
CCGATCGTCTTCGCCTTGGCCGCTCGACCGTTTCGGCGATCACTTCGCGGCTGCTGCAGGAGGGACGTATCCGTGAGGCGGTTCTCGGGCGAAGCGCCGGAGGCGAATCGTCCCGCGGGCGACCTCGCATCGGTCTCTCACTCAACCCCGCAGCCGCGCATGTGGTCGGCGTCAAGATCTCAATGCATCAGATCGCGATCTGCATTGCCGACTTTGCCTGCGACCCTGTCGCTGCGACCGTATTGCCGTTTCGCTCGAATCGTCAGGCGCCGGAGGTCGTCGCTGACCTAGTCCAGGATGCCATCGCGCGCACGGTGTCTGACGCAGGTCTGAGCATGGAGCAGATAGATGGCATCGGGGTCGGAGTGCCGGGCTTCGTCGAGGGCGAGACAGGGGTCTGCCATTGGAGTCCTGTGTTCCGCGATTTCGGTGTGCCCTTCGCGCAATTGCTCAATGAGCGACTCGAGTTGCCGGTATTCGTCGATAACGACGCCAATCTGGTTGCACTTGCCGAGCATTGGTTCGGGGAGGGGGCCGACGAAAACGAACTGGTGGTCCTGACGATCGAACATGGAGTCGGCATGGGTCTCGTGCTGGATGGACGCATCTTTCGCGGTGGTCGGGGCTTTGCGGGCGAGTTCGGCCATATGCAGGTCGTGCCGGACGGGGCGCCCTGCCGATGCGGGCAGAGTGGCTGCGTAGAGGCCTATATCTCCGATTACGCCCTGGTGCGGGCCGCCGCCCCGTTCACCGACGGCAGTTTGAGCGACGACCCGTTCGAGCTTGAGCGATCGGTCGCCTCGCTTACCGAGCGCGCACGCATGGGCGATGAGGACCTACGCCGGGTTTTCGCTCATGCCGGTGCGCTGTTTGGCCGCGCGGTTGCAAATCTAATCAAGCTGATCGATCCAGGAAGAGTGATCTTGTGTGGGGGTGGCGTACGCGCAGCCGACCTCTGGTTTGATTCAATGCGGGAAGTAGTCAATTCGCAGCTTCGGCACCCTGCCCTTCGAAATACAGAGTTCCGCGTCCACCGCTGGGGCGATGACCTCTGGGCGCGAGGCGCTGCGGCCGCTGTGCTGCAGGCCCTGTACCAGTCCCATAAGGCTTTTCTCCGTCCTGCCCAATGCGCCCTTGGCGCCGTCGAGAGTTGAGTGATGAGCGCTGTCCGTCCGTCCTACCGTGATACCACGCTGGCCGTTGAGCTCCGAGTCGCGGATCTTCTCGAGAGAATGACCCTGGCCGAAAAAATCGCGCAGCTTCGTGCAATCTGGCTCAAGCCCCGGCCGGACGGTGGCTATGAGGTCTGGGACCGTATGGTCGAACAGGGCACCGACCCAGCGCAACTCCTGGCCGATGGCATTGGCCAGATCACGCGCCCGTTCGGGACCGTGCCGATCGAGCCTTCGGACGGCTGGTCGTGCCTGCGTGCGGTGCAGCGATTCCTCAGGACCGAGACCCGTCTCGGCATTCCCGCGCTGCCGCACGATGAATGCCTTGCTGGGTTCATGGCGCAGGGTGCCACCCAATTCCCATCGCCGCTCAGCATGGGCGCGACCTGGAACCCGGATCTGGTCGAACAGGTCGCCGATATCATCGCCCGGCAGATGCGCGAGGCGGGCTCGCTTCAGGGTCTGGCGCCGGTCGCCGACGTCGTGCGTGATGCGCGCTGGGGTCGAGTTGAGGAATGCTTTGGCGAAGACCCCTACTTGGTGGGCTCCTTCGTCACGCGATATGTACAGGGTCTGCAGTGCCGAGGCGATCTGCACCGCGGTGTCGTGGCGACACTCAAGCATTTCGCCGGGCATTCGTTTTCCGAAGGCGGCCGCAATCTCGCTCCCGTGCATTGCGGGCCGCGAGAACTCAGCGACGTCTTTCTTTTGCCCTTCGAGATGGCTATCCGGTTGGGCGGGTGCGAATCGGTGATGAGCGCCTACCATGACATAGACGGTGAGCCTGCGTCCGCGTCTCACTGGCTTCTTACTGAAGTGCTCAGGGAGCGCTGGGGGTTTTCGGGCACGGTCGTTGCGGACTACAACATCATCCGCTACCTGTTCACCAAGCACCGGATTGCACGTGACAAGCCCGCCGCAGCCGCCGCAGCGCTGGCAGCCGGACTGGATGTTGAGTTGCCGACCTCGGAGTACTACATGCATGGACTGGCCGAGGCCGTCGACCGGGGCGAACTGGCTATTGGAGTCATTGATCGGGCTGTCGAGCGCGTGCTGAGCCAGAAGTTCAGACTCGGGCTGTTTGATGAGGATTTTTCAAAGGGATCCCCGCCTCGAACACTCCACCTGGAAGCAGACTCCGAGGTGGCGAGAACGGTTGCCGAGCAGTCTCTGGTCCTGCTTAAAAACGACGGTACGCTTCCTATCTCACCCCAGGGCAAGCAAATCGCGGTCATTGGTCCCAACGCATTCGACCAGATGGCACTGTTTGGCAACTATAACTACCCCACCAATGTATTCGCACGCTTCGAGGCGACGGCAATTCCGAGTTTCGCGCAGACGGTCTATGAGGCGATCGAACAACGATTCGGTCGTGATTGCGTTCAGGGCGTACACGGCTGCCGTATCCTGAACGGCAAATACCGGCGGGTGCGTCATCCCGAGACGGGTCCTTCCCCTGATCGCGATGTCGAAGTGATCAGCCATGATACGAGCGAAATTGCGCAAGCGGTCCAGATGGCCGAGGCAAGTGACATCGTCGTTCTGGTGATCGGCGATCGTGCCGGGCACTTTCAGACGGGTACGGTTGGCGAAGGCACCGATGTCGATGACATCAGTCTAACCTCCGTTCAGCGCTCACTCGCAGAAGCTCTATTCGAAACCGGCAAACCGGTTGTCGTTGTTCTGATCAACGGACGACCTTTGGCCTTGGGCGGAATTGCTGAGCGTGCGGCCGCGATTTTGGTGGCATGGTTTCCGGGCCAGGAAGGCGGGCGTGCCATCGCGGCGGCACTGGCGGGAGACCTTAATCCGGGCGGCAAGACGCCCGTATCGTTTGCTCAAAGCGCTGGCGCGCAGCCCTTCTACTACAACCACCGAATCCTGAGCGAGGGGCTTCCGACTCTCCCGCACTTTGGCGCGGTCTTCCCCTTCGGCCATGGACTGAGTTACACGCGTTTCGAGCTCTCCAAGCTTGAACTCGCCGAGACCGAGGTGGGGGTGGACGACACGGTTGCGATCTCGTGTGAACTGCGCAACATCGGCGACCGGGCCGGCGACGAGGTCGTTCAGCTCTATGTCCGCGACGAATGGGCCTCTATGGTTCGCCCTGTCCAGGAACTCAAGGGATTCCTGCGCGTCGGTCTTGCAGCAGGCGAGGCGGCGCGTATCCGTTTCGATCTGCCCGTTCATATGCTCGGTTTTGCCGGGCGCGATGGACTTAGGCGTGTTGAAACGGGAACCTTCGAATTGCGGATCGGAACCTCGAGCGCCAATCAACCCCTGCGTTCCAGTCTGACCGTGTTGGGTACTGACACCTGTGTCGAGGGTTCCGAACGTCTTGTTTGCGCCAGTTCGGCGCAGCACCTTCGCTAGTCCGAGGCCGGCCTCCATGTCCGTCGTCAGCTTCCAGAACATTCGCAAGTCCTTCGGTCGGACGGCTGTCATCCGCGATCTCAGCCTGGAGATCCGTGATGGGGAGTTCGTCGCTATTGTCGGCCCGTCGGGCTGCGGCAAATCGACCTTGTTGCGCATACTGGCCGGTCTGGAAAACCCGGAATCCGGCGATGTGCGAATCGATGGCGTGCGCGTAAATGATTGGGCGCCCAAACAGCGTGACATCGCAATGGTGTTCCAGAACTACGCGCTCTACCCACAAATGACTGTTCGCGAGAACCTCGGCTTTTCGCTTCGACTGCGTCGCGAGGACAAGGTGACGACCGCGCGCAAGGTCGACGAGGTTGCTGGGATGCTTGGCCTCACCGAACTGCTCGACAGACTTCCTGCCCAGCTGTCGGGCGGTCAGCGGCAGCGTGTCGCGATGGGCCGTGCGATCGTTCGGAGCCCCAAGATCTTTCTGTTCGATGAACCGCTCTCAAACCTCGATGCGAAATTGCGCCTTTCCATGCGCACCGAGATCAAGGCGCTGCACCGCCGGCTCGGCGTGACCTCGGTCTACGTCACCCACGACCAGGCCGAGGCGATGTCAATGGCCGACCGCATCGTTGTCATGCAGGCGGGAATCATCGAACAGGTCGACACCCCCTCGGCCATCTACCGCTCGCCACACAGTCTGTTCGTCGCAAGTTTTGTCGGCGCGCCGGCGATGAACCTGATCCCGGCGCGCAAGGGCCCTGGCGGAATCGAAATCGCTGCGACCGGCACCCTGATCGGACTGCCGCCAGTTGGCGCCACCCTAGGTGAGTTGATCGTCGGTATCCGGCCCGAGCACCTACGGCTGGCCGACCCAATGGAGGAGGGCGGCATTGCGGCGCGCGTCGAGGCGCTTGAACCGCTTGGGGCCGATACGCTGCTTGTGGCCCATGCCGCGGGCCAGCGTATCGACGTGTTGGTGCGCGAGGGTACACCCGTTCGACCCGATACCGAGGTTCGGTTGCTGCCACGCAGCAACGCTGTCCACCTGTTCGACCGCCAGACCGGTCATTGCCTGGGCCTGCTGACGTGAGCGGGTGCAAGGCAGGCGGGTTTGGAGGCTGAACCGATCGGCGCTCAAGACGACATATTCGAACCTGAACGATAGAGAGGAGACAGCGATGTTCATCAAAAGAATTCGAACGCTTGTGCTGATTGCCGTAGGAGCGATGACGGCCTCCCTGGCTCTGGCGCAGACCACGATAAATTTTCGCTTCCACGATGTGGAGGCGAATCAGATGAGGCAGGCGCTCGATGAATTCGAAAAACGCAATCCCGGGATCAAGGTCAATCTTCAGCGTGCCAATTGGTCTGATGGGCGAGCTCAGTACCTGCGTGAAGCAGCGGTCGGCTCGGCACCCGATGTCGTCCAGATTGTTTATGTATGGGCTCGGCCGTTTGCCGCTTCCGGGGCATTGAAGCCTCTCGATGACCTCATCGCGAAAGGAGGGCTCGGCATCAAGGGCTGGAGCGACTTCATCGCCCGAGACCTGGCCGCCGGCCCGGATGGTAAAACCTACGCGGTGCCGTTTGCCACGGACACCTTTGCCCTGATCTACAACCACGAACTGCTCGCGGCTGCCGGCTTCCAGTCGCCGCCGAAAACCTGGCCCGAAATGCTCGCGATGAGTCGCACCATCCGCGAACGCACAGGAAAACAGGGGTTCGGGTTTCCGACCGGCAGCTGCGGCACGCCAGCGATCTGGTTTTATCTGAACTTCTACTGGTGGTCAAAGGGCGTCAATCTGGTCGAAGAGGCACCGAACGGCAAATTCCGGATCAGCATCAATGCCGAGCAGGTGGCCGACGCCTTCAATTATTTCAACACCTACGTGAAAGACGGTTTGAATCCGCCTTCGATGGCTTCGAGTTGCAGCTTCGGGTCACCTGAGATGGTGGAAGGGCTCGTCAATGGCGACTTCGCAATGGCCAGCATGGCCGATTTCACAGCGGCCCGTGTACTGGATACCTGGAACAAGCGTCATCCCGGCAAGCCCAACCCTTTCCGCACCGCCTTGCACCCCGCAGACATCAAGCCCTCGACGACCCATTTTGGGGGGCGCATGGTGGCCTTGGCCCCTAACACCAAGAATGTTGACGCTGCCTGGAAACTGGTGCAGTTCCTCACGCAACCCGAGCCCACTTTCACCAAGCATCTGACCGGCTACACCCCCTCGCAGCTCGAGGCGGTTCGTACGCAGCAATTCGGGCCTGGCATGGAAGGCTTCCGGGAGCAGCTATTGCTTGCGCGCAGCTGGGGGCCCTACGCAATCGGGCCGGTCAGCATTCCATTCATGTGGAACGCGTCCGGTCGCTCGGCCGGCTCGGTATTCATTCGGCAGAAGACCGCCGAGCAGGCTGCCCAGGAGTTCGTCGCTCTCCTGAACGCCGAGCTCGCAAAACACCAGAAGTGATCGGACGCAGGGGCGAGGCGAATGAAAAACCGCCGGTTTGTATGGTGCGCGCTTGCTCCTGCCTTTTTGCTGCTGGGATGCTTCTACATTTACCCGATCGTCTTCAACATTCAGAACAGCCTGACCGACACCAGTCTTTTTCAGCTTCGGCAAGGGGGGAACTACGTCGGCAGCGCCAATTACTTCGAACTCTTCACCAGCCCCGAGTTCGGCCGGGTACTCTGGAATACGGCTTTCTGGTTGACCTTCGTCGGCGTGGCGTTGCGCATTCTGATCGGGCTCGGGCTTGCGCTCGCACTGCATAGTCGGACCATCGCCCGCTACCGGCTCAAGACCTTCGCGCGCCTCGCGCTGATTGTCCCCTGGGCGACGCCACCCATCGTATCGATCATCATCTTCAAGTGGCTGCTGGACCCTCGGGTAGGGGACATCAATCAGGCCTTGCTCGGTATGGGCCTGATCAGAGAACCGATCGCATTTCTAGGAAGCGCCCACTGGGTTTGGCCGGTGATCCTGCTGATCGTCATATGGAACACGCTGCCGCTTGTCACGCTCAGCTTTGTCGCGTCCTTGCAGTCGGTGCCCGACGAACTGATCGAAGCCGCAGAGATGGATGGCGCAACAGCCCTGCAGGTGGCGCGATTCATTCATCTGCCGCATCTGAAGCCCGCCATCATCGTGATGGTGCTGATGTCGACCTTCTGGACCTTCAACAACTTCGTCTACGTCTGGCTGACCACAGGTGCCGGGCCCGGTTTCCTGACGAACGTAATGGCAACCGATGTCTACATCAAGGCATTCATCGACGGGCGTATGGGCTTCAGCTCTGCGATGGGCGTCGTGATGGCCGCTGCGATGCTGGTGTTCGGCGTCATCTACCTTCGGGTCGTTGCGGCCCGTGAATTCAAGGATGTACTCCGATGAGTCTTGCAGCCCGCGACTCCCAATTCGTGATCGGTCGCCTCTTGGGTTTGCGATTCGGCTCCGAGTTGCTGATCCTTGGATTCACCCTGCTGTGTCTGGTCTTCTTTCTTTATCCTGGGATCTGGATCCTGCTCGCTTCGTTCAAGACCCCCGAAACCATGTTTGCCAAGGGCGTAGGCGTCTATACGTTTCAGAACTACGTCCACCTTTTCGAATCGGGGTTCACGCAGGCCCTGATCAATAGCTTCGTGGTCTGCATTGCAGCTGTCCTGGTGTCGACCTTCGTGTCGGTCACCGCAGCGTATGCCTTTTCGCGGATGTCATTCAAGGGACGGAAGCAACTCTTTCAGACCGTTTTGCTGGGGCAGACTTTTCCCTGGATCGTGCTCGTTACACCGCTCTTCATCTGGTTTGCCCGAATCGGTTTGCTCGACAATTGGATCGGTCTGGTAGCCGCCTACGTCGCAGTCACCATTCCCTTTTCCATCTACATGTTGGTTGGCTACCTGCAGGGCATTCCACGAAGTCTCGACGAGGCTGCCCTGATCGATGGTGCGACTCACTTCCAGATTCTCGGAAAAGTCATCCTGCCCGTCATGCTGCCTGGCGTGATCGCAACGGCGACCCACTGTTTTCTGGTCTGCTGGGGTGAATACCTGTTCGCGCTTGCCTTTCTATCGGACGAATCGCTCAAGACCATGCCGCTCTTGCTGCAGAACTATTTTGGCGACGGCGCTCCGGAGTGGGGGCTCGTCATGGCTGCATCGGTGATCGCGACGGTCCCTACGGTTGCACTGTTCCTCCCTATTCAGGGGCGAATCGTGAGCGGCCTGGGCGGTGGGGCCGTCAAGTAGTCCCACCCCCGATCATGGCGGAGGCGTAACGATGCGAGCTGTCTTCGTACTCTTTGATACCCTGATTCGAGGCGCCTTGTCGCCTTATGGCGGCGATCTTGCTCTGACGCCCAATTTTGCGCGCCTGGCGCGGCGTTCCGTCACCTACGATCGGCACTACGTCGGAAGTCTCCCCTGCATGCCCGCACGCCGGGACCTGCATACCGGACGGCTCAGTTTCATGCACCGATCATGGGGACCGCTGGAACCCTTTGACGACTCTTTCCCCGAGATACTGGGCGAAAACGGCGTCTATGCGCACCTGGTCTCGGATCACTATCATTATTGGGAGGACGGCGGAGCGACATACCACAACCGTTACGCCACCTACGACTTTGTCCGCGGACAGGAGGCCGACCCCTGGAAAGCGATGGTCGTGCCACCTTGGGAGCGGCTGCGCAGCCTCTACCATTCTCTCCAGTACAGCGAAGACTTGCGCAGCAAGTACCGAATCCACATGATCAACCGGGAGTTCATCCGCAAGGACGAGGATTTCCCGTCCCACCAGTGCTTCACAGCAGGTCTCGATTTTCTAGATCGGAACAGGGATGCTGATGGCTGGCTGCTGCAAATTGAAACCTTTGATCCGCATGAGCCATTTTTCGCGCCCGCACGTCTGCGTGACAAGCTCCCAACCCACTATCGCGGTCCGATTCTCGATTGGCCGCCCTACGCTCGCGTGACCCAAGCCCCAGAGGAGTGTGCCGAACTGCGTGCAAATTACCTGGCGCTACTCGCCTTTTGCGACGAGCAACTGGGCCGACTGCTGGATGAGTTTGACCGCCATCAGCTCTGGGAGGACACGGCGCTGATCGTGACCACCGATCATGGCTTTCTCCTGGGCGAGCACGACTGGTGGGCCAAGGTGCGCATGCCGGTTTACCAAGAGGTCGCACATATTCCACTCTTCATCCACCATCCTGGGCACGCGCAGGCAGGCGGCACCCGCCGCTCTGCCCTGACCCAGACTCCCGATTTGATGCCGACTCTGCTCGATTTCTTTGGTGTGTCTGCTCCTGCAGATGTGATGGGACGTTCCCTGCTACACAGTCTTGAATTCCCGAATGCCAAGGTCCACGAAGCCGTGCTGTTCGGTCACTGGGGCGCCGCCGTCAACCTGACGGATGGGCGGCATACCTATTTTCGCTACCCAAAAGAGACGTCAGCCGGAGGCATCTATCAATACACGCTGATGCCGACGCACATGACCACTCGATTTGGCACGGCGGAACTCGCTGCTGCAACACTGAGCGCCCCGCTCCCGTTCACAAAGAACGTCCCCCTCTTGCGAGTACCCGGCACCGACAAATCCCCCACGCGTTGGCTTGCCCCCGGGTTCTATGCGGACTGCAACACGGTGCTCTACGACACGGAAGCTGATCCCCGCCAACTCAATCCATTGCGGGATCCGGTCGTCGAGTCGCGCCTATGTGGCCTGATGGTCGAACTGATGCGACGCCATCACGCACCTGAGGAGCTCTACGCGAGGCTTGATCTTGACTTCCATGGCGGCGCGTCCAAAACCTAGCGGCCCCAGGCCTACATCGGCCTGGCGGCGACACTGAGCAGGCGCGTCTGAGCGCGACTGCGGCTGAGCGAGGCCTGGCACCTGGACACGCAGCACCGATCCCTAATCACACACGAATTGCTCTGTTGTCACCGCGCCGCTCGAGATGCACTGCTAAGCTCAAACGCAGTCTCTGCTCACAATCCTCAATCAAGGAGCAACCAGTGATGAAGCAATCCCTGTCTAAATACCTTGCAACGCTGCTCGCGGGCGCAGCCTGCATCGCAGCGGCTCCGGCGAACGCCCAATTTTCGCGCGTCGAAGACGCGATCAAATATAGGCAGTCAGCGTTTTTCGTGATGTCGAATCAGATGGGCCGGCTCGCTGCAATGGCTCAGGGCAAAGCCCCCTTTGACGCGGCAACCGCCCAGGCTGCCGCCCGTGCGGTCGACACGTTGGCGCATCTCCCCTGGGATGCCTTCCCGCCCGGATCGAACACGGGTGCGGCCAAGGTCAAGGGCGACCCCTGGAAGGACGTAGACGATTTTGCCCGCCTGCAGCAGGCGCTCAAGGCCCAGACAGCGAAGCTCGCAAGCGCAGCGGGATCACTCGACAGCCTCCGCGCTCAGGTCGGTCCGACCTCTCAGGCCTGCCGCGACTGTCACGAAAAATTCCGGCAGGTCCGCTGAGAAAACAGAAGTTCGTTTCTCTAACGAACCATATAACCGACCACGCCCGCGCAAATCGCCAGGACCACAAGCGCCCGGATCCGCATGCCCGCGTCGTCGCGCGCGGCCTCGGTTGCGGGCGGAAGCCCTTCAGCGTCCCCGGTGACCATTGCGCGGGTCAAGCGCTTGCCATGGCGCAGACGCCACCAGATGATCGCGAGCAGATGCAGGGCGATGAGTCCGATCAGCGCGAAACGGTTGGTGAGGTGCCAGCCCGTGATCATGTCGCTCTGGTCTGAGGTGACCCAGGCACGAAGCGGCCCCTCCCACATGATTGCGTCATTCGAAAACAGCCCGGTCCCCACCTGGATGCTGACGACGAGCAGCAACGCGTACACCGAGAGCGCCGCAGAGGCGCTGTGGCCTGGCGTAACACTGGCTTGAGGATCGCGAAGCGAGCGCCAAGCCGCGCCCAAACTCGGAGGAAAGCTGGCAAACCGCGCGTATCGGGGCCCGACGAAACCCCAGGTGATGCGAAAGAGCAGCAGCGTGAGCACGGCATAGCCAAACCGGAAATGCCAAGCCATCGCATTGCCGCCGATGTTCACCGACACGATCGCGCCGATGATCGAGATTGCAAGCGCCCAGTGAAAAAGCCGGGTCGGCAAGTCCCAGACTCGCAAGCGGAGATGCGTGGCGGGGATTTGTGTAGGCATAAGACAATCGATCCGCAGGCGGCTATCTGGACGACTCAGTCGATCAGCAGGGCTGCCACGAAGATACCGAGCATGGTCATGACGAGCGCGAGCTTGACCACTGTACCGACCAGCAGCCCCACCCAGGTGGCCAACCCGACCTGACCGGCGCGCAGCACTTGACGACGCGCAATGAATTCGCCGATTGCAGCACCCACGAGCGGCATGAAGAGCAAACCCCACAGACCGCTGAAGACGCCCATCACGGTCCCCAGCGCGGACCCGATCAGTGCCTGACGGGAGGCCCCGGCACGCTGCGCCCCGATCGAACTCGCGAGGAAGTCGATCGCCATGGCCGCCAAGGTGAGCGCCGAGAGCACCGCGCAGGTGAAACCTGAGATCCGAGAGAAGCCATCGATCCACGCAGCAAGCAAGGCGCCCAGCAGAATCAGGGGCGGGCCAGGCAGGACCGGCAGCACCGTCCCCGCCGCGCCAATCAGGATCAGGGCGATCGCGAGCCCCCAGAGCAGAATGTCCATGCGGATGCCTCGCTCGTGATGCCCGATCAGGGCAATTCGACTTCGGTATCGTCTTTTTTCTTGACCGGCTTGACGAGGTCCTCGCGCTTGAGACCGAGCCACAGGGTCACACCGGCTGCGACGAAGATGGACGAGTAGATGCCGAACAGGATACCGATCGTGAGGGCAAGTGCGAAATAGTGGAGCGTGGGGCCGCCGAAGATCAGGATGGTGAGCACCATGACCTGGGTCGAACCATGTGTCATGACCGTGCGAGAAATCGTGCTGGTGATCGCGTAGTCGATCGTCTCCTCGGTGCTTGCCCGCCGCATCTTGCGGAAGCTCTCGCGTATGCGATCGAAAATCACCACCGACTCGTTGACCGAATAGCCCAACACGGCAAGTACCGCAGCGAGGACGGATAGCGAAAACTCCCACTGAAAGAGCGCAAAGAAGCCGACGATGATCACCACGTCATGGAGGTTGGCAATGATCGCGGCGACCGCAAACTTCCACTCGAAGCGAAACGCAAGATAGAGCATGATCCCGATGATCACGATCAGGAGTGCCAGAGCGCCGTCGGCGAACAACTCGGCGCCAACCTGTGGCCCGACGAACTCCACCCGCTTCAGCTCGACGCTCGCGTCAGCAGCTTTGAGCCTGGCCAGCACTTGCTCACTCTGCCGGGTGGCCGCGGCGCCCGAACCCTCCTTCAGCGGCAGACGGATCATCACGTCACGGGAGGTACCGAAATTCTGCACCTGGGCATCGGCATAGCCCATCTCGACCACCGTGGATCGGATTCGCTCGAGATCGGCGGCCTGCGGATAGCTGACCTCCATCACGGTCCCACCCGTGAACTCGATCGAGAAATTGAGCCCGCGTACGGCGATCGCACCCACCGCCGCCGCAAAGAGGAGAAACGAGATGACGTTCAGCACCACCACGTGGCGCATGAACGGGATCACGCGCTGGGTTCGGAAAAATTCCATCTGATGGATCCTTGTGCCGCAGGGCCTCGATTGACCGGGGCCTCAGCGCTTGCCGGTCTGGTGTCTGAGTCCTTCCTGACCGACGGTCCGGGGGAGCGTCGGGACAGCCCCTTTAACCGATTGCCAGGGAAGTGAGTTTTTTCTTGCGTCCGTACCAGAGATTGACCAGCCCTCTAGAGAAAAACACGGCCGAGAACATCGAGGTCAGGATGCCCAGGCAATGGACGACCGCAAACCCCCTGACCGCACCCGAGGCGAACGCAAGCAGCGCCACCCCAGCGATCAGCGTCGTGATGTTGGAGTCGAGAATCGTCGCCCAGGCCCGATCGTATCCCGCAGCAATCGCAGCCTGCGGCGTGGCCCCGTTGCGAAGTTCCTCGCGAATACGCTCGTTGATCAGGACATTGGCATCGATCGCCATGCCAAGGGTCAGCGCGATCGCAGCGATCCCTGGCAAGGTGAGCGTCGCCTGCAGGAGCGAGAGCAGCGCAATCAGGAGCAGCACGTTCACACCGAGCGCGAGCGACGAAATCACGCCAAATAGCGTGTAGTAGACGCCCATGAACAACACGATTGCAATGAAGCCCCAAACGGTCGACAGGAAGCCCTTCTCGATATTCTCCGCGCCCAAGCTGGGGCCGATCGTGCGTTCCTCGATGATGTCCATCGGCGCAGCGAGCGAACCCGAGCGCAGGAGCAGCGACACATCATTGGCTTCGGTCGTGGTCATGCGCCCCGAAATCTGTACCCGCCCTCCACCGATCTCGGTGCGAATGACCGGAGCGGTCACCACCTCGCCCCGGCCCTTTTCGAACAGCAGGATTGCCATGCGCTTGCCGACGTTCTCGCGCGTGACATCGCGGAAGATCCGCGTGCCCTTGGCATCGAGCGTCAGGTGCACGGCCGGCTCCTGGGTCTGGCTGTCAAAGCCGGCCTGGGCATCGGTCAGGCTGTCGCCGGTCAGCATGACCTGACGCCGGATCAGGATCGGGCGTCCATCACGCTCGGTGAATCGTTCGCAACCCAGCGGTACCGTTCCGGAGGCAAATGCGGCCTGCTCCTCGGGCGCCTCGCAGACCATGCGCAGTTCGAGCGTCGCGGTCCGCCCCAGTATGTCCTTGGCCTTGGCCGTGTCCTGAACGCCCGGCAGCTGAACAACGATGCGTTCCAGGCCCTGCTGCTGAATGACCGGTTCGGCAACGCCCAATTCGTTGATGCGGTTGGAGAGCGTCGTGATGTTCTGCTTGAGCGCACCTTCCTGTACACGACGGATCGCCTCGGGCTTGAAGCTGCCTACGATCCGCATGCTGGAGGCGTCGCCCGACTCGACGAAATTCAAGTCTGCCTGGGTATCGCGCAGCACACCGATTGCACGCGTGCGCTGCGCGTCGTCCCGGAAACGGATCTCGATCGAATTGCCCTCACGGCTGATACCAGTGTGGCGGATATTGCGCTCGCGCAATTGCAGACGGATGTCGGCGGTGATGCCGTCGAGCCGCTTGGTGATAGCCTGCCGCATGTCGACCTGCAGCAGGAAGTGAACGCCGCCGCGCAGATCAAGCCCCAGGTACATCGGCAGTGCCTTCAGCGACGTGAGCCACTGCGGAGAGCTCGAGAGCAGGTTGAGTGCGACGATGTACGAGGGGTCGGCGGGGTCCGGATTGAGCGCCGATGACAGGGCGTCCTTGGCTTTCAGCTGGGTGTCGGTGTCACGAAACCGGACCCGGATCGAGCCCGATTCAAATACGAGTCCCGTGAACTCGAGCCCCGCTTTGCTCACCGTCTCTTCGACCCGGGAAACCGTCGCAGCGTCGAGCTTGAGCGTCGCCTTGCCGCTCGAGACCTGAACCGCGGGCGCCTCGCCGAAAAAATTCGGAGCCGTGTAGATCAGGCCGAAGGCCAGCGCGACGGCCATCAGTGCATATTTCCAGACCGGGTAACGGTTCATCCGGACCTCAGAGACGGTAGAGCATGGTGGGCATCACCGGGCAGCGCGCGGGGTCGATCGGCGATCAGAGCGCCTTGATGGTCCCGTTGGGCAACAAGGTCTGAACCGCGCCCTTCTGAAGGTTGATCTCGATGACCACACCCTCCTGACCGGCCTTGCCTTCCGGGCCGCGCGCGATCTCGAGCGTCACATAGCTCTCGCCCACCTTGGTGATGCGGCCGACCAGGCCACCGGCCGAGACCACCTCATCACCCTTTTTGAGCGCAGCAATCATGTTGCGATGCTCCTTGGTGCGCTTCATCTGCGGCCGGATCATCAGGAAGTAGAGCACGACAAACATCAGGATGATCGGCAGGAAGCCGATCAGTTGGCTCTCGGCTGAACCGCCGGCGGCTTGTGCATAAGCATTTGAAATCAGCACGGAGTATTCCCCATGAAAATGGACGCGAAAGTATAACCGGGTGAAGCCGCCACACCCATTGAGACGGGTTCAGGCTTCAGACCCCTCGGGCTCGATCGGCGTGGAACTGCGCGCGCCAGCTCGCGAAGCGACCCGCTGCGATCGCCTCGCGCATCTCCTTCATCAGGCTCAGGTAGTAATGGAGGTTGTGGATCGTGGCAAGTCGCGCACCAAGGATCTCGTTGACCTTTTGCAGATGATGGATATAGGCGCGCGAGAAATGCCGGCAGGCGTAGCAGTCACAGTTCGAGTCGATGGGCGAGGTGTCATCGCGATACCGGGCGTTGCGCAGCCTGAGATCGCCATAGCGGGTGAAGAGCCAGCCATTGCGCGCATTGCGGGTAGGCATCACACAGTCGAACATGTCCACGCCCGCTGCCACGCCCGCCACGAGGTCTTCAGGAGTGCCCACACCCATCAGATACCGAGGTCGGTCGGTCGGCAGGCGGGGGGTGGTGTGCGCGAGGATGCGCAGCATGTCTTCCTTGGGTTCGCCCACCGACAGTCCGCCGATCGCGTAACCATCGAACCCGATTTCGGTGAGCCCGGCGAGTGATTCCTCGCGAAGGGTCTCGAACATGCCGCCCTGCACGATGCCAAAAAGGG
>Ga0164292_10002411_pt1 | contig 15228 bp, 14 predicted proteins | sample GEODES117metaG_FD_111486 | JGI IMG/M metagenome (GOLD analysis project Ga0164292, IMG submission 111486) | Eutrophic lake water microbial communities from Lake Mendota, Wisconsin, USA - GEODES117 metaG | ecosystem: Environmental > Aquatic > Freshwater > Lake | place: USA: Lake Mendota... | reverse complement strand
GCCCGGCTGATGCTTGGCTGACCAACGGAATCCCGAGAGCCCCCGCTGAAAGGCGGGGGCTTTTTGTTGTGGAGCCTTGTTGGGCTGGGCTTGTGGCGCCGACCGTGTTGGATTGGGGTTGGCTTCTTGATGTGTGACCTAGCGCTGCCAGGGCGTACATCTTCCCCAACGCATACGTCGTCCGAGGGATGCCGTCTCCAGGGCAAGCCAAGGTTCAACCCAGCAACAAAAAAGCCCGATGCCAGCGCTAAGCGGGCATCGGGCTATGAAGCTGGAAGCAGATGCCGGGCCAGGAGGCCTGATGGGGTGCTGCTGGGAAAGCCGGTGACTGGATTTGAACCTGCGACCTACTGATTACGAATCAGTTGCTCTACCGCTGAGCTACACCGGCGGCCGCCTGAAACTACCATTCGAAGGTGGGACCTGCCCAGGAAGGAGTCCAGGATGGAGAAGGAATCTGAGCCTGGCCGTGGTGGCGGGAAACCGCGAGGCAACCTGCGTGATGAGCAGCGCGCTTTAGACCCCGCCCTGAGGCAACGGCTCTTACAGGAGGTACGCACACCGTGGCGTGGCCTGCGGCGCGCCTTGTGGCTCGCTCTCACGGCCTCAGGGGCTATTGGATTGGCCACCATGGCCATGCGCTCAGCCTCTGGGGGCGAGCTGGCTTCAGGAGACCTCCTCATCCAGGTCGCGGCCCTGCTCGTCTTCGGTGGTCTGTTGTGGTTCGACCGCAACCGGCTGCCGGACGGCTGAGATCTCCAGGGGGGCCAAGAGCAGCAGTGGAATCCCCAGGCACAGCCGATCGTTATCCAGGTTGGTGGTGCTCAGCGGGGTTGCGGCTGCCAGGTCTGTGGAGGGTCTGCTGAGCAGCCACAGGCTCTGGCTGAGCTGATGCCATTGCCACAGCAGAAGCGCCAGTAGCGGGATGGCCAGCAGCAGAACCACCAGGCGGTTGCCAGCCACCAGGGGCGAGCTGTTGCCTGCCATGGCGGCGGCCCCATCGAGCCACCAGAAAGCAGGTAGCAGCAACACGGCTCCGATGGCCAGCAGCAGCCGGGGCGCCAGCGCATCCTGCAGGCTGGCGAGACGCCGTTGTTGGTCGCTGCGGGCCCTGATGGGCACCTGGGCCAGCAGTAGCGAGCAGAAGTCTGCAGGCCGCTTCCAGAGCAGCAGGGTGGGGGCCAGTACCCCGAGCCCCCACACCAGCAGGCGTTCAAGGCCAGGTACCGGACCGGGGTCGGTTCCCGCCAGCAGCACCAGCAGCAGCAGCGCCTCCAGAGGCATGGCCCCGAAGGCGATCAGCTGGAGCCAGAGGAGGGGCTCGCTGCGGGGATGGAGAACCTGCGCAGCTGTCACGGTGGGATCAGGTGGAGAGGGTGCGTCGCTGGGTGACCAGCTTGAAGGCCTCCACCCGATCGCCGTCTTGCCAGCCGGTGAAGCGATCGCAACCGATGCCGCACTCAAAGCCCGTGGCCACTTCCTTCACGTCGTCCTTGGCACGGCGTAGGGAGTCGAGGTCGCCCTCGTACACCTTCTCCTTGCCGCGCCACACGCGCACCTTGCAGTTGCGCTGCAACTTGCCGTTGGTGACGTAGCAGCCCGCCACGGCGCTCTTGCCGATCGTGAACACAGCGCGCACCTCGGCTTCGCCGAGGCTCTCCTCCACAAGCTCTGGCTCCAGGAGGCCCTCCATGGCCATCTGGATGTCTTCCAGCAGCTTGTAGATCACGTCGTAGTCGCGCACGTCGACGCCGGTGGCGTCTGCTGCCCGCTTGGCACCAGGGGCCATCGAGGTGTTGAAGCCCACGATCACAGCGCCGGAGGCGGCGGCCAGGTCCACGTCGGTCTCGGTGATCTCGCCCGGGGCCGAGAGCAGCACCCGCACCTGCACCTCGCCCTGGGGCAGTTGCTCCAGGGAGCCGAGGATCGCCTCCACCGAGCCCTGCACGTCGGCCTTGAGGATCAGGTTGAGCTCCTTGAGCTCGCCCTCGCTGGCCTGGCCCGACATCGAGGCGAGCGACACCCGGCGGGATGCCATCTGCTGGGCCAGACGGGTGGCCCGCGCTTCGGTGGCGCGGTCGCCGACCACGGCACGGGCCGTCTTCTCGTCGGGGTAGACCTCGAATTCATCACCGGCAGTTGGCACCTCACTGAAGCCAAGGGCTTCGACCGCATAGGAGGGGCCGGCTTCCTTCACCCGTTTGCCGGTGTCGACGACCATGGCGCGCACCTTGCCCAGCACCGGGCCGGCCGCCAGCACATTGCCGTTGCGCAGGGTGCCGTTCTGAATCAGCAGGGTGGCCACTGGGCCCTTGGCCTTGTCGAGGTGGGCCTCGATCACGGTGCCCTTGGCCATCCGATCCGGGTTGGCCTGGAGGTCTTCGACCTCACTCACCAACAGGATCATCTCCAGCAGCTTGTCGATGTTCTCGCCCTTGATGGCGCTCACCGGCACCATCACCGTGGTGCCGCCCCAGTCCTCTGCCACCAGCTCGAGTGCTGAGAGCTCCTGTTTCACCCGATCGGGCGAAGCGCCTTCCTTGTCGATCTTGTTGATCGCCACCACGATCGGCACCTCGGCGGCGCGGGCGTGGCTGATCGCCTCCAGGGTCTGGGGACGCACGCCATCGTCGGCGGCCACCACCAGCACGGCCACGTCGGTCACCTTGGTGCCGCGGGCCCGCATGGCGGTGAAGGCCTCGTGGCCCGGCGTGTCGAGGAAGGTGATCTTGCGCTGCTCGTCGGCGTGGGTCACCTCCACCTGGTAGGCGCCGATGTGCTGGGTGATGCCGCCGGCTTCGCCGGCCGCCACGCGGGTCTTGCGGATCGCGTCGAGCAGGCTTGTCTTGCCGTGGTCCACATGGCCCATCACGGTGACCACAGGCGGACGCCGGATCAGGTGGGCCAGATCGCTCTCCTCGATCATCTCCACCGTCTTGGCGGCGGCGGCCTGCACGTCGTCTTCGAGCACCGGCACGCCGAACTCCTCAGACACCGCTTCGATCGTGGAGAGATCGAGGCTCTGGGTGACCGTGGCGATGATCCCCTTGAAGAAGAGGCTCTTGATGATCTCGGAGCTCTCCACGCCGAGCTTCTCGGCCAGTTCCTGCACCGTGAGGTTGCCCTCGGGCACGATCAGCATCTCGGGGCGCTGGGCCTTGGCCTCGCGGGCGGCGCGAAGTTCCATGGCCCGGCGACGCTGGCGCTGGCGGGTGGTTTCCTTCTTGCGCTTCCGCGACACCACCGTGGGCTTGGGTTGGGCCGCTGCCACAGCGCGGGGCTTAGCGGGGCGGGCCAGGGAGGCCTGCAGCACCACCGCTTCCTGTTCGCCGGCGTAGCCACTGGTTTCGGCGGTGAGCGCATCATCGTTTTCACCGATGATGTGCACCTTGGGCCGCTGCTTCTGCGGCGTGCGGCTGCGCAGTGCCTCCAACTTGGCGCTGTCGTCCCAGTCGGGGCGGCGTGCGCGGGTGGGGGGCTGGGGTGTGCGGAAGCCAGGGCGACGGGGAGCCGAGGGTGGGGCGGCGTTGGGCCGCACCAGATCGGGGGTGGGGGTAGTGGTGCTGGCTGCTTCAGGTCGCTCACCAGGACGGCGTGGCGGCGGTGCCGGGGTGCGGCCCGAGGGCTTCTGCAACTGCATCAGCTCGCCCGGGGCCATCGGCTTGCGCATGCCGGGGGGCATGCCGGGGCGGCTGGGTGCACCGGGCCGGGTGCCACCGGGGGTTGCCGTGCCGCCGGCGTCGCGGCGGATCGGCTTGCCCACCAGCTCCAGTGGCGTGGCAGCCGGACGACCGGGCCGTGTGGGAGCAGGGGCTCCCGGCCGTTGGGGCATGGCTGGGCGCGGGCTCTGCGCGGGACGGTTGGCGGCAGGAGCGCCAGTGCTCTGGCCGCTGATCGGACGGCCCACCAGCTGGGGGCGCCCGCCACCAGCTGGTCTGGGTGCACCAGGTGCGGGGGGGGTGGGACGGGCTGGCTTGGCGGCGATCACCACCGGCTTGGGTTTGCCGGATGGGGATCCAGCGGCAGGTCGGGCTGGCGCGCCGGTCGGGCGCGGACTGGTCATCTGGGGCCTGGCCGGTGGCGGCGTCGGCTTGGCGCTGGGAGCGGCCGGCTTGGCGCTCGGTGCGGCCGGCTTGGCGGCAGCGGGCTTAACCACCGGGGCTGCGGGCTTGGCCGGGACGGCCATCGGCTTGCTGGGCCCTGGTTGGCTGGCTGCCGGGCGGGCCGGCGGCGCGGCGGGCTTGGCGGCCGCGGGCGACAGCGGGCGTGCCGGTGCTGCACTGGGCTTGGCGGGCATGGGAGCAGCACTGGCGGGGCGAACCGGTGCTGAGGGCTTGGCCGGTGCCGGAGCAGCGGCCAAGGGCGCCGTTGGCCTGGCCGGGGCAGCAGGTGCCGCTGCCTTGGGGGCAGGAGCGGGAGCAGTGGCGGGGGCAGCCGGGGCGGCGCTCTTCTTCACCGAGAGGATCGCTTTGGCCGGAGCTGCGGCTGCCGGCTTGCCGCCGTTGCTGCCCTTTTCAATCAGGCTGCGAATGCGAGTGGCTTCGTCGTCGCTGATCGAGCTGCTGTGGCTCTTCACGGCGAGTCCAAGCTTTTCGGCGGCGTCGAGCACGTCCTTGTTCTCCAGGCCCAAGTCCCGGGACAGCTCATAAATTCTGACTTTGCCGCTGCTGGTCATTCAGGTCTCCAATGGTCAGGGACCGCTGGCCACGCAGATGGGACCAGGGGTACCTGGCCGCATGCGCAATGCGGCCAACAGTCATCTTGCCTCAGAGGGGCCTGCCTGGCCGCTGCTCAGTCGCCGTTCGAGAGCTTCGAGGATCGCGTCGGGCACCGGGCAGCGCAGGGAACGCTGCAGGCGCTTGCGGCGGCGAGCCTCCTCCACGCAGGCTGGCCCGGGGCAGAGATAGGCCGATCGGCCCATCCCCTGGTCCAGGGCAATCCCCCCTCCGTACAGCCGGATGACCCGCCAGAGCTGTTCGCGGTCGAACAGCTGCCGGCAGGCCACACAGCGCCGGAACACGGCCCGGTCGGTCACCGGGCCTCGTCAGCAGCGTCCTCGTCCCCTGCCACCGCATCCCCTGCCACCGGATCCTCTGCCACGGGGGCGGCCAAGGCCTCCTCGCCGGCAGTGTCCTCATCGGCATACTCCGCCTGGTCGGCCTGATCGGCGCCGTAGTCCTCCTCGTCCTCGGGCAGGGGATAGAGCTCGCGCAGGCGGGCATCCTCCTCTGCTCGGGCGGCCTGCTCGGCGGCCAGGCGGGCCTCCGCCTCAGCCTGGAGCTGCTCCTCCTCCTGGCGCTGGGCGATCAACTCGGACACCACCGCGTCTTCGGCTGTCTGGTCGTATTCGGAGGCGTTCTTGATGTCGATCTTCCAGCCGGTGAGACGCGCGGCGAGGCGCACGTTCTGACCCTCCCGGCCGATGGCCAGGCTGAGCTGGTCGGGTGGCACCAGCACGTGGGCGTGCTGGCCTTCGGGATCCACCAGCCGCACCATCTCCACCCGGGCTGGGCTGAGCGAGTTGGCGATGTACTGCCCGGGGTCCTGCGACCAGCGGATCACGTCGATCTTCTCGCCGCGCAGCTCGTTGACCACCTGCTGGATGCGGGAGCCGCGGGCGCCGATGCAGGCCCCCACAGGATCCACCTCGCGCTCCACCGAATCCACGGCCACCTTGGTGCGGGGGCCCACCGAACGGCTGGGTGGGTTGGCCTCGCGGGCCACGGCCACGATCCGCACCGATCCCTCCTGGATCTCGGGCACTTCGTTTTCGAACAGGCAAACCACCAGGCCGGCATTGGCGCGGCTCACGAACAGCTGGGGCCCACGGCGCGGCACCTCGCTCACCTCCTTCAGGAACACCTTGAAGGTGGCGTTGGCTCGGTAGTTGTCGTTGGGGAGCTGGTCGCGCCGGGGCAGTTCGGCCTCCACCTCGGGGCGGCCCAGGCCGCTGCTCACGGCCATGATCACGCTCTGGCGCTCGAAGCGGATCACCCGCGCGGTGAGCACCGGATCCTCCAGATCCGCGAACTCCTCCTGAATCATGCGCCGCTGCTGGTCGCGCAGCTTCTGGGCCAGCACCTGCTTGGTGGTGGCGGCTGCCATCCGGCCGAAGTCGTCCTTCTCCGGGGTCACATCGAGCACCACCGTGTCGCCCACCTGGGCGTCATCGGCCACCTGCTGCACTTCGGCCAGGGCAATCTGGTGGTCGTCGCTCTCAACCTCCTCCACGATGATTTTGGAGGCGAGCACCCGGTAGCCCTCCTCCTCGAGGTCGAGCTGCACGTCGAAGTTGGAGAAGTAGTCCTCCTCGAAGGGGTCTTCGCTGATGCCCAGATAGAGGGTGCGGCGGTAGCGCTCGTAGCCCTTCAGCAGGGCTTCCCGCAGGGCGGCTTCCACTACGGCGGGGGGAAGTTTCTTCTCTTCGCTGATGTCCTCGATCAGGTTGTTGAGACCGGGAAGCAGGACCAGGGCCATGACGGTTCTTCGGTTTTGGGGTGATTCAGTTGTCGGAGCGGGGCCGCTGTGAACTCAGCTCTTGGGAAACTCAGCTCTCAGTGGCAGGCGTGATCAGCCGAACCGTGATCACGGATTCGCGGGGAATCCGGGCAGTGCGGCCACGCATGTTGAGCAGAACGGCTTCAGCGGTTCGCTCAAGCAGCAGGCCTTCGCGTCGCTGGTCCTTGCCGGCGGTGTCACGGCTGTGCACTTCCACCGGAAATCCGCGGAAGCTGCGGAAATCCCGATCGTCGTGCAGCACCTCGCTCACGCCCGGGCTGCTCACTTCCAGAACATAGGCCTCGGCCAGCAGGCCGGCTGCTTCGATCGCCTCCCCCAGCGGGCCGCTGACGCTGGCGCAGTCGTCGAGGCTGACGTCGCTGCCGTCGCCCCGCTGCACCAGCACCTGCAGCGTCATTGGGATGCGGTGGGTGAACAGTTGCAGGCCCTTGAGTGCAAAGCCGGCCGCCTCGAGGTGCTCGCGAGCCAGCGCCTCGAGCTCGGGAATCAGGGGGTGGGCCATCAGGCCTGCTCGCCCGGCTCGGGCCGCGTGCTGGCCTGGCCCAGGCCCAGATCAATCTCCGGAGCCTCGGCGAAATAGTCGCTGCTCTGCACCGTGCCCCGGTCCGCCGGGTTCTGGTTGAGGCACTGGCGCTGCTTGTCGTCGTCGCGCAGGTACTGGCACACCCTGGCCCAGAGCTTGGCCCGGGTGCCGGGGGTGCCATGACTGAAGTGCACCAGGTCTTTTCCGCCGGCCATGCCCTGAATTTCCACGCCGCACACGCTGCAGCGCTGGCGGGTGCCGGGGGGAATCGCTGTCATGGCGGCCAATCAGCTCTGCAGGCAACTTAGGGCGGGTGGCTCCGCTCACCATGTGATTGCTTCCCCATGCGCCTGCTCCAGCTCAGCGATCCCCACCTGCTGGCCGTGTCTGATGGTCTGGTGCGGCAACGCCCAGCCCTGGCCCAGTTGAGACAGGGGATCGATTCCGCCTTGGCCGAACTGGGAGCCCCCCCGGATCTGCTGCTGATCAGCGGCGATCTCTGCCACGACGAGAGCTGGGGCGGTTACGTGCGCCTGCGCGAGTTGTTGGAGCCCCTCCACTGGCCCGTGGCGCTGCTGCCTGGCAACCATGACCACCCCCAGCTGCTGCGGGCTGCCCTGGGGCGAGCAGCCTGGCTGGCCCCGCGGCTGCTGGAGTTCAGTGATGTGAACCTGCTGCTGCTCGACAGCCATCGCCCCGGCTGCGTGGGCGGCTGGCTGGGGGAGCGGCAGCTTGCCTGGATCGCCCGACAGCTCATCGACCGGGGTGATCGGCCGCTGCTGGTGGCTGTCCACCATCCGCCGCTGGCGATCGGCGACCCAGGCTTCGATGCCATCGCCCTGCACGACGGTGAAGCCCTGCTGGAGCTGCTGCGGCCCGTGCCGGGCCTGCAGGCGGTGCTGTTCGGCCATGTGCACCAGCACTGGCAGGCGCCGCTCCCCGGCAGGACGGCCCAGTTGCCGCCGGCGCTGCTGCTGGGTTGTCCCTCCACGTTGTGTGGTTTTGGTCCGGTGCAGCCCTGCCCCCTGGGTCGCCCCGACGATCCCGGCGGGCGGCTGCTGGAGCTGCGGCCTGGCCAGCCCCTGCGTCAGCGGCTGCTGCGCTGGCCGCCAGCCGCCCCCTGAGCGGCCGGCCTAGCCTCGCTGCATGACTGGTCTGCTGCGTGCTCTGGTTCGTGCCGTCCCGGCCCTTGTCCTGGTGGCGCTGCTGCTGACCGGCCAGCCCCTGTCAGCCCTGGCTGTTGATCAGCCCCACAGTTTCGTGGCCGAGGCGGTGCGCGGAGTGGCGCCGGCCGTGGTGCGGATCGACATCGAGCGCACCGTGGCGCGGCAGCCCTTCGATCCGGCCCTGCTGGATCCGTTCCTGCGCGATCTGTTCGGCGACCCCTCCGGCACCATGCGCGAGCGGGGGCAGGGGTCTGGGGTGGTGATCGATGCCGCCAAGGCTCTGGTGCTCACCAATGCCCACGTGGTGGATTCGGTCGACAGCGTGGAGGTGACCCTGGCCGACGGTCGCCAGCTCGACGGCACCGTGGAGGGGATCGATCCGGTGACCGACCTGGCCGTGGTGCGTCTACGCGGTGTGCGCAACCTGCAGGCAGCCCCCCTGGGTGATTCCGAAGCTCTGGAAGTGGGCGACTGGGCTATTGCCCTGGGCAGCCCCTATGGCCTTGAGCGCACCGTGACCCTGGGGATCGTGAGCAGCCTGCACCGCGATATCAACAGCCTGGGTTTCGCGGACAAGCGCCTGGATCTGATCCAGACCGACGCCGCCATCAACCCCGGTAACTCCGGTGGACCGCTGATCGATGCAGCCGGTCAGGTGATCGGCATCAACACCCTGGTGCGCTCCGGTCCAGGGGCGGGCCTCGGCTTCGCCATCCCGATCAACCTGGCCCGCCGGGTGGCCGAGCAGCTGGCCGGTGGCGGTCAGGTGGTGCACCCCTATCTGGGCCTGCAGCTGGTGCCACTCACCGCCCGCCGTGCCCGCGAGAACAACCGCGACCCCGATGCCCTGCTGCAGCTGCCTGAGCGCGATGGCGCCCTGGTGCAGCGGGTGCTGCCCGATAGTCCGGCCGAGCAGGCCGGTCTGCGTCGCGGCGACCTGGTGGTGGCTGCCGGGGAGCAGCCCGTGCGTGATCCCGGGTCCCTGCTGCAGCGGGTGGAGCAGTCCCAGGTGGGCGAGCCCCTGCCCCTCACCGTGGTGCGAGGCAAGCGCGAGCTGAGTCTGTCGATTCGTCCGGCGGCCCTGCCCAGCGCCGCCACCTGAGCTACGGTCGCGGCCCAGAACGGATGGGTGTGGCGATGGCGGATCTGCAGGATCAGATGAAGCAGGCGGTGGCTGCCGCCGCCACCGAGCAGATCCAGAGCGGCATGGTGGTGGGGCTCGGCTCCGGTTCCACGGCGGCGCTGATGATTCAGGCCCTTGGTTCCAGGCTCCGCAGCGGCGAGCTCACCGACATCGTGGGTGTGACCACCTCCTTCCAGGGCGAGGTGCTGGCCGCCGAACTTGGCATCCCCCTGCAGAGTCTCAACGCGGTGGACCGCATCGACCTGGCGATCGATGGCGCCGATGAGGTGGATCCTGCCTTTCAGCTGATCAAGGGCGGCGGTGCCTGCCACGTGCAGGAAAAGCTGGTGGCGGTGCGCGCCGAGCGCTTCGTGGTGGTGGTGGATTCCACCAAGCTCGTGGACACGCTCAATCTCGGCTTCCTGCTGCCAGTGGAGGTGCTGCCTGGCGCCTGGCGCCAGGTGCAGGGTCAGCTGAAGGAGATGGGCGGCGGTGCCCAGCTGCGCATGGCCGTGAAGAAGGCTGGCCCTGTGGTCACCGACCAGGGCAACCTGGTGCTGGATGTGCAATTTGCCGGCGGCATCACCGATCCCGAGCGACTGGAGAAGGACATCAACAACCTGCCCGGGGTGCTTGAGAACGGCCTGTTCGTGAACATCACCGACCAGGTGCTGGTGGGCGAGATCGTGGATGGTGTGGCCGGCGTGCGGGATCTGGTGAAGCGCTAGATCAGGCGCCGCCGCACCGATTCGGCGTGGCTGTGCAGCCCCTCGCTCTCGGCCAGGGTGATCACGGCTGGCCCGGTGGCCTCGAGGGCTGCCCGGTTGAAGCGGATCAGGGAGGTGTGGCGCAGGAAGGTCTCCACGCTCAGGGCCCCGGCGAAGCGCGCCGTGCCGCTGGTGGGGAGGGTGTGATTAGGGCCGGCGAGGTAATCGCCCACCGCCTCCGGTGAGTAAGGCCCCATGAAGATGGCGCCGGCGTGCTGGATGCGATCGGCGAGGGCCTCGGGACTCTCCACCAGCAGTTCCAGGTGCTCCGGTGCGAAGCAGTCGCTGAGGCTGGCGGCCTGCTCGAGGCTCTCGCACAGCACCACCAGGCCCCAGTCGCGCAGGGCGGCGCGGGTGATCTCGGCGCGTGGGTGGCCGGCCAGCTGCTGTTCCAGCGCCGCCGGCACGGCGGCGGCCAGCTCGGCGCTGGTGGTGAGGAGGATGGCGGCGGCGAGGGGATCGTGCTCCGCCTGGGCGAGCAGGTCGGCCGCCACCTGATCGGCCTGGGCTGAATGGTCGGCGATCACCAGCACCTCGCTGGGGCCTGCCAGCGAGTCGATCGCCACCCGGCCGTACACCGCCTTCTTGGCCAGGGTCACGTAGAGGTTGCCCGGACCTGTGATCACATCCACCCGTGGAATCGACTCGGTGCCATAGGCCAGGGCTGCGACTGCCTGGGCGCCGCCCACCCGGTAGATCTCGCGGATGCCCGCCAGGTGCGCTGCGGCCAGCACCGTGGGGTTGGGCTCACCGGTTGGTCCGGGGGGCGTGACCATCACCAGCCGCTCCACCCCGGCCACCTGGGCTGGCACGGCATTCATCAGCACAGTGCTGGGGTAGGCGGCGCGTCCGCCCGGCACATAGAGGCCCGCCCGTTGCACCGGCCGCCAGCGCCGGCCGAGCAGCTCGCCATGGGGCCCCTCCACTGCCAGGTCGGCCGGCCGTTGGCGCCGGTGAAAGTCAAGGATTCGGCGGTGGGCCAGCTCGAGCGCGTCGCGCAGCACCGGATCACAGCTCGCCCAGGCCTCCTCCAGCCTCTCGTTGGGAATGCGCAGCGGATCGGGGCGCACCCCATCGAAGCGTTCAGTGAGGTCGAGCAGGGCCCGATCGCCGCCCTCGGCCACCTGGGCCAGGATCGCGTCCACGCGCTGCGCCGCCTCGGCCATCTGGGCCCCGGCGGTGCGTGCGGCAATCGCCTCAAGCCGAGCTGCCGCCTGATTGACGTTGCCCAGCACAGGGATGGGATGGGCGCCGGCTGGGGGGGCTGCCGGAGAAGTTGCTGAGGCGGCTGCGGGAGAGGCGGTCACAGCGGACGACGCGGCGGGTCGAGAGGGTTCAAGCTAAAGGGCCGGCGTTCGAACTCCGGCCGCTGGCGGGGTAGAGTTTTCGTTTGCCGTGTCGAGCGTCTGACCGCCTGTGGCCAATAACAAGTCGTCGAAGAAGCGCATCCTGATCGCTGAGCGCAACCGGCTGCGCAACCGCACCTACAAGTCGGCGCTGCGCACCCTGATGAAGCGCTGCCTCACCGCTTGCAGCGCTTACAGCCAGGAGCCCGGTGATGCCGCCAAGGAGACCGTCCAGAAGTCGATGAGCGCTGCCTTCAGCAAGATCGACAAGGCGGTGAAGGTGGGCGTGCTGCACCGCAACACCGGCGCCAATCAGAAGTCGCGTCTCAGTGCTGCTGTGAAGAAGGCGATCGAGCCGGCCGCCGCCAAGGCCTGATTCCATCCGCCACCATGGCGGCACTGCAGGCCCGCACACCCGCCGTCAGCGTCCCCAATGGTGGCGACTACCTCGATCCACTCAGACCCGGTCCAGCAGCAGGATTCCCATCCGGCTCCGCTGGTTGATTCTCACTGCCACATCGTGTTCCGCAATTTCGATGCGGACCTCGAGGAGGTGGCCCAGCGATGGCGTGATGCCGGGGTGATGAGCCTGGTTCACGCCTGCGTTGAGCCCTCGGAAATCCCAGCGATTAAGGCCCTGGCCGATCGCTTTCCTGAGCTGCGCTACTCGGTGGGCGTGCACCCGCTGGACACCGAGCACTGGATGCCGGATACCCAGCAGGTGCTGCGCGAGGCGGCGAAGTCCGACCCCCGCGTGGTGGCGATCGGTGAGCTTGGGCTCGATCTGTTTCGTGACACCAACCTCGCCGACCAGCTGGCAGCGCTGCGGCCCCAGCTGGACTTGGCCTGTGAGCTGGATCTTCCGGTGATCATTCACTGCCGTGACGCGGCAGTGCCGATGCTGGCCGAGCTGCGCGAGCGGGCCGAACGGGGAGCCTGTCCGCGGGGGGTGATGCATTGCTGGGGCGGCACGCCCGAGGAGATGGCCGCTTTTCTGGAGCTGGGTTTCTTCATCAGCTTCAGCGGTGTGGTCACCTTCCCCAAGGCTGAGGCCACCCATGCCTGCGCCCGCCAGGTGCCCGCCGATCGCTACCTGGTGGAAACCGACTGCCCGTTTCTGGCTCCCACCGGTCACCGCGGCAAGCGCAATGAGCCGGCGTTCGTGGCTGCCGTGGCCGCCAAGGTGGCCGAGCTGCGTGGCGAGAGCCTTGAGCAGGTGGCCCATACCAGCAGTCGCAACGCAGCGACCCTGTTCGGCCTGCCGGTTCACACTGTATGATGTTTCATTGGCCTGGAAGCGGATCCGCTCCTTGTTGTCGACGCCTGCAGCCCTGAAGCGAGCCCGTTAGGCGAGCCCCCGCGGGCAGCCGTTCCCTTCTGGGGGACGGCTGTTTGTGTGGGCCGCCGTCGTGGCTGGCCCGGCTGCCGGACTGACCGGCCAGTTCTCCTCCAACCCGTTCCTGCAGGTTCACCGCATGAGCAGCGCGATCCAGGTCGCCAAGACCGCCACTTACCTGCCCGATCTGGTGGAGGTGCAGCGGGCGAGCTTCAAATGGTTCCTGGAGAAAGGCCTGATCGAGGAGCTTGAGAGCTTCTCGCCGATCACCGACTACACCGGCAAGCTCGAGCTGCACTTCATCGGCAGTGAGTACCGCCTGAAGCGGCCCCGCCACGATGTTGAAGAGGCCAAGCGCCGCGATGCGACCTTTGCCTCGCAGATGTATGTCACCTGCCGCCTGGTCAACAAGGAGACCGGCGAGATCAAGGAGCAGGAGGTGTTCATCGGCGAACTGCCGCTGATGACAGAGCGGGGCACGTTCATCATCAATGGCGCCGAGCGCGTGATCGTGAATCAGATCGTGCGTTCCCCCGGCGTCTACTTCAAGGACGAGCAGGACAAGAACGGCCGTAAGACTTTCAACGCCAGCCTGATCCCCAACCGCGGTGCCTGGCTGAAGTTCGAGACCGACAAGAACGATCTGCTGCACGTGCGGGTCGACAAGACCCGCAAGATCAACGCCCACGTGCTGATGCGGGCGATCGGCCTGTCGGACAACGACGTGCTCGACAAGCTGCGCCACCCCGAGTACTACCAGAAGTCGATCGAGGCGGCCAACGATGAGGGCATCTCCTCGGAAGATCAGGCCCTGCTTGAGCTCTACAAGAAGCTTCGGCCCGGTGAGCCCCCCTCGGTGAGCGGCGGCCAGAGCCTGCTGCACAGCCGCTTCTTCGACCCCAAGCGCTACGACCTGGGTCGGGTCGGTCGCTACAAGATCAACAAGAAACTGCGTCTCACCATCCCCGATGCGGTGCGCACCCTCACTCCCGAGGACGTGCTCAGCACCATCGACTACCTCATCAACCTGGAGCTCGATGTGGGCGGGGCCAGCCTCGATGACATCGACCACCTGGGCAACCGCCGCGTGCGCTCGGTGGGTGAACTCCTGCAGAACCAGGTGCGCGTGGGCCTGAATCGGCTCGAGCGGATCATCAAGGAACGGATGACCGTGGGCGAAACCGAGTCGCTCACTCCGGCGCAGCTGGTGAACCCCAAGCCCCTGGTGGCGGCGATCAAGGAGTTCTTCGGCTCCAGCCAGCTGAGCCAGTTCATGGATCAGACCAACCCCCTGGCGGAGCTCACCCACAAGCGCCGCATCAGCGCTCTTGGCCCCGGTGGTCTCACCCGCGAGCGGGCCGGCTTCGCCGTGCGCGACATCCACCCCTCCCACTACGGCCGCATCTGCCCGATCGAGACGCCGGAAGGCCCGAACGCCGGTCTGATCGGCTCGCTGGCCACCCACGCCCGGGTCAACGAGTACGGCTTCATCGAAACGCCGTTCTGGAAGGTGGAGAACGGCATCGTGCTCAAGCAGGGCGATCCGATCTACCTCTCCGCCGACCTGGAAGACGAGTGCCGCGTCGCCCCCGGTGACGTGGCCACCGACGCCGACGGCCTCATCACCGCCGAGCTGGTGCCGGTGCGCTACCGCCAGGACTTCGAGAAGGTGCCTCCGGAGCAGGTCGACTACGTGCAGCTCTCACCTGTGCAGGTGATCTCCGTGGCCACCTCGCTGATTCCCTTCCTCGAGCACGACGACGCCAACCGTGCCCTGATGGGTTCGAACATGCAGCGTCAGGCCGTGCCGCTGCTCCGTCCCGAGCGCCCCTTGGTGGGCACCGGCCTGGAAACCCAGGTGGCTCGCGACTCCGGCATGGTGCCGATCACCCGGGTGAATGGCACCGTCACCTTCGTGGATGCCACCGCGATCGTGATCCGCGACGACGAGGGCACAGACCACGCTCACTACCTGCAGAAGTACCAGCGCTCCAACCAGGACACCTGCCTGAACCAACGCCCGATCGTGAAGCAGGGCGACCGGGTGATCGCCGGCCAGGTGCTGGCCAACGGCTCGGCCTGTGAGGGCGGCGAGATCGCCCTGGGTCAGAACGTGCTGATCGCCTACATGCCCTGGGAGGGCTACAACTATGAGGACGCCATTCTGGTGAGTGAGCGCCTTGTGACCGACGATCTCTACACCTCGGTGCACATCGAGAAGTACGAGATCGAGGCCCGCCAGACCAAGCTCGGCCCAGAGGAGATCACCCGCGAGATCCCCAACGTGGCGGAAGAGAGCCTGGGCAACCTCGACGAGATGGGCATCATCCGTATCGGTGCCTATGTGGAGAGCGGTGACATCCTGGTAGGCAAGGTGACGCCCAAGGGCGAATCCGACCAGCCACCAGAAGAGAAGCTGCTGCGCGCCATCTTCGGTGAGAAGGCCCG
>Ga0164292_10002410_pt1 | contig 15231 bp, 13 predicted proteins | sample GEODES117metaG_FD_111486 | JGI IMG/M metagenome (GOLD analysis project Ga0164292, IMG submission 111486) | Eutrophic lake water microbial communities from Lake Mendota, Wisconsin, USA - GEODES117 metaG | ecosystem: Environmental > Aquatic > Freshwater > Lake | place: USA: Lake Mendota... | reverse complement strand
GATGGTTGCATTGTATCGCGCAGCGACGAAGCCAAAGCCATCGGGGTTGAAATGGCCGGCCCATACTTCAAAGCCAAACCATTGATACTCAAATATAGTGTAGCTACTTTTTCTTCTAACTATAATCTCTATGGCGATTTGAGTTGGCGGGTGATGGAAACACTTCGCCAATTATTGCCACCGAATACAGTAGAAGTATATTCGGTAGACGAATGTTTTATAGACCTGAGTCATATTCCCATCAAAGAGTTGCGCGCATTTTGTATGCACCTCAAAGACACCGTTGAACAATGGACAGGTATTAAAGTATCTATCGGTGTGGCGCCCACCAAAGTATTGAGTAAAGTGGCCAATCGATTGGCGAAGAAACATAAATTGGCTACCAATTGTGTATTGGTATTAGACAGTCCGCGCAAAACACAACAAGCCCTCGAAAAAACGTTGGTAGAAGATATTTGGGGAGTGGGGCGTCAGTATGCCACCAAATTACAACTCTACAATATCAATAACGCGTTTGAATTGAGCAAGCAAAATATAGATTGGGCGCATCGCAATTTAGGCGGCGTAGTAGGCAAGCGATTGATCAGAGAACTAAATGGTGAAGCGTCTATGCCCATGAACGAAGAGCGCATCAACAAAAAAATAATTGCTACTACACGCATGTTTGGTAAGCCAGTAAGTACCCTCAAAGAGATCAAAGAAGCCATTGCCACTTATGTTAGTAGGGCAGCAGAGAAATTAAGGCGTCAGCACTCGGCAGCATCTACCATCAGTGTATTTATTGTACCAAAAGAAGAAACTGCGCCTGGGGCCCGATTCAGGCATGGACCATCCATTGGTACTTATGTAGAATTACCGCAAGCAAGTTCATCTACCAACGAACTCATCAAACCCGCTGTGGCATTGGTTGATCGCTTATTCGAAAAAGGCAGAACCTATAAAAAAGGCGGCGTAATACTCAGTAATATTGTTCCGGATGATTCGATACAGGGCAATTTATTTATTCCACCCGAACCCAATAAAAATCGGATGCTCATGAGCATGATCGACAATGTTAATTTCTCTATGCGCAATGACCTTATCAAATTTGCCGCATCGGGCACTACGCGTAACTGGAAGATGCGTCAAGAGCTCCGCAGCCCACGTTATACTTCGCGTTGGGAGGAATTATGTAAAGTGAAATAACTACTTAACCGGAACCGGAAATTTTACAAACAATTCCTTCATACCATTAGATGCTGCTTGAGGAATATTTTTTTCCTTTTCAGGAACAACTCCTTTTGCAGTTCCTTTCCACAACATATTGCTTTGTGCAGCATCTACTACATGCACTGAAACTGTTCCATTTCTATAGCGACCTGTTTCAATTTCTTTGGATTCCCATCTATAATTGCGTTGACCCATATAAGTATACCTTCCGTCTGTAGCCCAATCGGTTTTACGGGTTTGTACTTCTTCTTTCACTACAATACCAATATTAATGAATAAATCAGGATTGGCAGAAGGAGTAAATCCACGCTTACTCATTTCTTCGCTAATCGCAGTTTTTAAATACCCAATGCGCTTTGTAAAACCTTCGGAAATAGTATCTCCGGAAGCTTTTACTTCATAAAACCCATAGGTTTTGTATTTACTAAAATCGGCGCCTGGAGAAGCTTCTACATTGGTCACTTTAATGCCCGAAGAGCAAGCAAAAAGAAAAAATAAACTAGCGAAGAAAAACAACTGTTTCATATTAATCAATTTTATATCAAAGTTAAGTAAATCATGAATAAGCTGGTTGAATATGCTTTGTCTACCGATTTTAAAAAAAATAATCAAAAAATTGCTGGGTAACCCTAATTTTGCACAATTCTACTTGAAAATGACGCCAACACTTAATTCCAACGAATCAGTACCTTCTAAGAAGAAAAAAATTATTGTTTTAGGCAGTGGGCCTAATAGAATTGGGCAAGGTATTGAATTTGATTATTGTTGTGTACATGGATTATTGGCCATTAAAGAATGTGGTTTTGAATCGATCATGGTGAACTGCAATCCAGAAACTGTTTCTACGGATTTCGATATGGCAGATAAGCTCTATTTCGAACCTGTATTTTGGGAACATATTTGGGAGATCATCGAATTGGAAAAACCAGATGGTATTATTGTACAATTAGGCGGTCAGACTGCTTTAAAATTAGCCAAGAAATTACACGAAAAAGGAGTTCCAATTGTAGGCACTTCATTCGACAATATGGATATTGCCGAAGATCGTGGTCGTTTCAGTGATTTATTAAAAGAATTGAATATTCCTTATCCCGAATATGGTACTGCTTTTGATGCCGACGAAGCCATTCAAGTAGCCAATAGAGTAGGTTATCCTGTTTTGGTAAGACCCAGCTATGTAATTGGCGGACAAAGAATGAAGATTGTAATCAATGACGAAGAAGTGGAGAAAGCGGTTATTAGTTTGCTAAAGCATATTCCAGGAAATAAAATTTTGATCGATCATTTTTTAGATAGATGCCAAGAAGCCGAAGTAGATGCCATTTTTGATGGAGAAAATTTTCACATCATGGGCGTGATGGAACATATAGAACCTGCAGGTATTCATAGTGGAGATAGCAATGCCGTATTACCAGCTTTCAATCTTACTCCATTGGTTGTAGAAACCATGGAATTTTATGCAGAAAAAATAGCAAGAGCATTGCATATAAAAGGATTAATCAACATACAGTTTGCCATTAAAAACGATAAAGTATATGTGATTGAAGCCAATCCACGTGCTTCGAGAACAACTCCATTTATTGCAAAAGCTTATCAAATTCCTTATTTGAATATTGCAACCAAAGTAATGTTGGGCGAAGCTAAAGTGACCGACTTTGTAATGGAAAAGAAATTAGAAGGTTATGCTATTAAAGAGCCTGTATTTAGCTTTGAGAAATTCCCTGGGGTAAACAAAGAATTGGGACCAGAAATGAAGAGTACCGGAGAAGCTATTCGATTCATTAAAGATTTAAGAGATCCCTATTTCCGTACTTTGTATAAAGAGCGCAGCATGAACCTGAGCAGATAACCCAGTAAAAAACAGTATTTACACTTAAGATAATTATTAAAAGCTGCATTATTTTTTGCAGCTTTTTTATTTAAGCTAAGTATGAAAACTGTTTATAAAGAAAGGGCTTGGTATCGATTGCCATTTATTCGTATCACTATTGCACTTATTATTGGAACAATACTGGGTAATCTTGTATCATTACCAACAATGATTGTAAAAATTGGAATTTCGATTGGTACAATATTGTTAATTGGCTTTCATCTTTCCTTACCAGCAACTAAATTTTCCTATCATTGGTTAGGTGGATTAATCATTCATTTTATTTTTATTCTTTTAGGGTGGAATTTAATTCAATCCGCAAAACAGATTCCATCGCTACCTTCTACAACTCCTTTAATAGCAACAATTACCGCACCATTATCTACAACCAAGCAATCGTTAAAAACAGTTGGTGAAATCGGAAAAACAAAACTGATGCTGTATTTCCAGCAAGACAGTATGGTAGCGAAGATGAAAATAGGAGCTCAAATAGCGCTTTTAAAAAATCCGGAAAGGATTGTGGAAGTTTATAACCCAGGTGGTTTTAATTACAAAGCGTATGCTGCATCACAACAGTTGTTTTATCAATGTTATTTAAAAAAAGAAGACTATAAATTAATAAACAATATTTCGCCAACTTATAAAGAGCAAATCATCACAGCAATACAAACCAATCTATTAAACACTATTCAAGCATACATTAAAGGGCCAAAAGAAAAAGCCATTGCAGAAGCTTTGTTGATTGGATATAAAAAAAACCTGGATCCCGAATTATTACAAGCATATAGCAATACAGGAGTGGTGCATATTATTGCTATCAGTGGAATGCATTTAGGTATGATTTATGGGTTGCTCTTATTTATATTAAACCCACTTAGTAAAACTTCAGCAGGCAATTGGTTAAAATTGGCCATCATGTTATTGGTTATTTGGACCTTTACCTTACTCACTGGTGCAGCAGCTTCCATTCTTAGATCGGCCATCATGTTTAGCTTTATCATTATAGGCCAACCTTACCAAAAAAAAGCGCCTATCTACAATAGTATTGCCGCTTCTGCATTTTGTATTCTATTGTACAATCCCTTGCAATTATGGGATATTGGTTTTCAGTTATCCTATGCGGCAGTAATAGCCATTGTTGCTTTTTCAAAACTATTGAGCCATTTGGTTTTTGTAGAAAACAAATTATTGCGATATGCATGGCAATTAACAGCAGTTACCCTTGCAGCACAAATAGGCACAATCCCCCTCTTGCTTTTTTACTTTCACCAATTTCCAAACCTTTTTATTTTTTCTAACTTTATTGCTGTGCCATTATCGGGTTTGATTTTGTACACAGAAATTTTACTAATGCTGATTTCACCTATTCATTCCATGGCTCGATTTACAGGCCAAATAATTGAGTTTTTAATAGGGGTCATGAATCGCATCATCGAAAATACTGCCCGAATTCCTTTTGCTGTAACTCAAAGCATTCAAATTGATGTTTTGCAAACAGCAGTACTCTACACGTTTATTGTTTTGATGGCAATCTGGCTATTTAAAAAAAACAAACCATCATTCATTGTTGCATTGCTATGCGCATCCATGTTTTTTGGTATTCATGCATTCAGTAAAATAAAAGCTGCCAATCAACAAAAGTTAATTGTTTACTATGCTCCCAAAAAAGCTGCTGCAGATATTTTCATTGGCAGAAAGCATTGTTATATTGGCGATAATTCTATTTATCATGCAAGTACTGCAAATTCAACCTTCATCAAAAATTATTTAACCCCAACACGTATTTTATACAGAGCAACCACTGCAATCAAACCAACAGCGCTTCCATTCTTAATACATAAGAATTCAACTCCAATGATTATAGGGCCCAATAAACGAGTATTGGTAGTAAATCCTAAGTTTAAAATACCCAATCATAGCCCAACCCATGAAATCGATTTGATCATACTATCAGGTAACCCAAACATATCATTAGAAAATCTTTCTGCCTTTTTTATCAACGCAAGATTTGTTTTCGATTGCAGCAACCCCTTGTGGAAAATTCAGCTATGGAAAAAACAAGCAGAGCGCTTACATTTGCGCCATCATTCGGTACCCCAACAAGGTGCCTTTGAAATGAATCTCTAATTGTTGCCCCAAAACTGCCCTAGGGCCAAAAGCAATAAAATATGCAAAAGAAAATTCAATCTGCACTCATTTCTGTATTCTATAAAGATGGGCTAGAGCCCATTGCCCGTCAACTACAGTCATTAGGAATCACTATTTATTCTACTGGTGGTACACAAACTTTCTTAGAAAGTTTAGGTATTGAATGTGTTCCGGTTGAAAGTTTAACTACTTATCCATCTATTTTAGGTGGAAGGGTAAAAACCTTACACCCTGTTGTTTTTGGTGGAATTTTGGGCAGAAGGTACGAAGCCCAAGATTTACAAGAAATGCAGGAATACAAGATACCAGCAATTGATTTGGTAATTGTAGACCTCTATCCATTTGAAGAAACCCTTAAAAGTACCAACGAAGAAAAATTAATCATAGAAAAAATTGATATTGGTGGGCCATCTATGATTCGTGCTGCTGCAAAGAATTTCAGAGATGTTACCGTAATTGCTGCCAAAGACAGTTATGCAGCTTTAGAAGCATTGCTCATTAGTCAAAAAGGAGAAACCACTATTGAGCAAAGAAAAGCCTTTGCTGCAAAAGCTTTTGAAGTAGTGATGCATTACGATATTGCCATCAGCAATTATTTTAACCCTGGTGCAGAGCAGATTTTACGTTATGGAGAAAATCCGCATCAAAAAGCCAGCTTTAAAGGCGATTTAACCCAAGTATTTAATCAGCTCAATGGAAAAGAACTTTCCTACAATAATTTAGTTGATGTAGATGCTGCCATTCAACTGATCACTGAATTTAATGATTACCAAGAAGCTGTTTTTGCCATCATCAAACATACCAATGTTTGTGGAGTTGCAGCAAGAGCTACTGTTAAGCAAGCATGGGATGCGGCATTAGCAGGAGATCCAGAGAGTGCTTTTGGTGGAGTATTGGTTTGCAATCAATCCATCGATTTAGCTACTGCACAAGCAATCAACGAATTGTTTTTTGAAGTATTGATTGCTCCGTCTTTTAATGATGATGCCCTAGTAGTTTTAAAAGGCAAGAAAAACAGAATTCTATTGCAATTAGCAAAAAAATCATTCGCGCATACATCAATCGTTAAATCTATTTTGAACGGCACATTGGAACAAGATGCAGACAATATCAACTACGAAAAATTAGATGAGGTTGGCGGAAGACAAACCACTGATACAGAAAAAGCGAATTTGCTATTTGCCAATATTGTTTGCAAACATTTAAAAAGCAATGCCATTGCTTTGATTAAAGATATGCAATTGGTTGGCAAGGGTTGCGGTCAAACAAGCAGGATTGATGCACTCAGACATGCAATTGAGAAAGCACATCAATTTAAATTCGATTTAAATAACGCCGTTTTGGCATCGGATGCTTTTTTCCCTTTTAATGATTGTGTTCAAATTGCACATCAGACAGGAATCGAAGCATTTATTCAACCCGGTGGATCAGTAAGAGACAAAGACAGTATTGACTATTGTGTAGAAAATAAACTCGCAATGATTATTACCGGAACAAGGCACTTTAAGCATTAATCATTATTGCATTTGACAACAAAGCAAAAAGCGTATATAGCACTTGGTATTACCAGCACTGTTTGGGGAACCACATGGGTTGCCAGTAGAATGGCTGTTCAAGATACACCCGCTTTAGAAGTATCTGCCATCAGACAAGGCATTGCTGGTATTTTATTTACCGGATTTTTTTTAATCAAAGGAGCTGCACTACCAAATTGGAAACAATTAAAATGGTTGGCACTGATGGCTGTTTTATTATTTGTATCGGCCAATGGCTTTGCAAGTGTGGGGCTAAAATATATTTCAAGTGGCCTGGGCGCACTCATTGCAGCATTATACCCATTAAGTGTTGTAATGATTGAACGTATATTTTTTAAGAATACAAAAATCACATGGTATACATTCATTGGTATTGTTTTAGGTATATCAGGTATTGTTTTGGTATTTTATGAAAATGCTTTTCACCATCATTCCGAAGGTTATATATTGGGCATAGTCTTTTCTTTAATTGCCATGCTGAGTTGGAGTATTGGCACTATTTTAATTGCAAGAAATAAACTCAAGATCAATCCTTATTATGCCACTGGCTGGCAAATGTTATTGGGTTCGATGATGTTATTTGCATTGGCATTCATCACGGGAGATAGTATTGCTTTTAATCAAATAGACCCTAGAACCTGGTTTTCTATCAGTTATCTGGTTGGCATGGGTTCCATATTTGCCTTTGTTGCATTTATATATACGATGAAACATTTGGAAGCGCCTGTTGCAGCTTTGTATGCTTATATCAATCCAATAGTGGCCATTTTGGTTGGGTCGGTAATGGTGCAAGAACCATTAACCATCAATATCATTATTGGTTCTGCAATTACATTAATGGGTGTTTACATTGTTAACCATAGTTTAAAGAAACAACAAAATGCATTGATCGAACCGATTGATTGATTTATTGGGTGCAATTATGCAATAAAAAATCGGCATAGATCAACCTCCATTCTTTAAATGCAACTTGATTGGTCAATAAATTATTGTGGAAGATGGCAATGCATTCTCCTCCCACTAATTTTACGGTATCATAATAATATTGCAAATCTTGCCCTGCTTTTTGCGGTGTAACCCTTTCTTGAAAAATAGCCGTTGAATCCATATAACAAAAAGGATGAATCATTAATGGGGTAATGCAATTATTTGATAGATTAAACCAGTTGAATGATTTAGAATAAGATGCACGAAATCCGTTAATGGTAGAATAACCCATGGAATAATCATCGGTAATGCCCAATTGAATCATTCGCTCAAAACTTTGGGGAAATTGAATTTGTATATAATGATTGCGTGATGAAGTAATTGATTTGCCAACCATTGTTTCCATTGTTTTGATTTCGCTCTTTAGCAATGATGGCCTTTCATTTGATTGAATGGATGGATGAATACCTACTGCATATTTTGTTGCATGTTGTTGCAGCAAATGAAGCATGGCAGGATGCTTGGGGTTGATATTTTTATCCAACCCCTTTCTATCGGCTGCAAGCAGAAAAAAATAAATTGGTTTTAAATGCAAACTATCATGCAATAAATCCAACCATTCATATATATCATAAGGATCTTTTTGAATAGATTCCAGTACTTGAAGCCTTTCGATCACCGCAGCATTATCTAGTTTAAACAAATCTTTAAAAAAACCAACTACATTTCTTGCAACAGTATGATACCGGTAACTATACGCTATATCAATATCGTAGGTGGGCTTAAATGAAAATCTTGGTTGCAACAAATGCTGTTGAAGGCCTGATTTTTCAAATAATTTATTGCACCATAATTGAATTAATGGTAGATGAAGAAAGTTTTGCTGATAAGCCAAGCTATTGGTATGCTCAAATCGATTTAAATCATCTTTAGTATGCGGTAAATATTCTTCGTAGCGACTGATTAAATAAAAAGAGGCTGCAAAAAAATCAAAGGGCATTAAACTATTTGCTGCAGTTTTAAAAAATGCAGTTAAGCCCTCCCATTCAAAACATTCGATTACTTGAGGTGCTATGTTTTCTTGATGCAATAAACCGTGAGGTATTATTTGTATTACCTGATTATCAAATGCTGAAGTAGTACTATCAGTTGATATTTCTTCTGTTTGTTCCTTTTGCGAGGTTAGATTATTTGTTGACGGAAATAATTTGTTGGAATAATTGATTATTAACCCTTCAAATTGAATACAAGTATCAATGGAATCCGTAATTGTTGCTTTTGAATCGAAAACAACATCAACAATATAGCGTAGGCGTTCTGTGTTTGATACACTGTACACCAATATAGTAGAACCCTTATTAGTCATGGGTTTGCTTCCAACGTTCATTAAACGTTTGCTTACTAAAATCCAATTCAGCTCTATGGGCAGTCCATCCTTTAAATACTTTATTAACTACCCAGTTTTTCATTTTTGAATTGGCAGCATTCATCATAAACCGATTTAAACTCGCTGTTTTCCAAGCTTTCCAAGCCAATCTTTCGGCAATGGTGCTGGTTCCTTGCATTACCGATTCATGACGATTATCTAATAATAATTCGTGCAAATTGATTTTTACCGGACATACTTCTGTACAATTACCACAAAGCGAAGAAGAATAACTCAAATGCTTGTAATCATCCATTCCGCTTAAATAAGGGGTAATCACTTTTCCAATTGGCCCACTATACGTAGTTTCATATGCATGACCACCGATATTTTTATATACTGGACATGCGTTTAAACAAGCACCGCATCTGATACAATACAGCGCTTCTCTTGCAGTAGGGTTGGCCAATAAATTGGTTCTGCCATTGTCTAATAAAATCACCACCATTTCTTCAGGACCATCTGTTTCATTGGCTTGTTTAGGGCCTGCTATAATGGTATTGTATACAGTAACTTTTTGACCTGTTCCATAAGTAGAAAGCAATGGCCAAAATAAAGACAAGTCGTGTACCGATGGAATTACTTTTTCTATCCCTACTATTACTATATGTGTTTTAGGCCAAGCACAACTCAAGCGAGCATTCCCTTCGTTTTCAGTTACTGCAATGGCACCTATATCAGGTAAAATAAAATTAGCACCGGTAACACCCACTTCGGCCTGAACATATTTCTCCCGCAATTTTTTTCTTGCTACCAATGTAAGTTCTTCTGGAGTTAGTCCACCCGGAGTTCCTAGCTTTTGAGCAAATAATTTTGCAACATCTTCTTTGCTTTTATGCATAGCTGGCGTTACAATATGATAGGGCGCTTCGCCATCTAATTGCTGAATATATTCTCCTAAATCGGTTTCCACACTTTCAATGCCATTCGATTCGAGATAACTATTTAAATGAATTTCTTCGGTTACCATGCTCTTGCTCTTCACCAAAGTTTTACAATTGGCCTGTTTGCAAATTGCTCCTATATATTCTAAAGCTTGATCTCCTGTTTCGGCCCATAGCACTTTTGCTCCTCTTGCAGTTATTTTTTGCTCAAATTCTAGTAAATACTTATCTAAATTTTCAATTGCATCCCATTTTTTATTCTTTGCCAATTCACGAGCAGCCATTACATCGGTAAACTGTTGCTTACCGATAGGCACAACAGCATTGTATTTACCAATATTAAAATTGATTTTTTTCCGATGGTCTAAATCAGCAGCCTTGACAGTGCTTTTTGCTAAAAATGAAGCAGCAGTATTATTCATGGGATGATTGTTTTTTCATCTGCTCGGCAGTGGCAGACAATGCTTCGTAAAATTGCTCACCGTATTTTCTAATCAAAGCATCTTTTAAAAAAATATATACAGGCAGTTTTAGTTTTTTTCCCAAATTACAACCCGATTTACACAAATCAGTTCTTGGTTGATAATTCACATATTCAATATCAGGATCTTTTTTGCTTTTTTTGGTGAGTATTGGAAACAAATGACAGCTCACCGGTTTCTTCCAATCTAGTTTTCCATCATTATAAGCCTGTTCAATTCCACAATGAATAATACCCTTTTTGTCTTTTAAACCATAAGCACAAATACCACCATCAATGGTTGGAGTTACCCAACCAAATTCTTGATCATATACATATTTACCCGCCCTTTCAATTTCGGCAATACCTTCTTTTGTCATATAAGGCTTAATTACTTCATAAAATTCATCGAGTTTTTTTAATTCCCATTTTTCCATTGGAGCGCCTGCATCTCCATCTTCGCAACAGCCACCCTTGCATTTATTAAGATCGCAAACAAATTGTTCGGATACCACTTCGTCACTTACCAGTACATGGTCTATTGCTATCATGCGTGAATTCGATTTATGTAAAGATAGGCGAATAATCAACTAGGGTTGGTTCTTGCGCCATTTAAAACTATTAATCAAATGTTTAACATCTTCCATTAAAAATTGGTTGACTATTCCTAAAGAATCGGCATTGGGGGTAGCGTCGAAATAAAGTGCTCCTCTAAAAAAATGATTGGCAGAATCTGTTAAAAAAAACTGGTTGGCAGTTGCCACATCGCCTCCTACTGTAAAATAAACCCCATGAATACCATTGCTGGTATTGATCAATGAATCATCAATTGAATAGGCTTTACTGGTATGCTTACCAGTAAGGGCAAATGATTGTTTTACAAGTGTATCAAAACGGTTTATGCCTATTGATTTATAGCTCACATATATTTTCCCATTAAAAGAAGGAAAATTGATATTGATCCACCAAGGGTTTTCTGCTGTCTGTTCAAAGAAGGTACTGTCTTTTGATATATTGGCATAAACAGGATATTCAAAAGTATAGGGATAACCAGGCAGATTAAACAATTGGTATTTTTTTGCAGGAAATGGGATGGCAAAATAACCAACTGGCTTTGGAGTGAATGGACTATTGCATGCTAAAAAAAATAAGCAAGCTATTATTGTAGTTAATGTTACCTGATCTGTTTTTCTCATTTAACTACAATTCTTTTCAATCAATACAGAATGATTATGCTTCATTCAACATATTTTTAATGGACACTTTAATTTTATTAATCCTGTTTTTAGCAACTTCCAATACAGTAAATTCAAAATCACCAGCACTTAACACAGTTGCAGCTAAAGGAATTTCTCCAGCAATTTCTAAAACCAATCCAGCCAATGAATCACTCTCTCCTTTTAAATCTTCAAAAGTATCTGCTCCCAATCCCATGATTTTACAAACATCATTAATCATGGTTTTGCCTTCGAATATATAGTTCAGCTCATCTAATTTTTTATAGCCCAATTCTTCTTCGTCAAATTCATCTTTGATATCACCAATAATTTCTTCTAAAATATCTTCGAGTGTAACTATTCCACTGGTACCGCCAAATTCATCTACAACAACTGCAAAATGAATTCGCTTCGATTGAAAATCGTTGAGCAAATCTTCAATTAATTTTTGTTCGTGCACAAAATAGGGCGGCCTGATTAAGCTATGCCAATTAAAATTATTGGCCTCATCTAGAAATGGCAAGAGATCTTTTGTATGAATCATTCCTACTACATTGTCTAGTTCTTCTTTAAAAACCGGGAGACGACTATAATGCAATTCTCTAACTGTTTCAACCAATTTAGCAAAGCTGGTTTCCTCATCAATTCCATGAACATCCACCCTTGTTTTCATTACTTGTTTAACGGTGATATTGCCGAATTTTACAATTCCTTTGAGGATATTTTTTTCATTTTCTGATGCTGTATTTTCTGTAGTAATATCAATGGCATGATCTAATTCTTCTAAACTATATGCCCCATTGGCTCTTGAAGATAACTTACGTTCTACAATGTCTGAATATTTAACCAATCTTCTACTTAAGCCTGAAGTTAAGTAGGTTAAAAACTGGATGATCCCACCAAAGTCTTTTGCAAAACGAATATTGTTTTGTGTTGCCAATACCTTTGGCATTACTTCACCAAAGAGTACCAAAATAAATGAAACTGCAATTACTTTTATTAAAAACTCTACCCAAGCTGCATTGAACTGTTCGAAGTTGAACATTTGATCGATGAGTAGGTTGGAAATAATAATGATAGAGATATTGATAAAACTATTGGCAATCAATAATGAACCCAATAACACTTTGGGCTCTTCCAACATATCTACTATTCGCTGATAAGGGGGTTGTTGTTTAGACCTTAAAACATTGATGTCTTTATGGGTCAGCGAAAAAAAAGCAACTTCTGCACCAGCTAAAACAAAAGAAAGAAACAATAAACATACCAATAACATTATCAGTACAGTGGTACCCTGCGCTTGTATGGCTGCTAATGTATGAACTGATGATAAATATCCAATAACCGAATGATAATCCAAAACTGGGTGCTTTAATTAAAAAAGAAACAATGCTTTAGAAGCTTTGCTTTATTACAATCACAAAAATATCAATTATCATCCATTAAAATGGAAGAGATTCTCCAGGATCTGGCAATAAATTAGGCGAGTCCCCAAACCCTTCTAAACCTTCTCCAAATCCACCACTACCGGGAGCATCTGCTTTTTTATCTAACATAATCAAATTGTCTCCAACTATTTCGGTTGCAAATTTTTTATGCCCTTCTTTATCATCCCAACTTCTTGTTCTCAATCTTCCCTCTACATAAATTAAACTGCCTTTGTGAAGGAATTTTTGAGCTAGTTCGGCCAAACCACGCCACAAAACAACTGTATGCCATTCTGTTTGAGAAACCAATTTTCCTGTTCGGTCTTTATACGTTTCGGTGGTTGCCAAAGGAAACTTAGCTACAGCAATATTGCCTTCTAACTGTTGCACATCTGGGTCTTTGCCCAAATTACCAATCAACATTACCTTGTTTACGCCACGCATGTTAATATGTTTTAAGTGTGGAAGAATTCTCAATTAAAAATACCCTTTTTTTATTACAAAACTAAATTCAACAATAAAAATGGGGTTAAACCGGGTCTTCGAAATAAGCAATAATAAATCTTGGGAAAGCCAATTGCTTAAGCATCGTCTGCTTTACCCATTCCAAACCCATCAAAGACTTGGGTATAAATGGGAGTTTGATTTCAATGAACTGGCCATTAATCTGTTGATGCGTAAGTTGTTGCTTCTTAAGTGTTGAAATGTTCAGAACAGTTGCTTCTTTAATGCCTAATTGCGCTTGTAAAAAATTGCTGATAGCAGCGTCTTTCCATTTTATTTCCTTAGAAGATTCATATAAATAAAATTCATGCAAGCCTTGCCAAATATCTTTATTGGTTCTTTGTATGATGGCTGTTTTTCCGGCTACATGAAAAATAAAATAATAGAACCATCGGTGTTTTTTTTGGATTGACTTTGTTTTTACCGGCAATACATTCACTTTTCCAAATGCAAGCGCAGCGCATGATTGGTTGAATATACAAGTTGAACACAATGGCAAAGCGGGTTTACAAACAGTAGCCCCAAAATCCATGATAGCTTGGTTATACAAACCAGGTTCTTTTATAGGTAGCAACTCATTTGCAAGCTTTGTAAAAAAAAACTTCCCGGTGCTGGTATCAGTAGCATCATCTATTCCAAAATAACGTGCAATTACCCTAAATACATTTCCGTCTACAACTGCATAGGGTTGATTGTAGGCAAATGAAGCGATGGCTGCTGCGGTATAGGGTCCAACTCCTTTTAATTGCAACAATTCTTCGTAGTGTGTTGGAAAAACACCTCCTAATTCAAATGCAATATACCTTGCTGTAGTTAAAATATTTCTACATCGCGTATAATAGCCCAATCCCTCCCATAATTTAAAAACTGTTTCGTCTTTTGCATTGGCTAAATCAATAATTGTGGGGTATTTTTCAATGAATCGATTGTAATAAGCCAAGCCTTGTTCTACCCTTGTTTGTTGAAGAATGATTTCGCTTAACCATATTTTATAAGGATCCTTTTCGCCTTTCCAAGGCATATTGCGCTTATTCTGCTGGATGTTCCAAGTCATTAACAACTTAGTAAACAAGGTTTTAGCCCTTTTTTCAATGGATTTTTCGGTATAATCTCGGGAATTACTCAATTTTTAAGGCTAATTGTTAAATATATAATCAATTTAATAACTGTAAGTGGTTGAATTATTTGAGCAATGGAGCTAAAATTGATAAAAATAGTTATATCTTTCTTGAATAATTCATAATTTTTATTTTACTTTAAGTACCAAAATGGTCATAAATCATCCACAATGAGAAAATCAGATCTCATCAATAATATTTCTGAAAAAACGGGCATTCCGAAAGTGGATGTTTTGGTTACTTTAGAAACCATGTTTAAAGAGGTAAAAGACAGCCTTTCTCAAGGCCAAAACATATATATACGTGGGTTTGGAAGCTTTATCACTAAAAAAAGAGCAGCAAAAATTGGTCGAAATATTAAGAAAAATGTGGCCGTAGAAATCCCCGAACATTTCATTCCTGCCTTTAAACCTGCTAAAGAATTTGTAAGTGAGGTAAAAAGCAAGCGTAAGTAAGTTACCTTTGCCAAAATTATATGGCTAAGTGAAAAAATCACCTTTAATTGT
>Ga0164292_10002406_pt1 | contig 15240 bp, 17 predicted proteins | sample GEODES117metaG_FD_111486 | JGI IMG/M metagenome (GOLD analysis project Ga0164292, IMG submission 111486) | Eutrophic lake water microbial communities from Lake Mendota, Wisconsin, USA - GEODES117 metaG | ecosystem: Environmental > Aquatic > Freshwater > Lake | place: USA: Lake Mendota... | reverse complement strand
GACCCGACGTAAACCTAGCCGACCCGCGATGGGCGCTGTGATGGTGGTGTAGCTCAGTTGCAAGCGTGCATTGTCTACTGTTGCCTGATCACTTTTAATCAACCCTTCAAACTTTCGTACAAGCGCCGCCTGCGTATCGAGCAACTGGGGGGCGATTGAATCCTGCTTGCGCAAGGTCTGATAGCGTTGCAAGTCGCGCTTTGCGTTTTCGTATTGCGCTTGGTTTTGCTGCTGGGCACCCAGCGCTTGGTCCAACGCCACCTCGAACGGTCGGGGATCGATGCGAGCCAACACATCTCCAGCCTTCACGCTGTCGCCCTCTTTAAACAAGACCTCGATCAGTTCGCCTTGAACGCGGCTGCGCACGGTGACTGTATTGAACGCAGTCACCGTGCCTAGGCCACGCAAGTAAATATCAAGACTTTCAGAAATGGCAGCCTGCACGCGCACAGGCACCATGGGGGTCATCCCACCTGGCGGTCCCTTTGGTGCTGCGGGCTTACCGGCGTCACTTTGCCACCAATACACTCCGCCTACCAACACCGCCAACACTAAAACAATCCAAACCCAAGGCACCCGTCGGGTATACCGTGAAGGCAAATGCTCAGACATAGGGATTCCAACCGGCCCTTAAAGGGCGCAAAGAGTCATTTTGAAGTTGACGTCATGCGTCACCGCATGGGGTCGATGCTCGCCATCCTGCGCGGAATAGCGAATCCAGACCATGTATTTGTTAGCGCTGATTTCAGGAAACACGCCAAGGGATTCTTCAACCCATACCCGCAAAAGCTGGTAGGTTTTACCTGCTAGCATTTGTTGAAAGGCTCCTTTAGGCGCAACAGCGTCAGTTGCCTGACCAGTTTCGCGCAATAGTCGCATGACCATCGAAATACCGGCATGCAAGGGCATGAGCGTTGACATCCAGCGCGCAAGGTCACTGCACCGTTCAGCCTCTGTGCGGTACTGCCAGGCATGAAAAGACGGCATATCCACTTGCGTTCCACCACCAGGCAAAGCGAGTTTGCCACGCAAACTGCTTAACCACTCGTTCGCGCGCAGTTCTTGCCCGGTTTTGCCCACTGCATTCAAATTACCTGCGACTTTCTCGAGCTCAACAAGCATCGCCGCTAAGGTTTTTTCATCGACGCTCGGATGATCTTTAAGCGAGGCAAGAACATTGCGCTGGCGCTCCAAATCCTGCAAGACACTGCCTTTCACATCCGTGCGCTCAGTCGCATCAAGCAGATCAAATAGGGCCGCCAAGGCAACCTGATGGTGTCGTGCGTCACCTGGCTTGGCGAAAAATATCATCCGATCAAGCAAGGCCTCCAGACGCATCAGCGCACGGATTCGCTCGTTAAAAGGATATTCAAAAAGAATCACAGATATTTGTCGCAAAAGGCGGATGATGCACCAAAAATGCGCGCATTTATCCAGATACTGATAGGTTACACCACCCCTCGTGTAGGACCAACACTTGTTTGTCGAGTTCCGCCAAGCTGGTATTTGCCGAATTGACAATTATATCGTCCGCAGCGGCCAACCTTTCTGCTCTCGTTGCCTGCGCAGCCATGATGCGACGTATCGTATCCGCAGGGATCCCAGAGCGCGCCTGAACACGCTCAATTTGAGTTTTCTCTTCGCAATCCACAACGCAAAGCCGGTCTATCCGATCTCGCCAACGACCGGACTCCACCAATAAGGGGACGACAAAAACAACGTAAATTCCAGTCGCCGCCTTTGCTTGGACAAAGACTTCCTGAGCAATTAAAGGGTGCAGAATCTCTTCTAGCGTAGAACGCATTGCAGGCGCCGAAAATACCAACTCACGCATGCGGGCACGATCAAGCGCACCGTCTGGCTTGATCAGCTCAGGCCCAAAAGCCTCGCGTATGGGTGTAATCGCAAGGCCCTCGGGCGCTGTCAACGTGTGTGCGATCAGATCCGTATCGATCACGCTGGCACCCCACCCTGCCAATAAGTTGGCTACGTAGGTCTTACCAGAGCCAATCCCTCCGGTCAGACCAAGCTTAAACATGCCACCATTCCTTGTTACTCCGTTAATGTGAGACCCAATAACATCACCAGAATACCGCCAAGCGCCAACCCGGGGCCAAACGGTCTGGGCTCTCGAAAGTGCTGCCGCCCACGTAAGTGATCAAACATTGCAGCAATACAAAGCCAAATTGATGCCACTAACCACACGCCCAGTAGAGACCACGACCCGAGCCACGCACCGATCGCGGCAGACAGTTTAAAGTCCCCACAACCCATGGCCTCACGGCCTGTGAGAAATCGAAATATCGCGACAAGCAACCACATCACAATATAGCCCGCGACCGCCCCCGATACCGAGTGCTCGAGCGATACCCAGCCCCCATTCAAGCTAAAGAGCAACCCCAGCCAGAGCATTCCTAACGTTAAGCGGTCAGGGAGCATCCCAGTTTGGGCATCGATACGAGCCTGCATCACCAGCAATGCACAAAAGACTGAGCGCGACCAAAGTAGCTCGGGACTACTAGGACTTGCCCAGGGCACCGAGGCTGTGATTACTGCCCCACACAGGGCGCAAGAGGCCAGCAGACTAGCGTCCAACCACCGGGTATGCACATCATGCGTAACGGGCAGTGTGTCCGAGGACTCCATCAACCCCCAGGAGAACCAGTAGTGCCTAAAAATATGACGTACCGTCGCGACCAGCAGGAACCCCGCAAACAGGCCTGCGACCCCACCCGCGGCAAACAAGCCCCAAATATCCTTAAACATAGGAACTCCCTACAGATTCATCTGCAGGGTTTCGGGCAAATGCGTAGAATGCAGGCATCAATTCAGTTATGCACTCGACTCAGGAAGTAAATTATGTTCGGACAAGACAAGCTCAACCAGATCCACGTTAGCCAACTACGCGGCGCAGCCATTTTGGTCAGCACATTGCTTCTGTCGGCTTGTGCACAAATGCAGCAACCGGGTTACTACAACCTGCCAGCAGCCAGTTCCGCAACCGATGCGCTAGCGCAAGCTGAAGGCGCCTACGCGACGCAGGCAGTGCGTGCACCGAGTCAAATCCAGTTCGGCTTGAATCCATCTGCCCCCACTCAACAACAAGCTGGCGCAACTCAAACGACTACCGCCTCTGCTCCTGCTCCTGCCGCTGCCGCACCGACAGACACCTTGCGGTCAGAGCTAATCCCAGAACCACAAACCTTTGCAGGCACGCTGCCCTGTTTTCATCCAGAAATGAAATGTGTCGCGCAACGTGTCACGATTTCCATGTCTCCGAACGGTCGTTGGCGTGCCCGTGCAGCCTATCTCGGCCAAGATAACAAGACCTCTCAGCTCGCGGATCAAGGGTGTTGGCGCGCCACAGCACAAGCGGTCCCTCGGATTGTTTTGCTAAACAGCCAGGGTAACGTGCGTGCAGAGTTGGCCATGACAGGTACAAATGTACTGCGCCTGATTTCAATCAATGGTGACTCACCTAATCTGACTTATACCCTCACACGTCAACCAGACCTTGATCCCATCAACGAGCTCAATAATCAATCATCGCCCAACTGTCCTTGAGCCGTTGGCACATCGCAACTGAGCTCGGGCTGTGTGCAAACATGCCGCGCCAGTTGCACAGCGTTACGCACACCCATCTTATAAAAAATACGCGCCCGATGTGCCTCGACTGTTCGCATAGAAATGCCGAGTTCAATCGCAATTAACTTATTTGATTTACCTTCAGCAACTGGATGAATGACGTCGCGCTCACGCGCCGTCAGTGCTTTCCAACCCAGCTCATTCGTTTCCTCAACATGCTTCATGCTGCACCTCCGTGTCATGACGAAGAGCAGTCTGGCATAGCGACACCGTCAGGGATAGCTGTCAAATCTGACAGGCGGAATAACCCTAGGTAGGGATTGACAACCTAGAGCTCTAGATTGTCAATGAGGCGCGTCGCGCCCAGCTTAGCCGCCGCGAGCACGACGAGGGGCTCACCCGCAAGCATTTCGGCATGGGACGGCTTGTGCAAATCACGACGTCGACGAATGGCAATGTAATCGACTAGCCAGCCGCGAGCCTGCAAATAATTGGTCGCCTCGCGCTCAAGTAAAGCGGCATCAGCTTCACCCGCACGCACCTTGGCCTTCATGATGCGCAACTGCGCAAATAACTGGGCTGCCTCAGTGCGTTCGATGGGTTGTAGATAAACATTACGGGAAGACAGCGCAAGCCCATCATCTGCACGAACGGTTTCATGCGCAAGAATTTCAACAGGCAACTGAAACTGACGACACATATTTCGTATCACCATCAATTGTTGATAGTCTTTTTTTCCAAACACAGCCACACGAGGCTGTACGCAAGAGAACAACTTGAGAACGACCGTACTTACACCACCAAAAAAACCAGGACGACATTCACCTTCTAAAATATCGCCCAGCTCTTGAGGAGGCTGTACGCGATAGTTCTGCGGCTCCGGGTACAACTCACTTTCGTTCGGTGCAAACAAGACATAAACATTTCTGTCACGCTCAAGCTTCGCGATATCGTCACGCAAGGTGCGGGGGTATCTGTCAAAGTCTTCATTGGGACCAAACTGCAGTCGGTTCACAAAGATACTCGCAACGACGGGGTCGCCATGCTGACGCGCGAGTTTCATTAGTGCGAGATGGCCTTCGTGAAGATTGCCCATCGTCGGGACAAACGACACCCTTAACTGCCCTCTAAGCTGATCGCGCAGTTCTTCGATCGTATGTACAACTTTCACTGGATTCTCCGGACAGGCGAGGCTGTTAGCCTAGGCGGCAGCGCTGGTGTAAGCCAAGCGCACATAAATAGGCGCATAAGGCTCGGCCTGTGTAATTTCGAGCAACGACTCACGAGAAAGCTCGAGCAAGGCGAGGAAATGCACGACGACAACCGCCACTGCAGCACCTTCGGTAATCCGCTCCATAAACAGCTGACCAAACTCGATAAACCGGACATCAGATAAGCGACGCAGAATATGGGTCATATGATCACGCACGGATAGTTGCTCGCGCGTAATGTGGTGATGGGCATTGAGCTTCGCGCGCTTCAGGATGTCAATCCAAGCCTGGCGCAAATCCTCGACGCTGACGTCCGGTAAGGCACGCTCTATGCGCAAGTCAGCAAACGCTTGCGCGCGCTGGAAGTCTCGTCCAAGCTGGGGAAGGGCATCAAGCTGCTGGGCAGCAAGCTTCATCTTCTCGTACTCAAGCAAGCGACGAACCAGTTCCGCACGAGGATCTTCTGGCTCCTCGCCCGACTCTGTCTTCTTGACCGGCAACAACATTCTGGCTTTGATTTCGATCAGCATCGCCGCCATCAGCAAATATTCTGCTGCTAGCTCAAGGTTATGCATCCGAATTTGATCGACGTACGACAGATATTGTCGCGTCACTTCAGCCATCGGAATATCGAGTACGTTGAAGTTTTGCTTACGAATCAGATAGAGCAACAAATCCAACGGGCCTTGGAACGTCTCAAGAAAAACCTCGAGGGCGTCAGGCGGAATGTATAAATCCGTGGGCAAAGAAAAAAGTGGTTCGCCGTATAGTCGCGCAAGCGCGACCGTATCCACCACATCGGGGGTTGTGTCCACCGAGGGCTCCACGAGCGCCTCTAGACTTTCACCTGAAACCTGAGCCGAATTCATTGAGCCTAGTTATTCTGATAAACGTAGGGTTTTTGACGCACACGGGCCTGTTTAAAGCCCTCAGCAAGCTCTGGGTCCTGAGCCTTATCCCACAAACGCGCCCGACCGTCTCGCTGGCGTTGTTCAACGTCAGGGTGGCTGGATTTGTAGGACTGGAGGAACTGCGTGATTTCAGAGGTGTATTGCTCGGCCATGGGAATTCAGCGAAAGGTTAGACTGTCGTCTAGTGTACTGTAGACGCGATCAAATCATCCCTATGCAGCAGCCCAAGTTACCTAATCTCGACGAACCTGAAGCAGTTCCCGAGAAATCCCGACGGATTTTGCCATTTATCGTCGGCTGCGCCCTGCTCATGCAAATGCTCGATGCAACGGTCGTCACGACTGCTTTGCCTTCTATGGCCCGAGAGCTAGGCTCTAACCCCATCGAAATGAACTTGGCGATCACGTCTTATCTCATTTCGACAGCGGTTTTTGTGCCAATTAGTGGCTGGGCCGCTGATCGCTATGGTGCGCGAAAAGTCTTTATTGCGGCCATTGTGCTGTTTTCTCTTAGCTCTCTGACCTGCGCGCTATCGCAGACGCTCTCCCAATTGGTTATGTCCCGCATTGTGCAAGGCTTGGGTGGAGCCATGATGGTTCCTGTGGGGCGCATTATCCTGTTGCGCAGCATTCCAAAGCACGAACTCATTAAAGCGATGGCGCTTTTATCGATGCCTGCTCTTATCGGCCCCATGGCGGGTCCCCCGCTAGGTGGCTTACTCGTTACGTACGCATCTTGGCACTGGATTTTTCTCATTAATATTCCTATAGGAAGCTTAGGAATTTGGATGGTTTTAAAGCATGTCCGGGAGCTGCCTTCGGACGGCTTGCGTCACCCTCTCGACTTTTGGGGTTTTATTCTGAGTGCTCTCTGTATGGCGTGCCTCGTGAGCGGCTTCGAAACGCTGGGCAACTCCGGTTCATCGCCGAGTCTGAGCATCATCCTCATGGCACTCGGCTTGATAGCTGGCTGGGGTTACACACTGCATGCACGCAAGCACCCCGAGCCCATCCTGAATCTCTCGCTTCTAAAAATTCAAACATTCAGAATCGCCATGCTTGCAGGCAATCTTTGCCGCTTTAGCATCGGCGCAACGCCCTACCTTCTAGCCCTTTTGCTACAGGTAGGCTTTGGCATGAGTGCGTTGGCCGCTGGGTTGATAACCTTCGCTGGTGCGATTGGTTCACTGGCCATGAAAATGGCAGCGCCGCGCATACTTAATCGCTGGGGTTACCGAAGGGTCCTGACCATCAACGCGATCTTTACAGGGCTCAGCCTGATGATCTGCGCGACCTTCACACAAGAGACCCCTGGCTTAGTCATGATGGCCATCCTATTGCTCGGTGGGTTTTTCAGATCGCTGCAATTCACCGCCGTCAACACGCTAGCTTATGCGGATATTCGCCAGGCGGACATGAGCCGCGCGAGCAGTTTCGCCGCGATGGGGCAGCAACTTGGAATCAGTTTCGGGGTCGGCGTTGCGGCCGAAACACTTAGCCTCAGCATGGCAATGCGCGGCTCGCAGACCCTCATCCCCCAAGATGTATTGGTCGGCTTTCTGGTCATTGGCGCGCTCTGTTCACTCGCCGCGCTTTCTTTTTGGCGACTGTCTTCGACAGCGGGAGCTTCACTACGTAACAGTGCATGATCCTAGCTGTTTGGGGACTTCAAGACCACAGAAAATACTAATTCACCTGTGCGCCAGAGAGCTTTACAAGATCTTTATATTTATCGAGCTCTTGCTTAACCATCTCTGCGAACTGCGCAGAACTCAATGGCTTTGCGTTGGAGCCCATGTCGACCAAGCGCTTAGCAACGTCCGGGTCCGCCAAAGCTTGAGCGTAGGCTGTATGCAATTTCGCAAGTACCGCAGCAGGCGTACCGGCGGTTGTAAAGACCCCGAACCATGTACCAATATCAAAGGGCTTGATACCCGACTGCTCGACCGTTGGCACATTAGGAAGCATCTGCGCACGAGCACTCGTGGTCACCGCAAGCGCTACAACTTTATTTTCTTTGATGAGTGGCGCTGCCGAGGCTAGATTGTCGAACATAAAGTCGGACTGCCCGGACAAGAGTGCAAGCTTCGCAGGCGCAGCACCTTGATAAGGAATGTGAACCATCTTAATTTGCGCGCGAGCGCCAAGCAACTCACCCGCTAAGTGGCCTGCACTGCCCGCGCCACCAGAGCCATAGTTCAACTTCCCTGGATTCGCCTGAGCATAAGCAACCAAATCAGCCAAAGTGCGTATCTTATTTTTATCAGCAAAGTTCTGATTCACCACGAGCACATTCGGCACAGAGGCAACAAGCGCAACCGGTGCAAAGTCTTTGACGGCATCGTAGGGGATTTTTGCAAACAACCAAGGATTGATCGCGTGCGTCGCCACCGCACCCATCACGAGCGAGTAGCCATCGGGCTGTGCCTTCGCAATGAGATCTACACCGATATTGCCGCCCGCGCCGGGCCTATTCTCTACAACAACCGGTTGCCCAAGTGAGACTTTGACTTTCTCCGCTAATAGCCGAGCAATCGTATCCAAGGGCCCGCCCGGAGGATAAGGCACAACAAAGCGTATAGGCTTGCTTGGCCACTGCGCTTGTGCATGCACCGCTGTGCTCACGCTGACGCTGGCCAAACCCGTACAAACAAGACTCAACAAGAGAAGATGCCTGCGCATCAAACGAAAAGGTCGATTCATATATAGCCTCTACAGAGATGCGCACCAACGGCGGGAGTTAATGCAAGATTTGGCTTAGAAACAGCTTGGTGCGATCATTTTGGGGGTTGTCGAAAAAAGCGTCCGGTGTATTTTGTTCAATGATTTCGCCTTGGTCCATGAAGATCACCCGGTCGGCAACTTTGCGGGCGAATCCCATTTCATGGGTAACAACCAACATCGTCATACCAGTGTCCTCAGCCAAGCCGACCATCACATCCAGCACCTCTTTAACCATCTCCGGATCAAGCGCGGAAGTTGGCTCATCAAACAGCATGACCTTCGGGTCCATGCAAAGCGAACGTGCAATCGCAACACGCTGTTGCTGCCCGCCAGATAATTGCCCCGGAAACTTGGCCGCCTGCTCGGCGATACGGACACGCTCAAGATACTCCATCGCTCTGGCTTCAGCCACAGCCTTTGGCGTCTTAAGCACCCAAATCGGACCGAGCGTCAGGTTCTCTAACACTGTTAAATGGGGAAATAAATTGAAGTGTTGAAACACCATACCTACCTCACGACGAATCGCTTCAACATCGCGAATGTCGTTGGTAATTTCAGTACCTTCAACAATGATTTGGCCTTTCTGATGCTCCTCCAGACGATTAATACAACGAATCAACGTTGACTTCCCCGAACCGGACGGCCCACAAATCACAATTCGCTCGCCGCGTCCGACGTCGAGGCTAATATTGCGCAATACGTGGAATTTACCAAACCACTTGTTGACTTCTTTCATGCTGATGATGGCGTCAGCCATACACGATCTCCAGAAATAGTAAGCGCCCGGTCTTTACGAACACACCGTTAACGTTGATGCTCCGTTGCCAATCTTTTCTCTAAGGACTGGCTGTACTTAGACATCGAATAGCAAAACACAAAGTAAATTGCCGAGATAAAAATGTAGACCTCAACGCTAAAACCGCGCCACGCTTGATCCACCAAAGCCGCCTTCGCAGCCTGTGTCAGATCGAAAATGCCGATAATCACAACCAATGACGTGTCTTTGAATAATGCAATGAAAAGTCCAACGAGCGGAGGAATCACAATTTTCAATGCTTGCGGCAACACAATTAAACGCATTTGCTGCCAATAGGTCAGGCCCAACGAGTCCGCACCTTCGAACTGTCCCTTTGGAATCGCCTGCAGTCCCCCGCGAATCGTCTCGGCCATATAAGCGGCCGCAAATAAGATGATGGCTACTTGGGCACGCAGCAACTTATCAATCGTGATGCCCTCTGGCAAAAACAAAGGGAGCATGACCGCGGACATGAACAGCAAGCTGATAAGAGGTACGCCACGTATCAACTCGATATACACCACGCAAAGCGTTTTAATTGCTGGCATTTTTGATCGCCGACCTAATGCGAGCAGCACGCCAAGCGGGAACGCAAAAGCAATTCCGAAGGTCGACAAAATCAAGGTGAGCGGTAAACCACCCCAGCGGCTGTTTTCGACATAGGTGAGGCCAAACACTCCACCCCACATCAAGACTGCGACGCTTGACAATGCTGCGATCCAAAGAAAGGGCAGAGAAATATTCCAGAAACGGCGCACGCCGCTAAGAATAATGACCCCAACGAGAATAAGCGTCGCCAACAATGGACGCCACTGCTCTTCATAGGGATAGACGCCAAACAGGATAAGACGGTGCTTTTCAATGATCATCGACCAGCATGCGCCGGTTACCTCTCGGCACTCTTGAGACGTTTTGGCGGTAACAGTTGAACTAATCAGAAACCAGTCCACCATTGCAGGCACTGTTGCGAACAGTAGCCAAACGGACAAGATCGTTAACAGCGTATTAAAGGGCGACGAAAAGAGTTGCGTCCGCAACCAATTCCACACCGACAACCGCAAGGGAGGTGCTAACTCGGTGCTTGGGGACGAAACATTAGCTTGGCTTGTCATCTTATCTTTCCACCAATGCTATGCGTTTGTTGTACCAGTTCATAAATACCGAGATCGACAAGCTGACCGTCAGGTATGCCGCCATGATCATCAAGATACCCTCGATCGCCTGACCGGTCTGGTTCAAGGTGGTGTTAATGATCGAGACAATATCGGGGTAGCCGATCGCTACGGCCAAAGAACTGTTCTTTGTGATGTTGAGGTATTGGCTCGTCATCGGAGGAATAATCACACGCAGCGCTTGAGGTAAGACCACCAAACGCAACACTAGCGTGCTCTTTAGGCCCAACGCACCAGCAGCTTCCCACTGACCACGTCCGACAGACTGAATACCAGAACGCACCACCTCGGCAATAAACCCGGAGGTGTAGATCACCAAGCCAAATAACAGCGCGGCGAATTCGGGGGTGAGCGTCATGCCACCAGCGAAGTTAAAACCTTTAAGTTCCGGCACTTCCACCGAAAGTGTTGTGCCACTAAACCACCACAAAACGGGAGGGCAAATTACAAGCAAACCAATGGCCCAACGCAACAGGGGGAAAATCTGGCCTGTACGTGCTTGTCGCTGGCGCGCCCAACGACTCAAACCGAAAATCGCAGCAATTGCAAGCAGGACACCGGCCAGTAACCACGTCAATCCGTCTCCATTGAGTGTCGGCATCTGAATACCGCGATTCGACACAAAAACGCCAGGTAACGGATGGTACGCTTTACGCGGCCCGGGCATCATCTCTGAAATGATTGCGTACCAAAAAAATAGTTGCAGCAACAAAGGAATGTTGCGCATGACTTCAACATACACGCTGGAAATCTTTCGGATCAACCAGTTCTTGGATAAACGAGCGATACCAATGATTGTGCCGAGCAGTGTGGCAAGAATGATGCCGATCAATGCGACGCGTAACGTGTTGAGCAGTCCCACGCTAATCGCGCGAGCATAGGTATCCGCTGGCGTATAGCTGATGGGTGTTTCACCAATCGCGAACCCCGCCTCACGACTTAAGAAGCCAAAACCGGTCGTGATGTTACGAACCGACAGGTTGTGCATCGTGTTGGACACAAGGTACCAAATAATGCCACCGACAATTCCGACAGCAAAGATTTGATAGATGACCGAACGTACGCCCGGATCATTCCAGGACAGACGCCGACGCGGCGGTTGCGCTGGAGGAGTATCTTGATGATTCATGCTGAGTTGGGGCGACGCGCGGACAGCTGCCCACGCGATCGCCCCTAGGAGTCAACAGTAATTAACGAATTGGCCAGGCATACATGATGCCGCCTTTCGTCCACTGCTGGTTCAAACCACGCTCGAGTTTCAAGGGTGTGTTCTTGCCGATGTTACGCTCAAAGCTTTCGCCGTAATTACCGACTGCTTTGATGATGTTGTAGGCCCACTTCTCGTCTACGCCCAAGTTCTTACCCATTCCTGGAGTTACACCCAGAATGCGTTGAATGTTGGGGTTGGTGCTCTTGAGCATTTCGTCAACGTTCTTTTGTGTGACGCCATACTCTTCGGCTTCCACCATTGCGTTAAAGCTCCAACGCACAACGTTGAGCCACTGCTCGTCGCCCTGGCGGACCAGAGGACCGAGAGGCTCTTTCGAAAAATCTTCAGGCAAGATGACGTAGTTGTCAGGCTTGTCGAGTGACGAACGCGAAGATGCTAAACCCGACTTGTCAGTCGTGTACGCATCGCAACGACCTGAAACGAAAGCACGAACGACTTCGTCAAGCTTTTCGATCACAACAGGCTTGAATGTGAGCTTGTTTGCGCGGAACCAGTCAGCGAGGTTCAGTTCAGTGGTGGTGCCAGGCTGCACGCAAATCGTCGCGCCGTTTAGCTCTTTGGCGCTCTTGATGCCGCTGTCCTTGCGAACCATGATGCCCTGGCTGTCATAGAAGTTAACGGCCACACCGATCAAACCAAGCGATGTGTCGCGCGTCATTGTCTGGGTCGTATTACGCACCAGCACGTCGATTTCGCCAGATTGCAACGCGGTAAAGCGCTGCTGTGCCGTCAACGGTGTAACTTTGAATTTGGTTGAATCACCAAACATTGTGGCAGCGAAAGCACGGCACAAATCGATATCCAGGCCGGACCAGACGCCTTTGCTATTTGGCGCAGAGAAGCCAGCTAGGCCAGTATTCGTACCGCACTGAACAAAACCTTTCTTCTTGACGGCGTCAAAAGTTGGACCAGCTTGAACGGCTGTATTCGCAGCAACCAGGGCGGCGCCCACGAGTGCAAGTTTTAGAAATTTCATAAGTCGATCTCCAGATCACGACGAGGGACGACAAACCGAGGGAATGTCGCGTTAATAATTTGTGCAAGGCACCAATGGTAGCCTTACCCTTGCCCCGAATGTATGGGGGAAATCCCTTGCAGTCAATCTCCCAAAGTGGTGCGGACACCCCCCAATTTGGTGCTAACGACTCTTTGCCTTTATATGTGCATTACCGGGCGTTATGATGGGGACTTCTATTTGGTTCAACCATGATTGAATTTCAACACGTTTTCAAGTCCTACGGCCAGGGTCGCAGCATTCTGGCTGACATTAGCTTCAAAGTGTCCGCGGGCGAATTCGTTTATGTCGCGGGTCCCTCCGGCGCGGGCAAGTCTACATTACTGAAGTTAATTGGAGGCTTGGAGCCTGCTTCCCGAGGCTCCATTCAGGTCAACGGCCAGCGCTTAGAGAACTTGTCGCCAAGGGCTCGGCCCTACCTCAGGCGTGCAGTTGGTGTCATCCTACAAGACACGCACTTGCTCTACGACCGTAGCGTGATGGACAACGTCTTACTTCCCTTAGCGGTCACTGGCTTGGCGTCTGATGTTGCGCGAGCCCGAGCTCGTGCGGCCTTGGAAAAAGTTGGTTTATCTGCCAAAGAAAATGCGCCCCCTATCGAACTCTCGGGCGGAGAGCAGCAACGACTGGCCATCGCGCGCGCGATCGTAAACCGTCCCGCGATTCTTATTGCTGACGAGCCAACCGCGAGCCTGGATCGTGAAACAGCGCGTCGCATCATGGCTGTTTTTAAAGACTTTAACCGGGTCGGCGTCACAACAGTAATTGCGTCTCACGACGATGAACTGATGGCTGAATACGCCACGAGAGCGTTCAAAATAGATCCGGGCCGATTCGCCGATTCTGCCGAAAGGCGAGCGCCCACACACAATAATATCGTTACAAATCAAGCGCTTGGAAGGAACGAACCCTCTCTTGGAGGGAGCTCCTGATGAAAAGTCTGCTGCGACAGCACCGCTACGCCTTAGCGGTAACGCTACGTCGGTTGATCTCCCAGCCGATCTCTTCGCTCACCAATCTCTTGGTGATTGCACTCGCGTTATCGCTTCCCTTGCTTGGTGCATCCCTGTTGATTTCTGTAGAACCTGTCGCGCGGCAGGTATCGGTCACACCGGAACTCACAATTTTTCTAAAAATAGACGCGCCGAGCAGCGCTGCAGAACAACTGGCCAAACGTATTCGCTCTGAACATGACCATCAAGTCTCTGGGGTGCGCGTCATTCCAAAGGACCGTGCGCTAAAGGAGCTGCGTGAGAATCCCGCCTGGGAGCAGGCACTAAAAGTCCTTCCTAGTAATCCACTACCTGATGCGGTTGTTGTCGGGTTCACCCCCGGTGAAGATCTCGCTGCACGTGCCAACGAGTTAGCCCGCGCTTGGCGAACCTGGCCAAATGTGGACTTAGTGCAGCTCGACAGCGCATGGGTGCAGCGCTTAGAGGCCTTATTACGCTTCGGCAAAGTGGGTCTGATCCTTTTAGCGCTCAGTGTCATGCTCGTGGTGCTTGCGACCGTTTTTAATACGGTGCGCATGCAAGCACTATCGCAACGAGAGGAAATCGGCGTTGCCCGGTTAGTGGGCGCCACCGAAGGATTTGTCCGCCGACCTTTTTTGTATCTCGGCGCCCTAACCTGCACGCTCGCCGCCTTGATTGGAATCGGGATTGCACGCTTCGCACTCGTACCACTCAACGACGCACTCGCCTCCTTAGCACGCAGCTACGATGCTGAGTTCGCCCTAACCCTGCCGTCCCTTCCGATACTCATACTCGCCGTTCTGTCGGTTGCCTGCCTAGGTGCCCTATCGGCGCGCTGGTCTGTCGAACGCAACACGCGGTTTTAACTACGATGCGCCTTGCGCCGCGACTGATTGCTTGGCAGCGTGTGCACGGCCGCCACGGTTTGCCGTGGCAACAGACACGCGATCCTTACCGAGTCTGGCTATCAGAGATCATGTTGCAGCAAACGCAAGTCGCGGCCGTGATTGACTACTACGCACGCTTTTTAAAAAAATTTCCGAATGTAAAGAAACTTGCCCAGGCCACCTCGGCTGAGGTGATGGCTCAATGGGCCGGGCTGGGCTATTACGCGCGCGCGCGCAATCTGCACGCCTGCGCCCAGCAAGTGGTGAATACTTGGGGGGGCAGCTTTCCAACAACCGCTCAAGAGTTGGTGACCCTGCCAGGGATCGGCCCCTCCACCGCAGCTGCTATCGCTGCTTTTTGCTTTGCTGAGCGTGCTGCGATTTTGGACGGTAATGTCAAACGCGTATTTTCGCGACACGCTGGCATCGAAGGTGATCCAAGCCTTCGCGTCGTCGAACAGCAACTATGGGCGATCGCAAGAAAACAATTACCAACCGCTCGAGTTTGTGAAGACGATCCAAACGCGATGGCCAGTTACACACAGGGCTTAATGGATCTCGGGGCAACCCTCTGCACACGCAGTCGACCGCGTTGCTCGGAGTGTCCAATTGGTTCTGACTGTATTGCACACAAGGAGGGGCGTACAGATGAATTGCCCTCCGCGCGCGCGCGCAAACCGCTTCCAGAGCGCACCGTCGCGATGTTAATCGCCCATCGACCGGGTCAGCTCCTTC
>Ga0164292_10002402_pt1 | contig 15262 bp, 21 predicted proteins | sample GEODES117metaG_FD_111486 | JGI IMG/M metagenome (GOLD analysis project Ga0164292, IMG submission 111486) | Eutrophic lake water microbial communities from Lake Mendota, Wisconsin, USA - GEODES117 metaG | ecosystem: Environmental > Aquatic > Freshwater > Lake | place: USA: Lake Mendota... | reverse complement strand
TAACCATTTAAAATAAGTGTTTTTAAAGCATCCGCCCCAGTCAAAACCTGAGGATCAAATTTTTCTATTTTTGAATATGTGTAGTTAAGATATAATATTATCACAACTATTATTACCGATATACTTATTATTGATTTAGTATATTTCATTTGTATTATGATTTCTTTTTACTAATTATAAATATATTTTATTCAGTTGGAAGACCAAGCATTTTATGATAATCATTTTTTAATGCTATTTTAACTGCAGGTCTTGTAGATGGTGTTGGTTCTTCATATCCTCTTTTAAGATTAGCATCAATGGTTTTTAAAAAAGCACTTTCACTTGTATTACTATTATTCATTTCTTCTTCATCATTTGATTCAAAATTTTCCATTGGTAAAATGACTTGAAAACTAAAAAAATAAATTAGTAAAAGTAGTAATGCGGATATTATATCAGACTGACCAAATAAAATAATTAATAATACAAATACACATCTAATTAAAAGATTATCATTAAATATTGGTTTTCTAGGGGATAATAAAATTAACCATGCTAAATAAATAGATAATAAAATTCTAAACATTTGGACCCATTCAGTCGGTAATTTAAGATCGTACATTTTGATAAATTTATTTTTCTAAAAGATAAAAAAAACTTTTTTTCTTATTTAATAATAATAATAATCTTAACTATAAAATAAATATGCTCTACACTTGTGCTAAAGAAACTTTTGCTAATGTCTTAAGTGGTGGTCGTGAAAACTTTGAAGGTAGTCGCAGTGTTAACTACCTTGCTATGCTTCTCGCTATCCTCCTCTGGCTCGCGGTTTTACTCCTCGTAGCCCAATACCTCTGGAATGGTGTCCTTGTTAAACTTGTGACAGTTGTTAAACCTGTGACAAGCGTATTCCAACTCCTCGGTCTTGTTATCCTTATGGAAATCCTTATGCCCAAATAAACTTTTTACCGCTTTGGTGTGCCATAGCACACCAAGACTGAAAAAGTTTTAACAAAAAACACTTTTTAGGAAAAAGTGTTATCAAAAACAAAATACAAAAATAAAAATAATTATTTCTATTTTTTTCTTTATTTATAAATAAAATATTAATACATATAATATGTTCTTCACATCTGTTCACGAAACGATAAAAAGTTTATTACCCGCTGCCTTTGATGGTAACGATCAACAAACCTCATACATTGCTCTCATTCTTGCTGTTATTGTATGGATAATCTTAGTACTCTTTGTTGCTAAATACCTTTGGAATGCCGTCCTTGTTAAACTTGTTACAGTGGTTAATCCCGGTAAAAGCATGTTCCAAATGCTTGGTCTCATGGTTCTTCTCCAAATTTTAATGCCTCAATAATTTTTTGATAAAAAAAGTTTTTATTTTTAATTTTTCCTAAAAAGTGTTAAAGTGTTTTTTGACCAAACTTTTTCCTAAAAAGTTTATTTATTCTACATATGTATCTTTGTTTTCTTTATACCAGGTCTTAAACCACGGTACTTCTTTTATGTATAAATGAGGCTCTTTTACTGCAAATTTACTAGAAGCCAATTGAAAATTATTTTTTTCCATTTCAGTAATGGTACCTAAAAAGATATCAACAAGAATCTTCCAGAATTTAGAAGGTTCAGTTTTAAGTAATTCACTTGAAATCTTTTCCATGATTATATGACTATTTTTATATAATGTATCTTTATTTTCAATTTTATTTTTTTGATCATACTTTTTTGCTGACACTTTTTTGCTGACACTTTTTCCCAAAAAGTGTTTTTTGTTAAAACTTTTTTCTAAAAAGTGTTTTTTGTTAAAACTTTTTTATAAAAAGTGTTTTTTGTTAAAACTTTTTTATAAAAAGTTTATTTATTCATCATCTGAATCACAATCATAAATATCAAAGTCATCATCTTCATCGTATTCTTCTTCCTCTTCACTATCTTCGCTGAATTCTGTAAAATATTGGTTAATACTATTGACTAAATGTTGTTCATTAATATTATCTTTTGAATCTTGTATACATTTTTCATCTTTTATTTCTTTCGTTTCTTTTGTATTTGTTTCATCTTTTATTTCTTTTACTTCTTTTGTATCAATAGTTTTTTGATCTTTCGCTTTATCTTCTATTTCTTTATATAATTCAGGATCTGTAATTTGAGATAAAACTGAATAACATGACGCTTTAAGTATACCATTAATTATCCTTTTTCTTTGTGGACCATTAATATCCATAAATTGTTGATGATGTTTATAAACTTGATCATTTGTTATAGTAACAAGTCTTTTTATATTATCGCACATAGTAGTTTTATCCCATTTACCATTTACCGATTTTTCAAAATGTTCTCTTAAAGACTTATCACTTAATAAAAAAGGAAGAATAATGTTTTCCATTTTAATATCAATACCATTCAACTCTTTGTATTGTTGTACTGCACTTTTCTTCAAGTAATATACAATCGCAGAAATACATGCATTAATACCATCTGATTGATAATTCTCAAGTAATATTTTAGTTTGATCATTTGTAAGTCCATGTTTATTTTTATAATTATCAATAAAAGTATTAATGTCGATTACGTTACTAAAGTTGTTATTTAGATACTGTAACTTAGAAATTTTAACATTATTAGTTACTGTTACATTTGGTTGAGAATTTGTAATATTTGTAAGTTGAGATTTTAGATGTTTATTTTCTAAATCTTTCAATTCCATCTGTTTTTCAAAATCTTTCAATTCCATCTGTTTTTCAAATTCTTTCAATTCAATCTGTTTTTCAAATTCTTTTTTATTTAATTCATTATCATGTTTAAGTCTTTCAATCATAAGTCGATGTTTATATTTTTTTTTTTCAATCATACGTATATTATCAGGTGTTGTTTGTATTTGTTCAATTATAGCAGATTGATTATTATTTATTTCATATAATTTACATGTTTTATAATGTCTAGATAGACCACTCTGGTGTTTATATTTTTTATTACAATTATTGCAAATATATTGATCATTATTGTCATACATAATCGCATTTTTTTTTATTTTATTTAGAAGTAGTGTACTATTAACATATTCAATTAAATTTATGTGTTTATTTGTTTCAAAATGTTTTTTTAAATTATGATATGATTTTGTAGAATAATTACATATTTCACATGTATGCATGTTATTTTTTATTTTTTATTATATTAATAGATTTTTATATTATATTTATATTTAAAAATGATAAAAAAATACGCATATTAAGATTAAAAAATACACATATTATTTTGTCTATATATTAATGTATGGAGTTATATGCGTACTTTTTTATCATTTTTTTACCATTTTTTACCATTTATGACAATATATATATATTTTAAAAAGATATAATGCGTAATTTAATATTATTTTAAAATACAAATGTATATCAATTATGTATTAAAAATATATTTAATTATGTGTACATTTTTTTTACCATTATGAATTTACAAAAAATAAAAAGTACAAAAAAATTCGTAAAATCTTCAAAAATCGCTATGCTTAAAAAGTCCATACTGCATCCTTTTTACAATAAAAAGATCATTTTGATCATTTTATTACAACTTTACAATTTGCTCTCATAAAAGTTGAGGAGCAAATTACAAAACCCAAAAAACTTTTTGAAATTTTTCCCGTTTTATTTACACCTTTATTTGTGACCTTTTCCAATCAACTTTTATTGGAAAAACTACTTTAAACAGATACCAAAAATTGGTTCATACAAATGATAATTATTTATACAAAATAATGGTAAAAAAGTACGCATAGCATGTTATATAATAGTTGCATAATAAAATTTATATATAAATTTTTATACTTTAATATGCGTACTTTTTTATCATTATTTTATCATATTTACCATTTTATAGTATACCTCTATTTTTAAAAAGGAAAGTATGCGTACTTTTAAAAAATAGAAGTAATACTATTGTATAGCGATGATGTAATAATACTATATTTAATTATGCAATATTTTATTTACCATTCATTTTTTTTTCTAAAAATAAAAATCTTGAAAAAATATCTAAAAAACATAAAAATCTTCAAAATTCGCTATGCTTAAAAAGTCCATACTGCATCCTTTTTACAATAAAAAAGATCATTTTGACCATTTTATTACAACTTTACAATTTGCTCCTCAACTTTTATGAGAGCAAATTACAAAACCCAAAAAACTTTTTGAGATTTTTTCAGCGTTTTATTTACCCCTTTATTTGTGACCTTTTCCAATGAACTTTTATTGTAAAAACTACTTTTTTATTTTGGTAAAATCTGTAATAGTAATAATATCCAATATTTTTAGTAGTTTTTGCTTAAACATATATTTTAAAAAAAAATGATTATAACATAAAATGATCAAAAAAATAATGTAATATATAAAACATTTAAAAGGTATAAAATATTGCATAGTACCATATAAAACAAAAATCACTATACATACTTTGATTATAACTTTATGCTTTATAAAAATAATGATAAATTTACCATTGATTTATCATTTTTTATCATTTTATGGAAATTATGCAATAATTATCCATCACTACTGCAATGTATTTTAAGCAACCGTTTTATGTTTTAAGTATAGTTATTATCATTTTAAATATAAAGTACTGCAATATTTTATTTACCATTTATTTGTTTCTAAAAATAAAAAAATTAAAAATTATAAAATTATAAAATGATAATAAATGATAAAAAAAAATTAATGATGGTTTCCATTAATATGATGCATTACAAATATTTTATAAATGTACCTAGCAAATATTTTATATAAATCATCATTAATTTTATTTACCATTTTTTTACCTTTAATACCATTTATAAATTTTTTTACCATATCGAATAATACAACAGAAAACATCATTAATTTTTTTACAAAAAAATACAATTACATTTTTAATATGTTATCATGCCAATTATGAATTTACAAAAAAATAATTTTCTTATAAAATCATTAAAATCTTTAAAAATCACTATGCTTAAAAAGGCCATACTGCATCCTTTTTACAATAAAAAAGATCATTTTGACCATTTTATTACAACTTTACAATTTGCTCTCATAAAAGTTGAGGAGCAAATTACAAGACCCAAAAAACTTTTTTAGACCTTTTTAACACATTTTTTAAAGTCCAATCAAAAAAGTAGTTTTTCCAATAACATATAAAAATTATCTTTTAAGTCATTACAGTATTAAAAGTCAATAAAATTAGTTCTTTTTGGAATGTGTAAATATTATAAAAAATACATAAAATTATTTTGCAATAAAAAATGATACGTTTGTATTAAAAATTGTGCATTATTTCCCCTAAAATTGTGCATGTTAAAAACGCATTGCACATTTTTAGAGACAAATATGCACAATTTTTTGATATTTTTGTATCATGTAAAATGAGCATAGATTGATATTATTTATATACATCATAAAAATATTATGCACATTTTCAGGAACAATAATGCTTATTTTTTTGATCGTTAATTGTATCATTGGTTTTTCTAAAAATTAAAAATCTCTAAAAAATCATTAAAATCTTCAAAATCACTATGCTTAAAAAGGCCATACTGCATCCTTTTTACAATAAAAAAGATCATTTTGACCATTTTTAAACAACTTTACAATTTGCTCTCATAAAAGTTGAGGAGCAAATTACAAAACCCAAAAAACTTTTTGAGATTTTTCCGGCTTTATTTACACCTTTATTTGTGACCTTTTCCAATGAACTTTTATTGTAAAAACTACTTTTAAAGATGATACTTTTAATAGTCTTATAATCTTCAATAAAAAGAGTACTTTTTACAAAAGCATAACAGTATAACATCTTAACATCCTAGAATCATAAAATTCAAACTTAAAAATATAAACTACATATATATAATAAAAATGGAGATGATCAATATTAAATTTACATTAAATCTAGATAACCTTAATCAAAAAAAAGCATATGCTAGACACAAACTAAATATAAATAATAATAGTATTGATGTAACTTATGAATGTGGATCACTTGCATCAGATAAATTTATCAGAATAAAAAACATTAGAATTGATGGTTCTAGATGCAAGAATGTCATTTTAACTTTTTGGTCACCATCCATTTTATATCAAAATGACATATATATTGAAGATAAAACTGGTAAGAGTCTAGACATAAATATTGTTATCAAACAATTCGATTTTAGTGTTTCTAGTATAACAATTGATGACAAAGTATATTTTCCATTAAATAAACCAGATGAGTATCGAACCCAAGTCTTTCACTTATTATAAAAAATTTTTGTATATTTATAAATATCAAAATCTAAAATCCAAAATCCAATATCAATTCAATATCTAAACTGTATTGTGTTGGATGTAATAAACTTGTCCAGGTCGAAAACCGTTAAAACTAGTTGAAGAAGCACGAGTATACGCACCAAAGTTTTCAACAAAACACCAATCCCCAACAGCCATTTCGGGCAACATTGCGGATTCAGTAATTTTATCTAGTGAATCACATGTGGGTCCAAAAACGGTTGATTGATAAAGTTCTTCTTCATCCCGTTCATTAAACGGTTTAATACTTGGTTTAGCGTAATCAAACATAACTGCACTGAAACTACCATAAATACCTTCATTAATGGTGTAATGGTAATTGATTTTACCATTTTCTTTATCAATTTTCTTCTTAATACCAATAATATTAAATACCAGTGTATGTGAAGTGGTTGAAAAGAATCGTCCAGGTTCAGCAATCACATTAACTTGATCTTTAATATCGCCAAAACTGTCAGCATAACTGTCGCGAATTTCTTGGCAAATATCTTGAAAAGTAATCCCGGCTTCATTATCAAACCCAGGGAATCCTCCACCAATATCGAGCATGTATAATTTCTTACCAATAATAGTCTCACTCATATCAAATACTTTACGAGCATCTGCAATGGCCTTTTTAAAGTAGCCAGTTGAAGTACAATTGCTTCCAACATGAAATGATACACCGACCAAATTCAATTCTAGCACTTTGATCAAATTCAACATCGTTTCGATGCCTTCAATCTCACAGCCAAATTTAACACTAAATTTGCAGCGAGATGAACTATCATCGACTTTAATCCGAATAATCAATTTGGCTTTCGGATGATGAATTTTAATCTTGTGTAGTTCAGTTTCGGAATCAAATGTAAGCAAGTCAACATCATGTGATCGAGCGAATTGAATATGTGTAATTTCTTTACACGGATTTGCGTAAATGATATCAGCAGGAGGCAAACAGTCTAAAGCGGATACAATTTCGGTCTTACTAGCACAATCTGCGCCACAACCGAGCGATGTTAAAATTTTAATAATCATTGGATCAGGATTACTTTTAATCGCATAAAAAGGGCGTACAAATGGTAGCTCTTTCTTCCAAAGATAATATTGCTTAATAATTTGATTAATATCAACAACATAGAAATGATCATTAGATGATTTAATTTCTAAAAAGTATGAAATAATGTCATAAATGTCTTTATTACCATCGAACTTATAAATTTTAATATTTGCGTCATCAAGTCCGGAAACGTAGGTAACGTCAGTAAGTTCAAGTGAATAGTTAATAGATTCAATGTCTTCCATTATGATTAGAATTAGAATTAGAATTCGAATAAAATATTGATTATAAAAAGTATTTCAATTTTTTTTTAGTTCTTTTTCTAGTAAAATTGTATACTTTATAATATAAATATAAATATGAAACATATTAATTTGAATTTGGGTATTTTTAATCAGAATTTGTATTTAAATTTGGATACTTATAATGATTTAGAAAAACAATTAACAACAAAATATAACCTTATTCCAAATCAATATTATATCACAACTAGAAATAGATTAATAACAACTGACTGGAATTTCAATGATCACATAGAACAATATTATATACTCCATCCTAGAATAAATGGTGGTGATATTATGGATTTTTTAAATGCTATTCTTGGATTTTTTGAAAAAGGAGTTGTAGTTCTAGAATTAATTGTGAAAATACCAGATGTACTTGTCTGGTTTTTTGTCGACGTTTTACAATGGTTAATTAGAGATTTCTTAAATCCATTCTATATCTTAGCTGATTTAGCAAGAGGTGTTTTAGTTGTCTTACGTGTTATTATTTTAGGTGCCCTTGACATGTTATCAGGTATGTTAAAATATTTAGTTAATTTAGTCTTTGAACCAATCGTCTCTAACTTTTGGGGGTACACACCAAAACCAGAAGAACGTAATCCAAATGATTCATCACAATCAGCCAAATGCGCAGATAATAAGAGATGTATTAAACAACCTACATCACGAGTACCTTTTGCAGTCTTAATATCAACAGTAATACTTCCACCAATGGGTCTTTTTATGGAACTTGGTTTAAAAGGGTGGATGAATATTATATTATGTTCAATCTTAACATTAGTGTATTACTTCCCTGGTTTAATTTATGCTTTAATAATTCTTTATTGTTAAAATCAATATTCTAATTATCAGGTTATATATACAACACAACCGTATATTACCTAATAATTTATTTCTTTAATACTAAATAAGAATAATAAATATCATGGCCGGAGCACCAGAAGATAAATATTTAGATAGATTAACTAAAAAAAATCAAGACAAATCAGATAAAAGAAAAAGATTATTAAGTGGTACGGGACCAATTGGTAAAGGAATGGTTTATTTTATAGAAAAAATATTAATAGATCAAATATTTAAAGGTATTTATAATCAATTTATTGATATTTTAGAACAATCATTCACATATGTTCAAAATACTTTTTTCAGTGACTTTAAAGGGTTTTTAGCCGGAAAATTAAAACAAAAACGCGGAGCCTGTTTTGAATATACATTCTTTAGATATTTTATGACACTTATGTTACCACCAATGGGTATCTTTTTAGCAAGAGGTATCAGTGGGTGGTATAATATTCTTTTATGCGGTCTATTATGTTTTGTCAAATATTTCCCAGGTTTAATTTATGCATTGATTGTTATACAAAATGCACCATATTCAAAAAGATATCAAGATATGAAACGTAAAAAACTCGAAAAGTCAAAAGCTCAATATCAAACAGATAAAAGTGGTATTGAAGTATCATATACACCAGTGATATTTTTTGTATTAGCAATGATTATAACCATCATTGCAGTATATATAAGTATGCTTAGTAACCCATACCAAAGTGTTATTGGAGACCCACTTAATATGATTGCAAATACATATAATAATCATTTCGGAGGAACAAATATTAAAGGTATCATGCGTTCCGAATTAAAAGATCAAGCCATTAGCGATTTTAAAACGAAAGCCATTTCCAAATTCATGTAGACATCTAATTTTATTTTTATTTTTATTTTTTCTTGTTTCTAAATAATAGTATTAGATTTGAATACCAAATAATATGCCAACTAATAATCAATTAAATCAAAAAATAGATAATAACGAATGGACCTTTTATGATAAGTTAGTATATGGTGGTCTCGGATATGGTAATGTATGTCTTCCTACACATTTATTTGATATTATCTTAACAGTTATTTTCCACCATTTGGCTTAATTTTATCAAAAATGGACTTTCTAGACGAGTTTCCATATATTCATTGGGATACTTTAACCAGAGTCATCGAAGGAATTAATGAAATCATCAATTGTTTCTTTTTAACAATGTGTTTCTATGTTCCTGGATTAGTTTATGCATTAGATTCTCTTAAATGTTGTCCTGGAAGCGGTGTTACCACAGAAGATTGTCCAGCATAATTTCACTAACATATTTCATATCATATCTTTTTTCAAATTTTATTTAAGATAATATTGACTTATAAATCTATATAATCATGTCTACAATACAAATTTTTATACCAATCAGTCAATTAGCAATAATTGTCGGTCTAAGTAAATATGGATCATTAACTCAAATTATGATCGATTTCTGGATTAAAATAGATAAAGAAGGTTACCAACAACGTCTTCAATATCTAGAAAAACATCATAACAAATCATTAAAATTACTTTCCGAGAAAGAAAAATTAATAGCCTTGTCAAAGGAATTTGGTTTAGATGATTTAGAAAGTAAGACTAAAATGGCAATGAAAAATTCATCGAAAGATGACTTAAATAAAGATCAAAACGCTATATTTCATGAAATTAACCAAAATACACAAAATATGCAAAATACCCAAAATCTACCAATCGAAGAAATTGAATCGAAGAAAAAAATTCTTAATAAATTGGTTAGTAATGCAACTAATCGTGGATATGGTTGTTATCATGAAAACTCAGCGATAAATATATATGCCAAAATTACCAATTCTACAATTACTGATCAACAAAAGACTATTATTGCTTTAATTAAAAAAACAGAACTACACCCTGGCAAATTAGTTGAATGGTATCTAAAAGGAAAAATCGATGGTCTATCATCCACCACAGCACAAAAAACACCAATCTTGATTGAAATAAAGAACAGAACCAAGGTCTTATTTGGTCATCTAAAAGATTATGAGAAACCGCAGATCCAATCCTATTTAAAATTAACTGGTATCAAGACAGGTCATTTAGTTGAACATTTAAAATCAAATGATCTAGACGGTTCAACCAATATCATCGAAGTACTTTTCGAAGAAGATTATTGGAAAATGTTGAAACAAAAACTACAAAAGTTCATTATTTTCTTTATAGATTTTCTTAAGGATGAAACATTACAAGATCTGATTTTATTAGATGGACAATATAATGAAAAAGTCGAAACTCATTTGAGAGATCTATTACATTATAAAATCTTATTATAAATATAAAAAGTGTACATTTATAAGTTTGTGTTATAAAATGGCTATAAAACGAACTCGTAAGAAATATGTAATACAAAAAGGTCGAGGATATGGGAATGCTTTAAAAGTCGGTTTTAGTAAAATAAAACTCAATCCTTTTGCTAAAACTTATAGAACAGAAACAGGTAAATATATAACTAAAAATTTTAGTCAAAAAGGTAAGGTTTATCCATGGAATTTCTGGAGAACAAGATCAAGTAGTAATATGTCAAACAGATTAACATATATTAATGAAAGAGTCGGAGGTAAATTGCAAAAACTCAATAAATATGAAGCACGATTAGTTACAAAAGAAATTCATTTACAAAATAGAATTGAAGGATTGAGTAAAAAAGCGGCTAGGTATCAAAAATCTAATCCTCTAAAATTTGACCAAAAAATGGCTAAAATATCAAAAGCAAAAGAGAAATTTGAAATTCATGCTGAAAGAATGAGAACAAAGATGTTAATCGCCAAAAAGAAAATGGAATTAATATCTAAAAAATACAAAAGAGAAACTAACAAATTACAAGGTTTATTAGATAAAAAAATCAGAAAATCTCAAAAAAGATTAACAAGTGGTGCTACATCATCATGTACTAAAAAATATCCATTCGACACATCTAGGTGTTTAAATGCTGTTAGAAAATGTAATACCCATGGTGTTGATTTGATCGAATTTACACGTTGTTTGGCAGGTTACGATTTTAAAGATATTAATCAAAATGAACTTAATAGAAATATGATTGCAAATGCAAAATCACATTGGTTTAGAAGATTTAAAAGAGCCAGACATTTAAGAGAGATTAGAAGAATTAGTGAAGGTAGAGGTAGAATTTTACAAAACACAAAAGATAAGACTGTTGAAAGACTAAAATATGTTGAAAAGAGATCAAAAGAAAGTGCGGATAATATAATCAGACGTTCTACAAATAGAATAGATACACAAGTTGAAAAAATCAAGGCAAGATTTAATATAAAACCACCAGGTGAACAAAAGACTGCCGTATCATCTATTATAAATTCCCCACCGCCATATACACGAGTGGCACAAAATCCTGGAGCAGCAACAAAGTCTATACAAAAAGCAGAAGTAGAACCTCAACAACTTACTTTCGTAAAAGGGTCAGCAGTATCTTCATCACAAGCAGTAGAAGCAGAAATGCAAACTGCAAATTTACAAAATCCACCATTGGCACCCCTTGATATTAAGAATGAATATGATATTGAATCAAATACTCAATATGTAGAATTGTATAGCACACCACCGAAAACTTCTGTAGCTCAAAATTCACATGTAGAATTGTATTCACGCCCTGAAGATGACGGGTATATTGATTCAGAAAGTTTATATCAGAAAGGTTTAAGAAATGCAGGTTTTGAATAATTACATCAAAATTCAATTCATTTTTTTAATTATCCAATATGCTGCAATGAATATAGCAGCAAACATATTTAACCAACTAATATAATAAGACATAAATCCGTCTTCCTTCACATCTTCTTCTTCTTTTTCTCCTCCTCCAACTATCTTTTCCTCTTTATATTTATTACCACCTCTATTTTTAATCGCTTTAATTGGTACAATCGCAGATTCTTCATCTGGATTTTCAAATTTTTCTAATAAAGGATATATAATTTTGGTATCTTGATCATTACGATTACGAGATTTCTTTTTATTATTTCCATCATCACCACCTCCGGTCATTCCTTCCATATTATTAATCATTTCTTTCCAAACAATTCTAGTGAATCCACCCTTTGGAACATGGATACCAACAATTCCTAATTCAGAGGTATGTTGTATATTATTAAGATCATCATCAAAGAATAGTATTCTAGAATACTTTATTTCCAAATTTCTAGCCAATTCAATAAATAATTCATTTTTATCAGCATGTTGTCTAATATTTCTAGCATATCTTTGATTACCACATAATGGTGTCATAATATTATGTCGATCAAAAATAGTAGAGTCATCGAAGAGTCTGTCTAGGTAGGCCTTAATGACATTATAAGTTCCAAAACTAACAATTGCAACTTTCTTTTTTTTACTAATTAAATAATTGATCAAATCTCTAAAAAAAATAGGATCTGCAAAATGGTCACTTAATTTTCGCCATCCCATTGCTTCAACTTGACTAGCAGTTATTTCACTAGCATAAGCGTGTATTTTTAAGACTGTTAAATCAAAATCAAAAGCAAAGAGGTCAAATTTTTTAATTAAACCATCGTAATTTGAATATATAATTTGTGTGGAATCCATCTTTATAAACTTTTTAGAAAAAAGTTTTACCAAAAAAACACAAAAAACACTTTTTAGAAAAAAGTGTGATCAAAAACACTTTTTAGAAAAAAGTGTGGACAAAAAACAAACTTTTTGGGAAAAAGTTTTAACAAAAACATACAAAAACACAAAAAAGTATCTAAAAATTATATTATTATCTCAAAGTTTATATATTCCTTTCATTTCCTAAGTATATTAACATGTCTTTTTAGAGTAGTAAGGGTGGACTAGAGATTAGGTCATCCTGAAGGGATCATCAAATGTTTGCTAAATCTATATAATATCCTCGCGTAGCGGAGAAAAGATATATCAACGAAGCAATAATTTGATAGACATATATGTTTACTGATCTATCGGAAATATTCGCGAATATTACCAAATTATTTGGTTGGAATGCGCTATGTATTCCGTATCTCAGTCTAAAATCCATTATGCCTGCCGGCGGCTTCAGCTTCGACTTTTGGGGGTAGTAATGTCCAATAGGAAAGTAACCTTTTGGATTCTTAAAAGATTGAGAAAACTATAAAAAATAATTAAGGTTTCTGGTTTTTTTTGTTAAAACTTTTTTTCTAAAAAAGTTTAAATGATGTAATTCAGGTTTAAAGATGACGATGATGCTTCAAGACTCGAAGTAATACTTTCATCATCTGAAAAATAAGCATTCATAAGAGCAGGATCATCAATTTCTTCAAATTCTTCAATCTCATCAGTCTCTTCAATAATATCTTCATTCTTCTTTTTAAAAATGTAAAGATTAAATCGAGAAGTATGTGACTTAAGATTCGAAATTATATTGATTAAACAATTTAGATTGATGAAATCTAATGAATGTGTATCAATATTTTTTAAAAAGTCAATAATTTTGTATTGTTTTTCATCATTAAGTCCTGTAATTAGAAACAAACCGAAAAAACATCCACTAAAAATAGGTAGATATTCAATAGTTTGAAGAGTTACACCAACCATGTAAGAAATAATAAATCGATCTAAACAAAGGTAGTATTCAAATTTAATTACTGAAAAATTATAGAAAGTAATTAAACCAGTAAAAAGGAAATTAGTGAAATTGTAATAATTATAACCAATAATGAATCCCATCATTGGGAGTAAAAGATAATTAAAATTTTGAATGCAAATCATCCTATATAATATATGCAAATTGATCTTATTTTAAAATATTTCAATTTTATTTATTGTCTTCTCACTTACGACGTGATTTGGATTTGGATTGTGATTTAGATTTGGATTTAGATTTAGATTTAGTTTTAGTATTTTTCTTCTGTGATTTTGATTTGTTGTTTTTGTTTTGTGATTTCGATTTAACGATTTTCTTTTGTGATTTTTTACTACCACCATTTTGAACATCATAAACTTGGAATTTATTGTAATATGTTGGTGAATCGCAATCAGAATAACTGACTCTAGCCATTTGTCCACCCATAACATCTTTTTGATCAAAGGTAAAACCTCCACCGTTTTGTTTTTTCATATTTAGTATTTAACATTATTATAAGAAAAAAATTGATTTTTGATTTTTTTGATTATCGTTTAATATTTAATTAAATGCCTAAATCTAAACAAACCAAGGTTAAAGATAAACTTAAAGATGAAGATGGTGATAAAAACAAAGATGATGAAAGTGATCAAGGAATTGAAGAAGATAATGATGATAAAATTGTAGAGATTAATCATCTTCTTTACAAAGGTATTAAAGATGCATTTGATCTAGAATTAAAAAAAATTTTCAGAAATGTTGCAAGAAAATATGGTGATGAATACTTCTTTAACCAAGAGGATTTGATAAATTTTTATAACCAATTTAATATAGAATTTATGTATAAATCATCCCAAAATGTTGAGCATGTCCCAGAGAAACCATCCAAAACACCAAACGTATCAGAGGAAAGATGCTTGGCTAGAGTATGGGCAGGAGGTCATATGATTCGTGATGGTAAAACTGAACAATATGGTGATCAATGTCAAAGAAAAAAAATAGCAGATAAACTCTTTTGCAAACAACATCTAGAACATTTAGTTCATGGACGTTTTGACGAAGAACCCTCTAAAATAGTAAAAGGTTTCTTTATAAAACACAATGATAAATCATATAATGTATTATGATAGTTTACATAAGGAATTAGCACTAAATTCTCTAAATTTAGAT
>Ga0164292_10002400_pt1 | contig 15277 bp, 13 predicted proteins | sample GEODES117metaG_FD_111486 | JGI IMG/M metagenome (GOLD analysis project Ga0164292, IMG submission 111486) | Eutrophic lake water microbial communities from Lake Mendota, Wisconsin, USA - GEODES117 metaG | ecosystem: Environmental > Aquatic > Freshwater > Lake | place: USA: Lake Mendota... | reverse complement strand
GAGATAAGAGATGAGAGATAAGAGATATGAGATATGAGATGAGAGATAAGAGATAAGAGATAAGAGATATGAGATATGAGATACATTGGTAGATGTATGAATAACCAATAACTAATAACCCAGTAACTTAATAACTGCCGCGTCGAGTGGCGACACGTCCTGCGTAAAAAATCCTTGGAGAACTCCTTTTTCGTCAATAATATACTTGCTAAAGTTCCAAGTGGGCTGGTATTTACTCCAACCATTTTCAGCAGGGTCGGAGAGCCATTTAAATACTTGATTTTGCTGAGCAGATTTAACAACACTGCTTTTCTGCATTAATTGAAATGTTACTCCATAATTCACTTGGCAAAATGCTGCGATATCAGTATCCGATTTTTTTTCTTGCTCTTTAAAATCATTGGCAGGGAAACCCAGCACTATTAATTGATTGCCATATTTTTTATGCAATTGTTCTAATTGTTCGTATTGCCCTGTATAGCCGCAATCACTTGCAGTATTTACAATGAGTACTTTTTTCCCTTTGAGCGTTTCAAAATAAAGCGTATCCCCATTATTCTTAACTGCCGATAAGTTATAAAACGAATTAGTTGGCTGCACTGTTTCTGTGTTGAGTTTTATTGCTTTATTGTTGCCTACAATTTTTCCTTTCAACATAATCAATGGATAAATTGCTTTTAAGATTGATTGTCTCCAAGTCATGTTTTTTTGTTTTACAAATACAATTGCAATAATTAGTAAAGCGAATAATATAAAAATGAATTTTTTCATAAGGTAGTTGCCATTGATCGTAGTTACCCCACCATCCACTTCAATAATTTCAGTTTGCCGTTGAATGGCGGATATTTTAATGCAGGATCAAACCAAGTAGGAGATTTCATCACCGATTTTTTATGACTAAAAGTATCAAAACTGTATTTTCCATGATAAGCACCTGTGCCACTGAAACCCCTTCCCCCAAAGGGAAGATGCGGATTCATTAAATGAACACTAGCTGCATTCACACAAACACCACCTGCAGGTATTGCTTCGATCCAAGCCTTTTCTTTTTCACTAGAAGAAGTAAAAATATAAAATGCCAATGGATTGGGATTGTGGGCAATAATGGCTTTGGCTTCTTCCATAGTATTGAAAGTTAGTATTGGAAGAATAGGACCAAAAATTTCTTCTTTCATAATTTTTGAATCAACATTCACTCCATCTAATATGGTAGGCTCAATAAATAAATTAGCTGCATCATATTTACCACCATAAACAATTGTTCCGTCTGATAAATAACTAATAATTCTGTTGAATTGTTTTTCATTGATGATTCTTCCGTATCCATCTGTATTTGCAGGGTCGGTTCCATACATTGCTGGGATAGCTTTTTTTAACTCTGTGATCAAAGCTGTTTTTTTACTTTCATGCACCAATACATAATCTGGAGCTACGCACATCTGACCAGCATTGGAATATTTGGGCATGGCAATTCTTTTTGCAGCTACCGATATATTGGCATCGGCTTCTACTACACAGGGGCTCTTACCTCCAAGCTCTAAAGTCACAGGCGTTAATTTATCGGCAGCCATTTTATAAATGATCTTTCCTACAGAAGTACTGCCAGTATAAAAAACATGATCAAAACTAAAATGATCCATCATCTCCGGAATAACTGTTGCCCCATCACCAGTAACATACAAAACTTGTTCAGGAGTAAAACATGCTTCTACAATTTTTTGCATAATAGCTGCAGTTGCTGGTGCAAATTCACTCGGTTTTAATACTACACAATTACCAGCTGCAATCGCTCCCATTAAAGGAGTGAATAATAATTGAAATGGATAATTCCAAGGCCCTATCACCAAAACAACACCTAGCGGTTCTTGAACAATTTTACTGCTTGATGGAAGATTTAATAGATTGGTTGGCACCGCTTGAGGCTCCATCCAATTTTTTAAATTAGACAAACTATCTTTTAGTTCGGTCATAAAAAATCCATTCTCGGTAACCCAGCTCTCCTCTTTACTCTTTTTTAAATCGTTATACAATGCATCATAAATTGCTTGCTCATTTTCTTCAACTGCTTTTTTTAAAGTAAGTAGTTGATTTTTTCTATACGCATATGGCTTTGTAACGCCTGAATTAAAATATTGGCGCATAGATTGAAGTTGTTCTAACAAGGTACTCATATTGTATACTATTTAGCCAATGAAGTTAGCAAAATAAAACTGATGGAAAGCCCATTTGGCAATTGAGATATGCAAGAATGTCTACCATTATGAGCTTTCTAATAAGCACAGGGCTTAATGCACAACCGTGCCACTGATTTCTAATAGCTACCGTTAATAGTAGTTCTTTCCGTCAACTGTCGGTATACACCGTTCCACAACTCAATTCTTTGCTTTAATGAATGGACAACTGATTCTTCTGCTTCTTTCCAATAATCTTCATTGTCTTTACAAAGGCTGGATGTCATTTGTATAGCTAGATGACTATGGTGGTCTCCATCAACTTCAATATGCCTTTCGATATAGTATTTAAAAATAGAAATATCATCAGGAAATTTTTTGTGCATTTCATTGATTATAGAAATAAACATACCCGGAATTAGGTCTTCGCGTCCAAAAGTGAAAACAGCTGATTGTAAATAATCTTTACCGCTTTCAATAACTTTGAAAGTAAAATCAACAAAATCGATTGCTTCTTTAGGAGTTTCAGAAGACGAATAAGCAAGGTTAAAATTGCCCGTATTTTTTAAAATATCTGTAAAAACCTCAATTTTAGTGGCATCTGCGCCACATTGTTTCATTGCATCTAAATATAATTCAAAATGACTTTTTCGGATGCCATTTAGGTCTACGTCTGATTCTTCACCCACAACAATTTCGTTAATAAGATATCTTGTGTCTGCGGTTCCTTTGGGAAACCAAGGAACTGATGTACAGGTTAAGTTTTTTTGCAATGTTTTTAATAAAGACATAAAATCCCAAACAGCGTATACATGGTATTGCATAAAAACCTTTAAGTCTTCTATGTCTTTAATTGCTGAATAAACTTTATGGTTAATAATCTCTTGTCTTAAGGGTTCAATTGCCTTTTTAATTTTTTCAATTTGCGTTACCATTATTATCCTTTTAATTATTACGATAACACTTTAAATTAACTAATGTTTAAATTTCAATGCTTTCAATTGAAACTATTTGTGAAGATCATCAGCAAACAAACAGAAGGGAATCTATTTGTTGCTCTTCCATAAAGTCGAACAGATATTACCCGCTGGCTATTGTTGATTTATGAGTCAATTTATTTTTTTACTGCTTCTGTGGAATATAGGGGTCCGGTGTTCCCATTGGTATTACTGGGAATTTGACTAAACTTTGGTTAAACTCTCCAACCATTTTTAAAATAGGATGTACAACCCATGAATCAGGTGTTGGTTTTTCTTCGCGAGGGTCAGTAAATAAGTTAAATATCACTGGAATAGGATTTTTTACAGGAGGATCAAACATATCATTCTGTCTGTAAAAATGCATTTTCCAATTTTGCCATTTTACAGCCATCAAGATATTGCTGCACCATATCGGAAAACCTTCCCTATTTGATTGATTATTCTTGCCTAAAAAGAAATCTGATTGGTCTTTGCTATCAAAGGGACGGTCAATTGGAATTTTTGCACTTCCGAATGAAGTGAGTGTTGCAAACATATCTACACCATGAACAATTTCATTACTTACAACATTGGATTTTATTTTTCCTGGCCAACGCATAATAAAAGGTACCCGTATACCTCCTTCTAATGCTGTGAAATATTGTCCACGCCATGGCCCGGCCCAACCATCCCATGGCTTGAAGTATTCAGGGCCATTATCGCTTGTGAAAACGAAAATGGTATTTTCTTTAACACCAGCTTTATCAATTGCATCTATAATTCTACCCACATTATAATCCATTTCTGTAAGCATATCAGCCCAGTCGCCATTTCCTGTTTTACCACTAAAAGAAGGGTTAGGAATAGATGGAAGATGAGGTTGAGTAAGAGAAATATAAGTAAAGAATGGCTTACCCAATTTGGATTGTTTTTCAATAAATGAAACAGAACGTTGTGTAATTTCAGCATCGATAAGTCTACGCTGTTCTACGTTATAGTCTTTAAGTTCGCGGCTTTTTTCTCCTTTTTTCCCCTCCATTATTTTTTCTAAGGGAACTATATTGGGGGAGTATCCTACAGATGTTGACCAAAGCGCCTCATCAGTAGTGCGTGGTATTCCATACCACTCATCAAAACCTTGGTCATTAGGAAGTCTTCCGTCGTGACTACCGAGATGCCACTTTCCATAATATCCAGTTGCATAACCTGCATCTGACAATGCTTCACCAATTGTGATTTCCCATTGAGTCAATCCATCTGGAACTCCACCAAAAGGAACAGCATAAGTACCCGAACGTATGGCAAAACGGCCAGTCATTAAACTAGAGCGACTTGGCGTGCATTGGGTTTCCATATTCATATTTGTTAAACGAATGCCTTCTGTTGCCAGTTTGTCAATGCGTGGTGTTGGCGCACCGCGTGTAGCACCACCACCATAGCAACCAATTTCACCGTAGCCGAGATTATCGGCAAGAATGAAAACAATATTTGGTTTCTTTTGCTGCGCATTTGTAAAATAGCATACTGTAACAAGCAAAAACAATGTAAGTTGGAATCTGATATTCATATTTGTTTATTTTATTATTAATTATTGGTTTTTCAGGCTAAACAAAGATAATGGGCAAAGATAGAAGTTCAAATAGTGTAGAGTACATGTGATAGCATTTAAATTATTTTTGCATTAATTCTTTACAGGCATTCTTCTTGATATTATTTTTTCTATCTCTACTGCAAAAAACACCAATGAAGAAGCAGCACCTACTAAAATAAATTCATTTAGCGTTAATGCTTCTGTTTTAAAAATGGGTTGTAAAAATGACATATAGGTGATGGCAAATTGCAGCAATAGAGCTAATAAAACGGCACCTATTAGCTGCTTATTGGAGAATATTCCTATACTAAATAATGATTGATTTTCTGAACGAATAGCCATAACATGACCGAGTTGGCTCAAGCATAAAACATTAAAAACAATTGTTTGCCAATGCAGTCCGTGGTTAATAGCCCATCCCTGCAGCGACAAGGTAATACCTGCAATAAACATACCTACCCATATCATGTGCAATCCCCTGCCATTGGCAAACACACTTTGTTGCGGTGGCCGGGGTGGCCGGCTCATAATATCTTTTTCTGCTTTCTCATAAGATAATGCAATGGCAGGCAAACCATCTGAAACTAAGTTTATCCACAAAATATGTATGGGTAAAAGAGCAACAGGTAAGCCAATGACGGGGCCGAGTAATAAGGTCCATAACTCGCCAGAGTTGGTGGTCATCATGTATTTGATAAACTTCAGGATGTTATCATAAATTCTTCTTCCTTCCTTTACTGCTTTTACAATGGTAGAAAAATTATCATCCAGTAAAATCATGTGAGCTGCTTCTTTAGAAACATCTGTGCCGGTTATTCCCATTGCGATACCAATATTGGCTCTTTTTAAAGATGGAGCATCGTTCACACCATCTCCGGTCATAGCTACATAATGGCCTTTCTGTTGCAGCGTTTTTACAATTTTCAATTTTTGTTCGGGCGATACACGGGCATATACTTTTATATTTTCTACTTTTCTTAAGAAACTTTCATCATCTAATGAGGCCAGTTCCTGTCCGGTGATTACGAAATCCTTTTCGCTATTTAAAATTCCAATACGTTGTGCAATGGCCTTTGCTGTAAGCGGATGGTCACCTGTTATCATTACTGGTACAATACCTGCTGTTTTGCATTGAGCCACTGCTTCAGATACTTCTTCCCGTGGGGGGTCTATAATACTGATCAACCCTAGAAAATGCAAACCGGTTTCATGGATTGTAAGCTCTGGGGTTTCGGGTAAAGAATCCCAATAGCGAAAACCAAAACCCAGTACCCGCTGACCTTTAGATGCCATAAAATCTACTTGTTTTTGCAGTAAAGGCAGATCCACATCTACACATCGTAACAGTAAAATATCGGGTGCTCCTTTGGTAAAGGAAATGATTTTATTTTCATGTTCATGAAAAGTCGTCATCAATTTCCTGTCAGAATCAAAAGCAATTTCAGCTACCCGTTTCCATGCATTAGGTTGAATATTTTGTTCTCTTGCCACTTCCATTAAAGCAATTTCTGTACTGTCACCTTTTAAATTTTTCTCATTGTCTTCAACAGCGTCATTGTTTAAGGCAATTGCATGTAACAATAAAATAACGGGTTCGGCTTCCTTAATAGTTGATAACTGATTTCGTTCATGGAACTGCCCGTTTACAAACAGCTCTTCCACATGCATTTTGTTTTTTGTTAAGGTGCCTGTTTTATCTGTGCAGATATATGTTACAGAGCCGAGTGTTTCTACTGCCGGTAATTTTCTGATAAGGCTGTTGAATTTAATCATTCTCCTTGCAGCCAATGCCAGGGATATAGTGATAACGGCAGGTAAGGCTTCTGGAATAGCAGCAACAGCTAGTGAAATACTGGTGAGTATCATCTTAGAAATATCCTCACCTCTTAACCAACCGGCAATAAAAAACAGAATGCATAACAGCAACACCATTACTGAAAGTTTTTTTCCAAATGATATCATGCGCTGTTGTAATGGTGTAAGCGTTTCATCTTCCTGCAACATTTTGGCAATACGACCTAACTCTGTTTGCATCCCTGTAGCAATTACTACGCCTGTACCCCTGCCATAAGTTACAAACGTACCTTTAAAGGCCATATTCTTTTTATCGCCAATTGACAAATCTTCTGTTTTCAGTGAATCAATAATTTTATCTACTGCGTTCGATTCACCGGTTAATGCGGCTTCTTCAATTTTTAAATTTTTCGATTCAATAATCCGTAAATCTGAGGGCACTGCATTTCCAGCTTCTAACATCACAATATCGCCAGGCACTAATGCAGTAGCAGGCAGGTCTATAACGTTTCCATCACGCAGCACTCTGGCTTGTGTAATAGCCATTTGCTTTAAAGCCTGCATTGCTTTTTCTGCACGGTATTCCTGAAAGAAACCCAGGAAGGCATTTAATAAAACAATGATGAGGATAACAACGCTGTCAGTAAAGTCGCCAACAATTCCTGCTATAACAGCGGCGGCCAGCAAAATCAAAATCATCACATCTTTAAATTGCGCCAGCAGCATAAGGCCTATACTTTTCTTTTTACCTTCCTGTAATTCGTTGGGTCCATATTGCAATAATTTTTCTTCTGATTCAATAGTAGATAACCCTTGTTGCTTCGTACCCAGTAATTCAAAAGTTTCAGGTATGTTTAATTTATGCCAGTGCATCAATACAGTTTTTTATTATTTATTTTGAAGCTTATTGAAAACCAATAAAGGTACTTTTGCCTGAAAAGACAATTCCTCTGCTTTGCTCGAAAGGAAAAGTTTCTGAAAGAAAGTTCTTTGCTGATTTGTAAACATTGTTACAACGGATGGCTTTCTTATCCTGATTTGATTTTGTAGATTTTGAATTAGCGATTGAACGGCATCATTTTTTTCAAAATGTATCTTTAGGCCATATTTATATTGTTTTTTAAATGCGGATTCGATGGTTTTTTCATCAAAAGTAATTTCATCCGGCCAAGTAAAGTGCAATACTTCAATAGTAGCTTTAAGTGGCAGTGCAAAATCAACAACCCTATTTATTTCTTCTGAATAATTACGAAAATCTGCTGCGTACAATACATTTTTTATATCAGCAACTTTATATTTTTTGGGAACAGCAAGTACTGGCACCGCTGATTTTGTAATCAAGTTACCGGTATTGGTGCCAAATATTTTTTTAAATTTTCCTGCTCCCCGTGTGCTGATGCAGATATAATCAATATACTTGTTTTTCTTGCAATAATCCAGAATCGTAATATCAGCACTTATCCCATGAATAATTACAAAAGAATGTTTGCCAGGCTTTAGGTTCATATCACTGTATATAGCAGCTATAAATTGCTTAAATTTTATACTGCAATTTTTTTCTTCCTGTACTGCATATTTTTCGAAGTACGAATCACTCCATATAGTTGGTCTCAATATATGGAGCACATGTATGAAGACCAATTCTACTTTTTGCTGAGCAGCCCATTGAATAGCAAAACGAATCCCACTTTTAGAATTACCTGAAAAATCAGTTGGAGCAAGTATTTTTTTCATAATAGAAGATTTTTAGTTTATAAATCTCCGTTATTGCTCAGTTATAAAAAATGAGAATTATCAGTTATGGATATGATTGGAATTAGGTTAATAGTCATTCCGGTCTACTTACCAAAAGATAAATAGCCTATGGCCGAAGCCCGAATTGAGCAAAGCCTTATGTTAGTGGTAGTTTTATTCCGAAATGCGGTTCTTCAAGTCCATTCTGGAATGCAGCACTCTGACTATCTCAATAGTAGTTGGGTTAATTTTTCGAAAAAAGATTACGTGTTGTGTAGCTCGATATCCAATTAGATAATCTGTCACATCAGAATAAGTTCTACCAAGTTTTGGATTGTCGGAAAGATTTTGGAAACAATCAAATAAGTAATTGTAATATTTGTCAGCTTGCTCTTCCGACCAAACTTCAAAAGTATAATCCCATATGTTTGCTAAATCTTCAACAGCTTTATTTGTCAGTTGAAATTTAGCCATTATTTTTCTTTCGATTTTTTAAAAATATCAAATGTTTTTTTGGATTAAAGTCTTTTGCAACACCACTATCGATGCCATCTTTAATTGCCTTGCGCAATACGAGTAGTTTGTCCTCTTCCTCTTCAAGTAATCGAAGTCCTGCTCTAATTACTTCACTTGCATTTTTAAACCTCCCTTCTATGACTCTCTTATCAACAAATGTTTCAAAGTGGTCGCCGAGTGAGACTGATGTGTTCCTTCCCATTAGAATTTATTTGCCATAAAGTTACCAATATTTGGTAATTATCCAAAAAATGGGTGAGTTTTTCAAAAATCCCAGCTAACGGCCGGGGCTTTGCGTTCGGGCGGGAAATCGAAGCACAAAAGTTGATATTATTACTAAAGTTCAATTGAAAAACTGCTGTTGAATTTTGCACTTCAGCCCGCCTGACGCAAAACCCTTGTTGGCAGTAGTTTTATTCTGTCCAAAATTTTCCAATTGAATATGTTTTTGCTTGCCCAATAATAATCACTCGGTCTCCTTTGTCTTCACAATATAGTTTTCCCATTCGTTCCGAAACTTGTTGCCCATAAAGTACTTTTTTATCAAGTCTTTTTGACCAAAATGGGACTAGAGAACAATGAGCAGAACCTGTTACAGGATCTTCTAAAATGGATGCTTGCGGTGTAAAAAAACGAGAAACGAAATCACAATCATCTCCAATTGCTGTTACAATTACTCCGCCTGGATCAAGGTTGATTTGGTCAAATAATTGTCGGTCAATTTGAATGTTTCTGATTGCTGTTTCGTTTTCATAAACCAAAACATAGTCTCTTGATTTCAAAATCTCCTTCGGTTGCATATTTAAAGATTTTGAAATGGTGTCGGGTAACCTATCTGCAATAGGCATTCTTGACGGGAAGTCCATTTTATAAAGTCCATCTTCAACTTTAACAATTAAGTCGCCACTTAATGTTTCGAAAACAATTTCATCTTTTTTGTAATCTAAAATTGTCTTTAAGCAATGTGCTGTTGCAAGTGTGGCGTGACCACACAAATCCATTTCAATTTCTGGCGTAAACCATCGCAAATGGATTTTTTCTCCTTTGTCAACAAAAAAAGCGGTTTCTGCAACGGCATTTTCTTTAGTTATTTTCAACAAAATGTCGTCTGATAACCAATTGTCAAGAGGCACCACACAAGCAGGATTTCCACCAAAAAGGGTATCTGTAAATGCGTCAATTTGGTAAAGTTTTAATTCCATTTCTTTTTTGTTTTTTAATAAACAGCATATAGTCAATTTATATTTTGAAAAGACTATATGCTGTAATTTTAGTTAATTAGGCATCCACAAGGATCACTTGACCTGTAATAAATCCATCAACCGAACGCTCAAACGCTTTACCCACCAATGTACTTGGTACGGGTTGAAATCCTGGCATCATATCGCCATATACATCCCAAGCTTCTGCTAAAACTGTTGGATTTACTGAATTTACACGAATACCTCTTGGCATTTCGAAGGCTACACATTTTACAAAGGTATCAATGGCACCACTTGTAGTTGCATCTGCAATAGCAAAAGGAATAGGCTTTAAATTTAGTATACCTGTAATAAGCGTAAAGGAACCTTTATCAGCAATGTATTCCTGACCTATTCTAACAATATTGATTTGCCCCATCATTTTACTCATTACTGTAGTCATCCATTGCGCTTCAGTCATTTCCTCGAAGGTTGCATATTCACATACGCCAACTGTATTCACAACTGCATCAAAGTGACCAACCTCCTTGAATAATTTTCTCAAAGATTCTTCACTGGTAATGTCAACTTGGTAGTCGCAACCGTCTTTTGAACGACCAGCTGTAATCACTTTGTGTTTTCCTAAACCTGTAAGTGCTGCTTTTCCCATTTTCCCATTAGCACCTATTAAAATTACTGTTTTCATATATTTAATTATTTTTAATTTGAAGTGCAAAATTACACTCCTGCCATACTATTCACGTAGGACATTTGTCTAATAATTAAATTGATGCTCTTATTCTACTTAAATGTCTTTGAGTAATTCCAAGATAGGAAGATATGTAGTGAAGTGGAATTTGTTGTACAAATTGTGGATTGCTGTGTATCAAATCTACATATCGTTTTTGGGCGTTGGATTTTTGATGATTAAATATCCATTTTTCGAGTTCAACATATTCTTTTTCAGCAATTATTTTTAAAAAATTCAACCATTTATTGTTTGATTTTGCAAGGTTTTCTAATGTGTTTTTTGAAATTGAAATAATTTCAGAATCGGTTAAAGCTTGTAAATTTTCTTCTGATTTATTCTGTGTAATAAATGAAGAATAAGCCACTAATAACGTATTGGGAAAGGTAAAACAATAGGTTATTTCTTCGTCATTATTAGAATAATAGAACGAACGGAAAATGCCAAAATTCACAAAGGAAAGTGTGGTACAGATTTCATCTTGTTTAATGAAAAAATCTCCTTTTTTTATGGTAGAAATAGTGGCTAAACTTATAAATTCATTTATTTCGCTGTCTGTAAATAAATTATATTGTTTTAAGTAGTCAACTATTGATTTTTTTTCGAACATTTATTTTAATCGTCGTTTTTTGTTAAAATTACTGCCAACGTCCCAGGCTTTGCGCAGTTTGGATAATCTGTGATCCAACAGCTGGCTTGGCCATCCCGCAAGGCGGGAACGCGATTAGCTAAAGCCAAATTACTGAAGTTGATTAGCAATACCAAAAGTTGAAGGGCCAAAGGTAGAAGCCCAAATTGCGCAAAGCCTATTGTTGCCTGTAGTGCCAATTTCAGTTAGACAAAAATGGCTTCTGTTTTGCAATGCGGAACTCTTTTTGATCTTCGCCTCTTTTGACTTTAAGCAATATCTCTTTCTCAGTTTTTAAAATATTATTTACATTGAAATATCTGTCACAAATTGAAAAATCACTTAATTCTTTATTATTTATACTAATAATTTCATCATTTAATGCTAATCCTGAATTTTGTGCATTTAAATTATTGAAAATTTTACTAACATAGATTTTGTTACTATCCAAGTTTATGTTAAAGCCAAATGTTTCATAACTATTTATAACGTCAGCATAAGGCGTCAGAATTAATTCTTTGTCTTTAAAGTTAAGTGTTACAATAAAATATTTTGCCAATTCTGAACCTAGCACATTGTAGTTATTTGATTTAGAATAGTAAGCAACTTTATTTTTCAGTTCAGACTTTCCAATGGTAAGATTTTCTAGTAAAGTAACATAGGTATTCTCCCGTACAACTCCGTTAGCACTTATTACTCCTTCGCCCTCTATTGTCAATACATTGGTTGATTTTAATGAAGAAGCTGTTTTTTCAGTTAATGATAATAGTTCTCCATTACCAAAATCTAACATAAATTTTTCTTGCTTTCCATTAATCATTATTTTCAAAAAAGGATTTAGCGTTTTATCAAGTTCAATTTTTATTTTTTCACTATTGTCAAGGTTAGGCATATTTGCAATATTGTCTGATACCCTAATAACAGATTTTTTGTAATCAATCTGCCATACTGCTTCTCCAATAACACTTTTACCTATTAAACCTCCATTTGTGTAGCAATTTATAACTGGTGAAGATGAAAAATCAAAATTAAAAACACCGACGTTTTCAAATTGTGCTTTGCCAATTTGCAGCAAAGGAATTTTTGAAAGTTTAATTTTTGATTTTATCTTATTAGAACTTCCGACCTCCACTTCCATAAGTGATGGAAGTTTTGCACTTTCCATAATTTTAGAAGTTACAGTATTATAACCACCAGTGTCAAAAATGTACTCGTACGTATTGTTGTCGATTTTTATTTGAATCGTGAAATATCCCAACTTATCAGTAAAGTGAATTTCGTCGTAGAAGTTTTTAGTGACTAATTTTGCTGAATTGGCAATAGATAGTTGCTCTTTAGGACTTTGTGCAAAAAGAAAAGATTTTGTAAAAAATAGGATGAAAATAATTCTAAATGATTTATTTCTCATTTTTGAAAGATTATATCTTTAGGCATTACAGGCAACGTCCGGGGCTTTGCGCAGTTTGGATATTCTGTGATCCTACTGCTGGCTTGGTCATCCCGAAAGGCGGGAACGCGATTAGCTAAAGCCAAATTACTACAGTTGATTAGCAATACCAAAAGATGAATGGCCTTTGATGAAAGCCCAAATTGCGCAAAGCCTTATGTTAGCGGCATATGTTATTTTAAGGAATCAGTCATTTTACCAGAAGCTTCCAATTCCTCAATCGTTTTCTTTGCATTTGCCAAACGAATGGCTTTGTTTTTCTCTACCAATTTGTTAATTGACCAGTGCTCTAACTTATGGTGCAAAGGCACTATTAAAGAAGCAATTGCAACCAATGCCAGCAACATTAAAGCAGGGGAATGATTGGTAACTTTTTCTAAAAAGGGATGGATGAGTAAATTGATAAATTCAAACACCATCAATAGCACTACTATACTTAAAAACTCCACTACTTTATGGCTTACAAGAATGCTTCTACTGAGTAACAAAAACAAAATGATAATGGTTAGAATACCAATAGCTGTAATAGCCATTTGGATATTGTGGCTGCGCTCTTCTTTTTGCCTTTGTAATTCAGATTGTTGTTGCTGTTCTTTTAAATTTTGCTCAAAAGTTAAGCTTTCAATAGAGGAAGATTTATCTCTATTGTATAAACTATCATTTGTTGTGATGTACATACTTTGATAGTAATAAGCACTATCTATCTGAACTTTGTTTTGAAATAATTCCGACAGTAATTTAGACACATCTCTCTTCCCTTTTAAATAGGTGATTTTTTCAGATACTTGTAATGCTTTCTTAGCATGATAAATAGCAGAGTCTAAATTATTAAAGCTTTTGAAACAATTTGCCAGCCCTAAGTAAGAATTAACTATGGACCTATTTCCCAAAAAACCATTTCGTTCAAGCAATGATTTATTAAGAGAAGTCTGATAATAAGCTTTGGCAATAGCGTAATTACCATACTTGTACTGGATGTTACCTAAATTGTTTTCAATGGCAGGCGATGATGACCCCCGTCTATTAATGCTAAGTGCATATGCCTGCTGTTCAAAATAAAGGGCTGAATCTAGTTGATTAAGTTGGCAGTAAGCGTACCCTAAATTCATAGCTGCATAATCTAAGTGCATTTGACTTCTACATTCCATCGCAATTTTATAAGCTTTTCTGTAAAAGAATAATGATTTGGCGTAGTCACCATATTCCTTGTGTGAATTTCCAATGGTATTGTAAGAAGCAGAAATTAGAACACTATCGTTTAGTTCTTCGGCCAAACCCAATGCTATGTATTGCTCTTCAAGTGCTTCAGTAGTTTTTCCTTGAGTAAGCTTTTCCTGTGCAGTTCTAATTAAAGCCCAAATGATGTATTTCTTCTCATTTAATTCAATAGCCAGCTCTTTCATTTTTACCAAATAATACACGCCAGTATCGGTTTGGGCGTTACCATACCAGCCAGATAAACTATCCATTGCTTTCAATGTGGTTGTATCTTTTTTATTTTGGCTCAAAATGGCTTTCCATTGCTGCACTTTAGCATCTTGTGCAAAACAGGGAAGTACAAAAAAAAGGGAAATGAAAATGATAACACTTGTTCTCATAATAGTTATGCTTTGGCTTGTTCTAATTCTTTACTAATATTTGGTTTTGACATTAAACAAACCTTTTCTTTGATTTAGTTGCTGTCTACAATGCATTGCCGCTAACGTTTTGCAGATTGGCGATGGGCGGGCTTTTCAGCACAGAAGTTAGTTCGGAGAACTGAACTTTCGGCTACCACAAAACTGTCAAGCGGCAACGAAACCCCGCCTATTGCCAATGTGCTGTTATGCCTTCGTGCTTCTATGATTTTGCAATTCCAATTTCAATCATTCTTGAATTATCTAATAAAACTTTCAACCTTGTTTTATCAGACATCCAACAAGTCTTAAGATAACTCTTTAATTCGCATTCGCTTTTAAAACTATCCAGCCTTACACCATTAACTTCAATCACTTGTGAATTTAAAGTAATTTCCTTTTCGTTGAGAGGAATTTCATCAAGATATACTTTACCATTTATAATTTTGGGTGAATATTCAATGAAAAAAGGCCTCGTTTGACTTTTTGAATTTTCAATTGATTTCGCATAAAAACGTTTTTTGGGAAAATCAAGTGTTACAATGTAGTTTTCCAAATATGTTACACCGAATTTCGAAATATTATCATTTGATACCTGAGTAATAATTGTATCCATTATTGTTGAACCTATTTCTAATTTATCAATAAAAACATAATTTATAGTATCATTAGGTTCCTGTCCAAAAACACCACCATAAGGTGAGCCATAGGTTTTAAAGGTATTTTCTTTTTTTATTGCACTTTTCAACCCTACTTTATAGGCTGCTTTCCTCCAAGAAAATAGCGCTGGGTCACCTGTATCAAATAGCATCACCTCTTCTATTTTGTTGTTGACTACTCCAATAATTAACGGTGAGCTTTGTTTTCCGTAAAGTTCCATTTTAGCTTTGTT
>Ga0164292_10002399_pt1 | contig 15279 bp, 11 predicted proteins | sample GEODES117metaG_FD_111486 | JGI IMG/M metagenome (GOLD analysis project Ga0164292, IMG submission 111486) | Eutrophic lake water microbial communities from Lake Mendota, Wisconsin, USA - GEODES117 metaG | ecosystem: Environmental > Aquatic > Freshwater > Lake | place: USA: Lake Mendota... | reverse complement strand
TTCAAACCCACCAAGGCCTGCAGGGAGTCGCCACCCCCATTGCACTCCCGGTAGGGGTAAGCGGCGAAGAAGGTGCTCACCTCGCGCACCACCATGTCGGCGCCAAAAACCAGGGTCAGCCCCAGGTCGTGAATCGGGTCGCCCGCGGGCACCACCCGCTGGTCGGAGGGCGGGCGAAACTCGTGAGGCTTGCGGTCGCTGAGGCTGGCCTCGATCTCGAATAAGCCGTCGCCCCGGCGCCAACCACGAAACTGGATTTGACGGAGGTGGAGCTCCTCCCGGGGGATGTCGTCGGTGTGCATGGAAAGAGTATGCCGTGGGCGGTGAATGCGCTCGCGAGCCAGCCGGGGTCGCTGCGTCCCGGCGGCCGCTCAAAAGGAGCGCGGGAGCTTGAGCACGTGCTCGGCGACGTGGCTCAGGATCATGTTGGTGGAGATGGGTGCTACCTGGTAGAGACGGGTTTCGCGGAACTTGCGCTCGACGTCGTACTCGCAGGCAAAGCCAAAACCACCATGGGTCTGCAAGCAGGCGTTGGCCGCCTCCCAGCTGGCCTTGGCGGCCAGGTACTTGGCCATATTGGCCTCAACACCAGCGTTCTGGCGCGCGTCGATCTTCTCGCAGGCACGCCAACGCATGAGGCTGGCTGCTTCCAATTCAATGAAGGACTCGGCCAGCGGGAATTGAATGCCCTGGTTCTGGCCGATGGGCCGCCCAAACACCTTGCGCTCATTGGCATAGTTGCGCGCCCGCTCGATGAACCAATAGCCGTCGCCGATGCATTCGGCCGCAATCAGGGTGCGCTCGGCGTTGAGGCCCTCGAAGATCACCTTGAGGCCCTTGCCCTCCTGCCCGAGCAGCGCGTCTTCGGGCAGCTCGAGGTTGTCGAAGAACAGCTCGTTGGTTTCATGGTTGACCATGTTCAAAATAGGCCGCACCGTGAGGCCGTTGCCGATGGCCTTGTCCAGCTCGATGATGAAGCAGCTGAGGCCGTCGCTCTTGCGCTCTACCTCGGAAATGGGGGTGGTGCGGGCCAGCAAAATCAGCAGGTCGCTGTGCTGCACGCGGGAGATCCAGACCTTCTGGCCGTTGATCACCCAGCGGCCGTCTTTCTTAACCGCGGTGGTCTTGAGCTTGGTGGTGTCGCTGCCGGTGGTGGGCTCGGTCACCCCCATGGCCTGCACCCGCAGTTCGCCGGCGGCGATCTTGGGCAGGTAATGTTCTTTTTGCGCCTGGGATCCGCTGAACACGATGGTGTTCATGACATACATCTGCCCGTGGCAGGCGCCGGAGTTGCCGCCGGAGCGGTTGATTTCTTCCATGATGACCGAGGCCTCGGCCATGGACAGGCCCGGGCCGCCGAACTCCTGCGGAATCAATGCGGCCAGCCAGCCGGCCTTGGTGAGCGCGGTCACGAACTCCTCTGGGTAACCCCGCTTTTCATCGATCTTGCGGAAGTACTCGTCGGGGTACTGGGCGCAGAGCGCGCGCACTGCGTCGCGAAGTTCCTGGTATTGGTCGGGGGCGTGGAGCATGAAGGGAAGGTCCTGGAGGGTGATCGCGGCCGGCCAGTGCCTGCAGGCGAAGCGAAATCATATTCCTTGATCCAGCGCCGATGAAACCGCATTGATTGATCGGCGGATCAACAGGCGAGCGCCGAGTGCTACCGGCGGCCTCCAAGATTGCGCCCTAGACTTTTTGACCCGCTTTGAACGGCTCAACGCCGGACCAGTCCACGATCGTGGTGGCAACGACGGCGACCGCCGAGAGGTAGTCCTCCACATCCACCCATTCGTCTGTTTGTCCGTTTTGCGACAAATCGCCGCACAGGGGGCCGAGACCCACCGTCGGGATTGCCTTTTGGACCATCGGGTTGCGGATGTCGCTGGACGTGTGCATCGGGTTGACCTGAGGCACATGGCCGGTAACCTGCTCAATGGCACCGGCCAACGCCCGATACAGCGGGTGCTCCGATGAGACCTCGGCTCCGGTGACGCCCGACTCCCATTGCAGTTGCGGCGGGTGCTCGCGAAACCACGGATCGTCCTGACCCAAGGCCGCCAAAGTCTCCTCCACCTGTCTCATCACCTGGGCCATCGGCTCTGGCGGCGCAAACGAGATGGCGCCTCCGAGCCAGCACTCGCTGCGCACGCGCGAGAGCGAGTCGGTCGGGTCGCAGTTCATCGTGGACACCATGAGATTGGTCGATCGGCCCACCGCCTGATGCAGCAAGGGGTGGTGCAGCTGGGCGCCGCGCCGTTCGTCCAAGCGCATGAGTGCTTCAAACACCTGGAAAGCCTTGACCACCGGATTGACGGCCAGATGCGCAAAGGCGGTCTGCAGGGGCTCGGAGGTCGGCGGCGCGGCGCCTTCGACCCGGATCCGGAATTCCAGCTGCCCGGATGCGAAAGCCTTGATTTCCTTCATACCCAACCCTGATTCAGCAGGGTGAAGATAGATGGCGGCGTCAGCCGTGAGCCCCTGGTGCAACAGCGCAGAGACACCTCGCGCATGCCGCTTGCTGGGCGTACTGACCAAGATGACATCCCCCTTGGGCTGCAAGCCGCAAGCCTTGAGCAGCGCAATCGCCTGGGTGTAGATGGCCACCCCAGCCAGGTCGTCGGCAACGCCCCAGCCGTGGATCCGGTCGCCGCTGATCTCGCCTTTGAAGGGGTCATGCCTCCATTCATCGAGCCGGGAAAGCGGCTCGCTGTCGGGGTGGCCAAAAAATAGCAGGCTTCGGCCCGCACCCGGCGTTCCGATACGCGCCACGACGCACTGGCGCAGGCCCGGCGTCATGGCTTCCTCGGCGGCAAACTCTTCGACCATGGGAACGGCTTGCGGGTCGTATTCGACCCACTCAACACGGCAGCCCATGTCTGCAGACGCTTTTGCAATGGCGCGAAGCACGGCGGCCTCGCCGTGCCGGGTCTCGGCGATCAAGTCCCGCAAAAAACCGACGATGCTCTCGCGCCGGCTGGCAACCGTTTGCGCAAGAAGGGGGGCAAATTCATTCATTCGGCGGCCTTCTCGTGCGTGTGTTCTGAAGGAATCAGGCCAGCTCGATCAGCAGGTCCTGCGCGCCTTCCCACAAGACCTTCTTGCCCAGAGCCGGGAGCTGGTCGAGGTTGGAGGTGAGCGTGATGAAGTGGTTTCCCGCGAGCTGGCCCAGCTTGCTGGCAAAGTGCACGCTGCCATACGCCAGCAAGATTTCACACTCGCTGATACCCCCGGGATAAAGAATCATCTGCCCTGGGGCCGGGTAGCTGGTGTGGTTTTCCCACTTCAAATCGAAGTGCTTGTCGCCCAGCGGGATCCAGACGCCCTCGCCACTCCAGCGCACGTGAATCAGCTTTTGCCGATAAGGAAGCAAGGGGAGCATGGCAGCACAGGTCTCGGGCGCCAGCGTGGTTTCGAGACGGGCGTCGAAGACAAAAGAGCCTGCGGTAATTTTGAGTTGTGGGAGGTGCGGCTGTGAGCTCATGGGGGGTACGTGTGGCTAAAGAAGCGCCCGAAGGGGCTGTGGTCAGATGCGAGCGCGCAGGATCAGGCCACCTTGGGGCGGGCCATCTCCGGCCGGCCGCATGGAAGGAACTGCCCCTGGCCGGCGGCGGCCATCAACTTGCCATCGCCAATGACGACCTGGCCGCGGGAAAGGACAGTGACAGGCCAGCCATCCACCACCATGCCCTCATAGGGCGTGTAGTCGACATTGTGGTGAAGCTTGTCACTGCGGATGACACGACGCAGGTCAGGGTCGAACACCACCACGTCGGCATCGCTCCCGACGGCGATAGCACCCTTGCGAGGATGCAAACCGTACATCTTGGCCGGATTGGTCGACACCAGTTCGACAAATTTGTTCAAACTGATCCGACCCTTCTTGACGCCCTCGGAAAAGAGGATGGGAAGGCGGGTCTCGATGCCTGGCACACCGTTGGGGATCCAGTTGAACGGCGTGCTCTCGCCCTTGAGCATCTTGCCTGTCTCGGACTGATAGCGAAACGGGGCATGGTCCGAGGAAAAGATGTGGAACAGGCCGCTGTCCAGACCGTCCCAGATGACCGACTGGTTCGCCTTGTTGCGCGGTGGTGGGCTGCAAATGCACTTGGCGCCCTCGAAGCCGGGCTTGGCCAGGTCTTCTTCGGTGAGGGTGATGTATTGAGGACAGGTCTCGGCGTAGATGCGCATGCCACGGCCCTGCGCCCAATGAATTTGCTCCACCGCCTCACGCCCTGAGACATGAACGATGAGGATGGGGACATCCGCAAGTTCGGCGAAGGTGATGGCGCGGTGCGTGGCTTCGCGCTCGACCAGCATCGGCCTTGCGGCCGCGTGGTATCGCGGCTCGGTCTTGCCCTGCTCGAGCAAGGTATCGGTGAGCCAGGCGATCAGGTCCGAGTTTTCGGCATGGATCATGGCCATGGCGCCATGCTGGCGGGCCACCGACAGAAGCTGTACGACCTGCTTGTCGTTCAACTTCATGTCGTCATAGGTCATGTAGATCTTGAACGAGGTGTATCCCTCGCCGATCAAACGCGGGAGATCCACTTTCAGGAGCGCTTCGGTGGGGTCGCTCACGATCAGGTGGAAGGCGTAGTCGATGACGGACTTGCCTTGGGCTCGGCGGTGATAGTCATCCACCGCGGCCTGCATTGGCATGCCGCGGAACTGGCAGGCGAAGGGAATGACCGTGGTCGTTCCGCCAAAGGCCGCTGCGACTGTGCCGGTGTAGAAGTCGTCGGCGCACTGGGAGCCGTCGCCGGTCGGCTGGTCGAGGTGGCAGTGTCCGTCCACACCACCGGGAAGAACCAGCCGCCCCTTGGCGTCAATCACTTGGTCGCCATCGGGCAAGTTTCGACCAATGGCCTGGATCTTGCCCTCGCTGATTCCTACATCAGCTTCAAACGTGTCGGAGGCAGTGACGACGGTACCGCCACGGATGATGGTTTCAAATCGTGTCATCCCAGATCCTGGTTGCGTGGGGCCAGATAGGCCTGGCTTTCAATCTCGCGACGCGCATCGTTTTGCAGGTTTTGCAGATGGCGGCGCATGGCGGCCTGGGCCGACTTGACGTCGCGCTGCATGACCGCGTCCATGATCTCGATGTGCTCCACATCGCTTTCGGACTGACGGTGGAAGGGTGAGGAGATGCGAAACAGCCGGGCCACTACCCGCTCGCGCTGGATGGCGCGCGCCAGGGCCTGGTTTCTGGCCATGGTGGCGAAGAAGGAGTGGAAGCGGTTGTCAAATTGCCAATGCGCCAAGTCGTCCTGTGACGACGCAGGCAGCGCCTTCAACTCGTCGTGAAGGGATTTCAGTTCGGCATCCGGCGCGATGGCAATTGCGCGCTCGATGGCATGACACTCCAGCAGTTCTCTCACCTCCATGCACTCGAAGAAATCCCGAATGGATACCGAGCGCACACGGAAAACTCCCTCAGCCGTTTTCTCCAGCAGGCCCTCGCCCGCCAGTCGCACCAAGGCCTCGCGCATGGGGGTTCGGGAGACGTTCAGCTCCGTGGCGAGTCGCCCTTCGGAGAGGCCCGTTCCGCCCACAATATGTCGACCCAGGATCAATGTGCGCAGATGCGAATACGCCTGCTCCGCCAGGTTGGGGCTGCCCTCCGGGCGTTGCGGAAAACTACCCGCCGGCCGGGGTTTGTGCTCCAGATCGATCGCGTGCAACGCCAGTCCCATGGCTTTGGCCTTTCAGTGTCCTTCGTTGACCGAAATTGATTTGTAGGCGCGGCCATAGCGCGCCTCAATACGCCTTTGAATGATGTCCCACACGGAGGTGAGGAGCAAATAGTAGAGGGCCGCGACGGCAAATAGCTCGAGGACCAGGAATTTCTCCTGGATCAGGATTTGCGTCTTGCGAAGCAGTTCCTCCATGGAGATGACGGAAGTGATCGATGTGGTTTTGAGCAGACCGTTGATGCTGTTGCCGAGCGCCGGAATGATGATCCGGATCGCCTGGGGCAACACCACGTACATCATGGTCTGCGCGGAATTGAGGCCCAGCGCTCGTGCGGCGCTGCTCTGGCCAGCCGACACACCCAGAATGCCTCCGCGGATGATTTCCGCCAGGTAGGCCGCTTCATTGAGAACCAGGCCCAGCAGGGCCGACTCCAGAACCGAAAATTTGATTCCCAGCTGCGGCAAGCCGGTGTAGATGATGATCAACTGAACCAGCAGCGGCGTGCCGCGGAAGATCCAGATGTAGCCTTTGGCGATGGCCACCATCCATTTGTGGCTTGAGAGGCGCAGGAGCGAAAGCAGGCACCCCACGACCAGTCCGCCAGCAATGGCAGCCACCGTCAACCCCAGGGTGACAAAAGCCCCCTGCAGAAGATAGGGGTTCACCAGGTACTCGAAGAACCCGCCCCAATCCCAAGCCTTCATTCCGACTCCCTGGTGATGCTGTACTTCGGGCTGCAGGCGATCGCTCGACCGCCTGTAGCCCGCTGGCCTTTACTTGCTCGGGCCGTTGACCTTGATCGGATCCTTGTTGGCCAGCAGGCCGTACTCCGACATCAACTTGGCGTAGGTGCCGTCTTTTTGCATGTCGTTGAACACGCCCACGACGGCATTGGCGAGGACTGTGCTCTTGAGTGCCAGGGCCACAGGCGTGGGGAACAGGCCGCTGATGGCGCGGTCGAACTCTCCGCGCTTGGCATATTCCGCTCCGGTGGAATCAATGGTCACACTGGCCTCGGTTTGGCCCGCGCGCAGTGCCTGGTAGGCGGTGGCAAAGTTGTCGAAGGTGCGGATGTTGATGCCCTTGAGGCCCTTTGCCTTGAGCATGTCATCGAGTTCCTTGAGCTTGCGCTCTTCGAAACCACCAAGCTCGACGCCCACCGTGCGGCCGGCGAGGTCTTCAGGCTTGGAGATCTTGAGCGGATTGCCCTTGGCAACCGAAATGCTCACCGCTTGCGCTTCGTACTGAATCATCTGCATGATCTTGGCCCGCTCTTCGGTCCAGAAGATGCCGGTGTTGATCAAATCCCAGCGCCCGGACTGCAGGCCGGGAACCATCGCTGAAAACTCGATCTTGATGTATTCGGGCTTCAGGCAAAGGCGTTTGGCGATTTCGTCACCCAACGTGATACGCATGCCTTTGAGGACACCTGCGCTGTCGACGAACTGCATCGGGGGCAGGGTTGGGTTGGTAGACATGACCAGGGTGCCTGGCTTGACCAGCTCGGAGGCCGGCACCTTGGGCGCGCAGGTCTGCGCAGCGGCCAGGCCGGTCAGCGCCATGGATCCAGCCAGGACCAGGCACGCACGAAGGTTGAATCCGAAAACGCTCTTTTTCATCGCGGGGCTCCTTTGAGTAATGCAAAAACGACCATCAGTGAACGGGAATCGAGTCCTTGAGCTGCAGGCGATCGAGCATCGCTTTCAGTTCAACTGTATCGGCGGCGGGCAATGGCAGGCGCGGCGGGCGGGGCGTGCCGACCGGCAGTCCCATGTAGTCCAGGGCCACCTTGCTGGCGGCCACGTAGCGGTGTCCGCCGACCATCTTGACCAGGGGCAGGATGCGTTTGTAGAGCGCGAGGGCGGCCGGCTGGTCCTTGTGGTCGGCGACCAGCTCGAACAGGCGCGCGGAGTCGCGGGGCAGGAAGTTGGAGCAAACCGCCACCCAGCCCTGGGCACCCAGCCAGAATGACTCATACCCTAGGATGCCGGCAAAGACAGTCATCTTGTCGCCGCACAGCTCGATGATGTCCCGCACACGGGTCACTTCGAGGGTGGACTCCTTGATGTAGCGAACGTTATCGATTTGCGCGAGCCGGGCGACGATGTCCGGCGTGAGGTCGACATTGGATGTCGCCGGGTTGTTGTAGACCATGATCGGCATGGACACGGACTCGCCGATCTTTCGGAAGTGCGCGAACAGTTCGTCGGGGGTGGGCGTGCTGTAGTACGGCGGGATGATCATCACGCCGTCGGCCCCCAGGCTTTCGGCCAAGCGGGCTTTCATCACGGCCTCGTCAGTCCATTCGGCGCCCGTGCCTATCAGCACAGGCACCCGGCCCGCCGCCTGGCGAACACAGACCTCAATCACCTCCTCTTGCTCCTGCATCGTCATGGAGAGGAACTCGCCCGTGCTGCCCAGGGGGATCAGTCCGTGGATGCCTTGCTCAATTTGCCAATCGACGAGGCGCCGCAGCGCGGGAACGTCAACCGACTTGCCGTCTGCGGTGAATGGGGTCACCAGTACGGTGAAGGTGCCGCGCCAGTTCTTGCCTGTGTTTTTTGTCGGACTCATGAGGGGACTCGCAGGGGGTTCTTTGAAAACGTTTTGGCTTTGCGCAAGGTTAATATACCGGCAGTATACTCATCGTGCAACGGTCGTATTCATTAGCCTCAGGACCTCGCGTCGCCCCTCCCCATGCGAATCCAACACGCCAGCGCCAGACCCGCCGACGTCACGGTTGAAATCACCTTTGACGGCAGGCGTTTGTCCGCACTTGCGGGGGAAACGATCGCCGCCACACTCCAGGCGCACGGAATCCAGACCTTCCGCAACACCCGCAAGCAAGAACCGCGCGGGCTCTATTGCGGAATGGGCGCTTGTTTCGATTGCGTGGTGACCGTCGACGGCCAGGCGGGCGTTCGCGCCTGCCTGGAGAAGGTGAGGGAGGGCCAAACCGTGCGGTCTCAAATGCCCGCGGGAACGGCGCAGGATCCACTTGCCCCCCTGTGCACAGCACCCACCAGCGCCGAGCCGCGAGCGGAGGCGGTGGACGTGCTGGTGGTAGGCGCTGGCCCAGCGGGCCTCGCCGCCGCGGTCAGCGCGGCCCGTGCGGGCGCCAGCGTCGTGGTCCTCGACGAGCGGCCACAGAGCGGCGGGCAATATTTCAAACCACTGGCCCCCTCGCACACGGCCACCCGGCCTGCCGACAAGCAGTTCGCCGAGGGCTTGGCACTGACCCAAGCTGCACTGAATGCGGGCGTGCGCATCCTCCAGGAGGTGACGGTCTGGGGCGCGGACACGCCCCAGGAAGTGATCGCCATGGTGGACGGCGCAGAAACCGTGTTTCGCCCTGGCCAGTTGATTTTGGCTACCGGCGCCTACGAGCGGCCGGTTCCGTTCGCCAACTGGACGCTGCCCGGGGTCATGACCACCGGCGCTGCCCAGACGCTGGTGCGGGCCTACAAAGTCTCGCCCGGCCAGAAAGTGGTGATCGCCGGCAATGGCCCGTTGAACCTGCAACTTGCGGTGGAAATGGTCCGCGCGGGGGTGCAGGTCGCTGCGGTGCTGGAGTCAGCGCCTGCCCCCACCCCCGCGATGTGGCGCACGCTGCTCAAGGCCTGGCGCTTCGCGCCTGATTTGATGGCGCAGGGCCTGGGCTACGTCGCCGAACTGCGCCGGCACGGCGTTTCTGTGCGCTGGGGCCACGGCGTGGTGCAGGCCCAGGGCGACGGCCGCCTGCAAGGCGTGGTCTACGCGCCGCTGAACGGCGCTGGCGCGCCTGACCTGACACGTGCCACCACGACCGAGGCGGACACCCTGTGCCTGGGCTACGGCTTCATTCCCTCCACCGAGCTGGCCCGCGCCCTCGGGTGCGCCCACCGGCTTGTCGACCGCCACATTGGCTACCTCGAGACCGAGACCACGCGGGCGGGTCAAACAAGCCTGCCAGACGTCTTTGCCATCGGCGACGGCAGTTCCCTGGGTGGTGCGCGGGTGGCCCTGGCGCGAGGCACATTGGCCGGCATGGCCGCCGCCAGCGCGCTGGGGAAAAGCGTCGATCCGGCGGTGATGCGCCATGCGGACGCGGCACTGGATCGGGCACTGAAATTCCAGGAGGCCCTCTGGACACTTTTTCAGGCGCCCCCCGTCCGTCTGCAAGGCCTACCCGATTCAACCGTGGCCTGCCGGTGCGAGGAAGTGAGCCTGGGCCAGCTCAGAGAGGCCATCGCGGAGGGCCTTGACAGCCTGGGCCCGCTCAAGCGCATGACCCGTCTGGGCATGGGCCGCTGCCAGGGACGCTACTGCGCGTGCACCGTCGACAAGCTGCTGCACGAGATCAAGGGCAAGCCCCGGGAGCCCGAGCAATTGTTCGCGCCCCGCCTGCCTGCCAAGCCAGTGCCCGCCGGATGCATGGCGTTTGAAAAGCCGGAATGGGGCGGTCACAAGCGCTCGATCACACCGAATATCGCGCGCCCGACCGAGACGCAGCCACTGCCACTGCAACAGGCCGAGGTATTGGTGATCGGCGCAGGCGTCATGGGGGCCTGCCTGGCCCATTACCTGGCCCGCGAGGGCCGCGACGTGCTGGTGGTCGAGCGGGACGAAGCCAATATGCAGGCCTCGGGCGCCAACGCCGGCAGCCTGCATGTGCAGTTGCTCTCGTTCGATTTCGGCGCCAAGGCTGAAGCGGGCGGCGGACCCGCCGCGCAGACCCTGCCCCTCGGCCCGGCCTCGGTCCAGTTGTGGAGAGAGCTGGAGGCGCAAACCGGCGGCGACTTTGAGATCTCGACCACTGGCGGGCTCATGGTGGCCGACACCCCGGAAGGCATGAAGTTCCTCCAAGCCAAGGCCGCCCTGGAGCGCCAATTCGGCATTGAAAACGAGATCATCGACGCCGCAACACTCAGATCACTGGCGCCTGCGATTTCCCATCAAATGCTCGGCGCGGAGTACGCACCGCAAGAAGGAAAGATCAACCCGCTCAAAGCGACGTACGGCGTCTTGAAAGCGGCGCAGGCTGCGGGAGCTCGATTCATTCGCGGTGCCAGCGTCGAGCACTTGGAGAGGGCCGGCACGCGCTGGCGCGTGAAGACCTCGCGGTGCGTGATCGAGGCAGGCACGGTCATCAACGCCGCTGGCCCCTGGAGCCGCGAAGTCGGGGCGATGGTCGGCCTGGACCTGCCGGTCCACAGCGCGCCCTTGCAGATGATCGTCACCGAAACAGCGCCCGCCATGGTCAAGCAATTGGTGGCGCACGCCGATCGTCACCTGAGCCTCAAGCAAGCCGCCACGGGCGGACTGATCGTGGGCGGTGGCTGGACAGCCTCTTACGATGACCGGCGGCGGTTCAACACCACCCTGCGCCAAAGCGTGGAGGGCAACCTCTGGGTAGCTCAGCGCGTGGTGCCACAGGTCCAGGGGCTGCGCGTGCTGAGAACTTGGGCCGCCATGAACATCAACATTGACGGTGCGCCCATCCTGGGTGAGGCGCCGGGTGTGCCGGGCTTCTACAACGCCGTCACATCGAACGGCTACACGCTGTCGCCCGTGGTCGCCCGTATGACGGTCGACCTCCTCCTCAGGCGCTCGGCGTCATTTGACCCACACCCCTACTCGCTGGCTCGCTTCTGACATTCGAGGATCCGTGCATGATTGAAATCGTCAACGTCAACAAAAATTTCGGCAGCTTCCAGGCACTGAAGAACGTGTCGGCCAGCATCACCAGAGGCGAGGTGGTGGTGGTGTGCGGCCCCTCGGGATCGGGTAAGTCAACTCTCATCAAGTGCATCAATGGCCTTGAAAAGATAAACAGCGGCTCGATCAGCATCAATGGCAAGACGCTGGGTGCCAAGGACACAGACATGTCACTGCTGCGCGCACAAGTGGGCATGGTGTTCCAGAACTTCGAGCTATTTCCCCATCTGACGATTCTTCAGAACCTCACCCTGGCCCAGCGCAAGGTGCTCAAGCGCTCGGAGGAGGAGGCTGTGGCGAAAGGCGAGAAGCTATTGGACAGGGTCGGCCTCCAGGCCCATACGCACAAGTACCCCGCCCAACTCTCAGGCGGGCAGCAGCAGCGCGTCGCGATTGCCCGGGCCCTGGCGATGGACCCGATCGCCATGTTGTTCGACGAGCCGACCTCTGCGCTCGACCCCGAGATGATTCAGGAGGTGCTCGAAGTCATGGTCACCCTGGCGCGCGAAGGGATGACCATGGTGTGCGTCACCCACGAAATGGGTTTTGCCCGGCAGGTTGCCGACCGGGTGATCTTCATGGACGAAGGCCAGATCGTTGAAGACTGCACCAAGGACGACTTCTTTTCCACCACTCGTTCGCAACGCTCACAGCAGTTTCTATCGAAGATCCTCAAGCACTGACTGCCTCGCCAGATTCAAGCGGGCGCAGGGGCGGCCTGCGCCCCCGCTCGCTCACTGCTTCTGAATACCCGCCCGCTGGATCACCTCGCCCCAATGCCGGGTCTCGCTCGCCAGCCAGTCCTGGCCCTGCGCAGGGGTGCCCGGGCTGGGCTCGATGTTCATCTCGATCAGCTTCTGCCGGGTCGGGGCGTGATTGAGGGCTGCCACGACCTCGCGATTAAGGCGCTCCAACACCTCGCGCGGGGTGCGGGCCGGCACGCCCAGCGCATTCCAAGACGAAGCCAGCAGGTTGGCGACGCCGGCCTCGCGCGCGGTGGGTACCTGCGGCAAGGCCGCACTGCGCCGGGTGCCGGTAATGGCCACGGCCTTGAGCACACCGCCCCTGATCTGCGGCAGCACAGGGCTGAGCACCTCGGCGGCAACGTCGATCTGCCCCCCGCGCAGGGCGGTGACCACCGCTGGCGTCCCGTTGAACGGCACCACTTGGGCGTCGAGGCCCGCTGCACTCTTGAACAATTCAGCCGCCAGGTGCTGGGTGCTGCCAATGTTGATACTGCCGATATTGAGCTTGCCCGGGTTGGCGCGGGCCCAGGCCAGCATTTCGGGAAGGCCGCTGAAGCGAGACTCACCACTGGTGACCAGCACCAGGTCAAAGGTACCCAGCAGCGAAACCACGCTGAAGTCGCGGGCCGGGTCGAAAGGCAATTGCTTGAACAGGCCGGCACTGACCGCGTTGGCGTTGGACATCAGCAGCAGCGTGTGGCCATCGGGGTCGGACTTGGCCACCAGGTCGGCGGCGACGATGCCGCCGGCGCCGGGCCGGTTCTCGATCACTACCGGTTGGCCCAGGGTCTCCGTCATGCGCTGAGCGACGGTGCGAGCGGTGATGTCTGCGACGCCGCCGGCGGCGAAGGGCACGACGATCTTGAGGGCCTTGCCCGGGAAGGCCTGGGCCCGGGCAGCCAGCGGCAGCGCGCCGGCCAAGGAGGCGGCGGTGAGCGCGAGGACTTGACGACGTTTCATGGTGGGTTCTCCTGCAAAAAAGGGATGCTGGGGCGGCGAGATGCTGCGATTGTTGCACCGTCGCCCAATACTGCCAGAATGAACATCGATGGAGTCCTGCAGCCCCCCCGGGAATGGCCGAAGGGACTTGGCGAGAGAACTGAGCGAGGTGAATAGCGGGCCCACAAAGTGCACGGACACAGGAGGTCCGTGGCGCTTCGCAAACATGGAGACACGATGGACAAGCGGCAGTTTTTGCGAGCCGGCGTGGCCTGGGCAGGCGCGGCCCATCTGCCGGCCACCGCATTCGACCGATGGAGTACGCGGGGAACCTACCCGATCGGCCTGGACGGCGGCCTCAACCGCGACCCGCTGTACCGGGTTGGCAACTACTCCGGCGGCTTTGAAAAGGTGCTGCCCTGGCGCGCCATGGCGCCTTCGCCTGTGCCACTGGCGCTGCGCGATTCTCCGGTCAGCGACCTGCGCTATCCCTCCGCCTTTGGCCTCCGGACACCCGACGACTACCTCGACAAGTGGCCGGTCACCGGCTTGCTGGTGTGCCGTGATGGCGAGATCTTGCTGGAGCGCTACCGGTTTGCCCGCACCGCATCGATGCGCATGACGAGCTGGTCGATGGCCAAGAGCGTGAGCTCGCTGCTGCTGGGAATTTGCCTGGATCGCGGCCTGATCGCCTCTTACGACGACGAAGCGCAAAAGTACCTGCCGGAGCTGGCAGGCACGCTGCACGGCGGGGTGACACTGCGCAACCTGAGCAACATGTCCAGTGGCGCTGCCATCTCGCACGACCGGGACAACAGCACCATCTACCCCCGCGCCTTTCTGGACAGCGGGTCGGATATCGCTTCGGTGGTTGCCGGCTGGAACCGCCGGGCCCAGGAGCAAGGGCGTCGCTTCAACTACAACGAGCTATGCCCGCTGACCCTCGGCATGGTGATGAGGCGGGTCACCGGGCGCTCGCTGTCGGAGTTTGCCGAGGAGGTCTTGTGGCAGCCCCTGGGTGCGCAGGACATGGCCACCTGGACGACGGACTCGCAGCGCAACGAGTTCAACTGCGTCGGCTTTGCCGCAACGCTGCGCGATTGGGCGCGACTGGGGACGCTGGTGGCCAACCGCGGCCGTGCGGGCGGGACCCAGGTGGTGAGCGAGACATGGGTGAACGAGTTCACCCGCTGGGGCCCCCTGGACGCCCAGGTTCGCCATGGGGTGGCCATGGGCGGGGCCGGCTACAAGGCGCTCATGTGGCACATCAAGCCGGACGGCTCGCGGCTTTCCTTCAACGGGTTCCACGCCCAGCGTGTCATTGTGGACATGCCCACGCGCACCGTGCTGGTCCAGACCGCGGTCGACCACCTGGGTAGTTGGCAGGGTGAGTTGCTCACCCTGTTCGAGGCCTGCACCCGGATCTGAGTGCGCTCAGGGCTCCATCTTCAGCCGGCCGTCCTTGATCATCTTGCCAATGCGGGCGTGCTCGGCGCGGATGTGACGGGCAAACTCTTCTGGCGTGCTCCCCACCACTTCGGCGCCCTCGCTGGAGAGAGAGTCACGCACACTGCTGCCGCGCAGCGCCTTGACAGACTCCGCATTGAGACGGCGGACAATTGCCTCCGGCGTACCTGCTGGCACCAGCAGGCCGTACCAAGAGCTGGCTTCGTAGCCTGTGAGACCCAACTCGGCCAGGGTCGGCAAGTCCGGCAGCAGCGCCGAGCGCTTGGCGCTGGTGGCGGCCAGCGCACGCAGCTTGCCCGACTTGATCTGCGGGGTGATGGCCACCACGCTGGAGAACATGATGTCGACCTGGCCGGACATCAGGTCCGTCATCTCAGGCGCGAGACCCTTGTAGGGGACGTGGGTCATGTCCACACCCGCCATGGTTTCGCACAAGGCCGTGGCGATATGGGCCGAACTGCCGTTGCCGTTGCCGTTGCCGTTGCCGTTGGAGGCGAAGTTAATGCGCCCCGGATTGGCTTTGGCGTAGGCCGTCATTTCCTGCACCGTCTTGAACGGCATCTTGGGGCTCACCGCCACCACCGAGGGAGCAGACGCCAGCAGCACCACGGGAACAAGGTCCTTCAGCGCGTCGTAGCTGATTTTGGGAACGATATGCGGATTGACCGCCAGGCTGCCAACGCCGCCGGCGCCGGCCCGGTTTCCCACCACCACCGGCTGGCCCAGCGAGCTG